>Ga0193707_1000847_pt1 | contig 10938 bp, 10 predicted proteins | sample U3c2metaG_FD_143043 | JGI IMG/M metagenome (GOLD analysis project Ga0193707, IMG submission 143043) | Soil microbial communities from a riparian zone of the East river system, Colorado, United States - U3c2 | ecosystem: Environmental > Terrestrial > Soil > Riparian zone | place: USA: East River...
CAGGGTGGCGATCGGCGCAATCCCGAGGACGTAGCGGCAGAGTGCGAAGCCAAGGGTCTGGCTCGCGACCAGACCGGCTCGGACGGCCGGCGCCTCGACCGCGAGGTCGCGCAGCGTCGGCGCGAGCTGGCTGGCGAACAGCTCCCGCATCCGGTCGGCCGCGACCTCGTTCGTGACCGAGGACCGCAGTAGGGCCCGGAGGGTGTCGTCGCCCTCCCACCGGGTGACGAAGTGCCGGACCAATGCCTCGCCGAGTTGGTCTCGCGGTACGTCGCGGAAGTCGGGCAGCCGCAGGTCGAACTCGGCCGCCGCGGCGAACAGTTTCTCCTTGTTGCCGAAGTACCGCATCACCATGGCCGGGTCGATCGCCGCATCGGCCGCGATCGCCCGGATCGTGGCGCGCTCGTACCCGTCCGCGCCGAACCGCTCCCGGGCCGCCGCCAGGATCGCCGCCCGGGTCCGATCGGACTTCCGCTCCGCCATGCCTCCCAGCATATGCCAACACTTGTTGACTTTTGCCACCCACGCTCCTACAGTAAAAGTCAACAAGTGTTGATAAATGCGAAGGGGAAGACCATGATTCCGGAGAGTACCGATGTCGTCGTGGTGGGTGCCGGTCCGGTGGGACTCGCGGTGGCGGCCGGTCTCCGGCTGCACGGTCACTCGGTGGCCGTGGTCGACCGGCAAGCTGAAGGGGCGAACACGTCGCGAGCCTGCGTGATCCACCCGCGGACCCTGGAGATGCTGGACCAGATCGGGGTCACCAAGCGACTGGTCGAGCTCGGCCTGGAGCTGGAGGACTTCGCGGTGCGCGACGGCGACCGCCGGCTGATCCCGGTCGGTTTCGCCGACCTGCCGACCGACTACCCGTTCATCACGATGATCCCGCAGTCGGTCACCGAGCAGGTCCTGCTCGAGCGGCTGGAGGAGCTCGGCGGCTCGGTCTTGCGTCCGTACGCCGCGACCGGCCTGACCCAGACGGCCGACGGCGCCGAGGTCACCCTGGACAGCGGCGACGTGATCAAGGCCCGGTACGTCGTGGCCGCCGACGGAATGAACAGCACGATCCGCGAGCTCGCCGGACTGCGGATGCCGGGCAACACGCTGCAGCTGTCCTGCAGCCTGGTCGACGTCCGTGTCGACAGCGGCCTGCCGGTCGACGAGGTCGCGTTGTACTTCGCCTCCGCGGGGCTACTCGTGGTCGCGCCGCTGCCGGGCGGCACCTTCCGGCTGGTCGCCGAGGTGCACGACGCTCCGGAGCACCCGGACCTCGCCTATGCACAGCAGTTGCTGGCCACCCGTGGTCCGCGCCGGACCTCGCCGAAGGTGACCGAGGTGGTCTGGGGGTCGCGGTTCCGGATCCACGAGCGGGTGGCCGACGAGTACCGGGCCGGTCGGGTGCTGCTGGCCGGCGACGCGGCCCACACCCACAGCCCGGCCGGCGGCCAGGGTATGAACCTCGGTCTGCGGGACGCGATGGTCCTGGCCGACGCCCTGTCGGCGGCGCTGAGCCGAGGCGACGAGTCGGACCTCGACGCGTACGCCGCCAACAGTCGTGCGGAGGCCGTCCGGGTGATCGCCCTGGCTCACCGGCTGACCCGGCTGGCCAACCTCCCCCGGCCGCTCCGTCCGGTCCGCAACGCCGTCCTCGGATGTGCGGGCAAGCTGCAGAAGACCCAGACCGGGTTCGCCAAGCAACTGGCCGGTTTCCCCCGGCGCTGAGCCCCGAAGACTCTCCCTGGCAGATCGCCGGGTTGCGTCCGCGGCAGCCCGGCTGGCCCTACTCTCCAGTTACCGTATGCGATAACGCGACTACTGGAGGTCATCGTGTTCCGTCCCGCCCGATGGACTCGACTCGTTCCGCTCGCACTGGCAGCCGCGCTCGCCGTCGGCGCGGGAGGTCGGGTGCAGGCCACGGCGCCGCCGGATCGGAAGGTAGTCGCAGAGCTGATCCAGTTGCTCAGGGTCAACACTCCGACCGAGGCCGGCCGCCGGCGCCTGGCCGGCCTCGATCTCGATCTGGCCGAGTCGGCCGGACCTGGCTATATCGACGTCGTTGCCTATGGCAATAGTGATCGCCGGCTGCTGCAACTGGCCGGCTTCACCTGGTCGACGCTCGAGGACAACCTGGTCGGTGCCGACCGCGATCGCGAGAAGGCCGACGCCGCCTACGCCCAGGCGGTCCGCGCCAAGGCTGTCGCGGCCACATTGCCCAGTGGGCGTTCGGCGTACCGGCAGCTGGCCGACTACGAGAACGACCTGGCGAGTCTGGCGCAGCGGTATCCGGCCAAGGCGAAGCTGTTCACGCTGAAGGAGAAGTCGCTCGAAGGCCGGACGATCCGCGGCCTCGAGATCACTCACGACGTCGGCACCAGCGACGGCAAGCCGGTGTTCCTGATGATCGGCCTACACCATGCGCGGGAGTGGCCGTCGGGTGAGCTGACCATCGAGTTCGCCTACGACCTGCTGAAGAACGACGGCACCGACGCGCGGATCACGAACATCCTGGAGAAGTCCCGGGTGATCGTCGTACCGGTCGTGAACCCGGACGGCTTCGCGCTGAGCCGGACCCTCGGGTACGAGCTGAAGCGGAAGGACTGCCGGGTCACGAACGGGCAGATCCCCACCGCCGGCCAGTGCGCGCAGCCGTCGTACCAGTCCCTTGGGGTCGACCTGAACCGCAACTACTCCGGCTTCTGGGGCGGTCCCGGTGCGTCGAGCAGCCTGACCTCGGAGACGTATCGGGGTGCGAGCGCGTTCAGTGAGCCCGAGTCCCGCAACATCCAGGCGCTGGTTTCGCAGCACCAGGTGACCACGCTGATCAGCAACCACACGTACTCGAACCTCGTCCTCCGCGAGCCCGGGTACGCCGGTGCGCCGGCCACGCCGGACGAGACGATGTACAAGGCCCTCGGCGACCAGATGGCCGCGCAGAACGGATACACGAGTGAGTACGGCTACCAGCTCTACGACACCACCGGCGACACCGAGGACTGGTCGTACTACACCACCGGCGGACTCGGCTTCACCATCGAGCACGGCACGAGCACCTTCCACCCGGCCTTCTCGAGCGTGGTGACCATGTACGGCAGCAACCGGGAAGCATTTCTGCTCGCAGCCGAGTCGACGGTCGATCCAGCACGACACTCGATCATTACGGGAAGCGCTCCGGCCGGCGCCGTACTGCGGTTGAGGAAGTCGCTCACCACCAAGACGTGGAGCGGCACGCAACTGCCCGACACCCTCGAGACCACGATGACCGTGTCCGCCGGCGGCAGCTACACCTGGCACACGAACCCGTCCACGCGCCCGGCTGTGGTGCAGCAGGGCGGCACGGAGTCCTGGACGCTGACCTGTGAGCGTCCAGCCGGGCAGGTGAAGGAAACTGAGTCGATCACGGTTGCCCGGGGCGCCAGAGTGACCGTGAATCTCACCACCTGCTACCCGCCGGTCGACTCCCGGATCTCCAACGTGTGGGGGACCGTGAGGTCACGACGCGCGGCCTCACCGTTTCCGGCGATCCGCTCGAGCAGCAGGCTGACCGCGCTGTCGGCAAGCCACTCCTTGTCCGGCGAGATCGTGGACAGCGACGGCGAGTGGTAGCGGCCGTCCTCGATGTCGTCGAAGCCCACGACCGCAACGTCGCCGGGCACGGACAACCCGGCGTCGGCCAGGGTCCGCAGCGCGCCCAGCGCCAGCAGATCGTTGAAGCAGAACACCGCGTCCGGCGGCGTCGGCAGCGCGAGCAACTCGCGCATCGAGGCCGCGCCGTCCGGGCGGTGATAACCGGTACCGGCCAGCTCGAGCGCCGGGTCGTGCGGCAGACCGGCCGCCTTCAGCGCCTTCCGGTAACCCTTCCGCCGGACCGCGCCCGTACTGGTTCCGCCGACGCCGATGGCGGCGATCCGGCGCCGGCCGATCGCGACCAGATGGCTGGTGGCGTCGTACGACGCTTGGACCGAGTCGACCGCGACCCGGTCGAAGTTGTCGCCGGGCGGGCGTTCACCGAGCAGGACCAGCGGCTTCGCGGTGCCGGCGGCGCCGATCCTGGCCGGCGCGGTGGTGATCGGGGAGAAGATGATGCCGTCGATCAACTGTCCGCGCATCCCGTCCAGGACGAGCTTCTCGGCGGCCGCCTCGCCCTCGGTCTGATCGATCAGTACGGTGATGCCGCGGCGCTTGGCGGCCCGGCTGACCGCCGCGCCGAGCTCGGCGAAGTACGGCGAGGCCATCTCCGGGATGGCCAGTGCGATGAAGTCGGACCGGCCCTTGCGCAGCGAGCGGGCGCTGACGTTGGGCCGGTAGTCCAGGGCGGCGATCGCGGCCTCGACCTTGGCCCGCGTCCGCGCGGTGATGTGTGGGTAGTCGTTGATGACGTTGGAGACGGTCTTCACCGACACCCCGGCCCGCGCTGCGACATCGCTCAGCCTGGTCGCCATCCGAACCTCCTGTCACCGGCCTGAGGCCTGAGTGTGCCACGGCGGCCCGCGGCGAGCCCTTTACAGGTGTTGTCAATCGTTGTAGACATCCACGTTAAACGTTGTAAAGACTTCCGGGGAGGTCCTGTGGCTCGGCTCGTGGTGGACCCGGCGTTCGTGGTCGGCGCGCTCGACCGGCGCCTGTTCGGCTCGTTCGTCGAGCACATGGGCCGCTGCGTCTACACCGGCATCTACGAACCCGGGCACCCGACGGCCGACCCGGACGGCTTCCGCGAGGACGTGCTCGAGCTGGTCCGCGAGCTCGGGGTCAGCACCATCCGCTATCCCGGCGGGAACTTCGTCTCCAACTACGACTGGGAGGACGGCGTCGGGCCGAAGGACCAGCGGCCGCGGCGACTCGACCTGGCCTGGCGGGCGATCGAGCCGAACCAGTTCGGCACCGACGAGTTCGTCGCCTGGTCACGCAAGGCCGGCATCGAACCGATCTGGGCGGTCAACCTCGGCACCCGCGGGATCAAGGAAGCCGTCGAGCTGCTCGAGTACTGCAATCTCCCACCCGGCACCGAGCTGCCCGACCGCCGGGTCGCGAACGGCAGCCCGGAGCCGCACGGCATCAAGGTGTGGTGCCTGGGCAACGAGATGGACGGGCCGTGGCAGATCGGCCACAAGACCGCCGAGGAGTACGCGCGACTGGCGGAGGAGACCGCGAACGCGATGCGGAGGGTCGAGCCCGATCTCGAGCTCGTCGCCTGCGGCTCGAGCAACGCCGGCATGCCGACCTTCGGCGAATGGGAACGCGTCGTCCTGGAACGCACGTACGACCTGGTCGACCACATCAGCCTGCACGCGTACTACGAACCTCACGACGGTGACCAGACGAGCTTCCTGGCCGCGTCGGAGGAGATGGACCGGATGATCTCCGAGGTGGTCGCGACCGCGGACCACGTGAAGGCGCTGAAGCGCAGCGACAAGGAGATGACCTTGTCGTTCGACGAATGGAACGTCTGGCACCAGCGGCACTTCCCCGGTGAGCTCGGCCTCGCCATCCGCGAGGTCGCTCCACTGATCGAGGACACCTACACCATCGACGACGCGGTGGTGGTCGGCAGTCTGCTGATCACCCTGCTCCGGCACGCCGACCGGGTGAAGATCGCTTGCCTCGCGCAACTGGTCAACGTGATTGGCCCGATCCGCACCGAGCCCGGCGGGCGTTCCTGGCGGCAGACCATCTTCTATCCGTTCGCCCTAACCGCCCGGTACGCCGGTCCGACCGTGCTGCGGACCGCGGTCAGTGGCGGCCCGGAGATCGACACCGCCGCGTTCGGGCGGATCCCGGCCCTCTGGAGCACAGCGACGTACGACGAGAACACCGGAGAGACCGCGATCTTCGTGGTGAACCGGAGCGAGACCGACAAGGTCGACCTGGAGATCCCGATCGGCCGCGGTCTCCGGCTGGTCGAGCACCTGACCCTGTCCGACGACGATCGCTCCGCGGTCAACACCGCGGACGACCCGGACCGGGTGGTGCCCCGCCCGGTCGACGGCACCGAGGTCGTCGACGGGGGCTGCACCGCCACGCTGCCTCCGGCCTCGTGGCACCTGATCCGCCTGCGCCCCGCCGAAGGCTGAATCACCCAGAGAGAGGAACCCGCCCGTGCCTCCGAGAAAATTCCTGGCCGCAGCTTGTGCCGTGGTCGCGCTGACAGCCGGTACGACGGCTGCCGTCGCCGCGCCCGATCCCGTGGTGAAGACGACGAACGCCATCTCGTCGAGCTTCGCCGACACGTTCGCCGACCCGTCGATCATGCAGGGCCGCGACGGCTACTGGTACGCCTACGCCACCTCGGACCCGCTGGTGGCGAACGGTCCGTTCGGCCTCATGCACATGGCCCGGACCAAGGACTTCAGCTCCTGGGAGTACCTCGGCACGGTCTTCGACGACCAGACCAAGCCCGCCTGGGCCGCGCCCGGATCCTTCTTCTGGGCACCGGACATCCGGTACTTCGGCGGCCGGTACGTCATGTACTTCACCGTCACCGACACCGTGGCCAACCCCGGTGGCGATCCCGCGATCGGCGTGGCCACAGGTCGGTGCGACCAAGCGTCCTGGTGATGCGCTGGGTGGGCTGACCGCGTCGATCTCTGGTGTCGCCCAGACGCGGAAGGCCGCCCCGGGTGGATCGTTGCGCGTCGAGGCCGATGTCCGTCTCGGGTCTTCGCTCACCACGGTGCTCGGTGGTGCCGCGGTCGTCGTCACGGTCTCTGCGAACAAGGTCACCATCGCGGCTGGTCGTCGTACGGCATCGGCGCCGCTGCCCGCGGACTTCGACCGGACGCAGTGGAACAAGCTGAGCGTCCAGGTGGTCGGTTCCACTGTGACTGCTCGGGTCAACGACGCCGGCCTGGGCGACGTGTACGCCGAGGCGCAGCTCGCCGTACCCGGTCTGAAGGTCGGCTCCGCGCCGTTGCGGTGGCTCGGGTCGGCCGAGGTGGACAACCTGACCGTGCGTCCGGTGGCCCAGCCGGTACGACGGGTAGCCGACGTACCGCGGGCCGGGAAGCTGTTGGCCGGCGACGAGTTCAACGGCGGTCTGGGTGCGGACTGGTCGTGGGTCCGGCAGGACGACAAGGCAGTTGTTGCTGACGGCAAGTTGTCGTGGCCGTTGGAGAACGCGGACATGGTCGGCAGCGGCAACAACGCCGGCCTGCTGTCCACCAGACGCCGGCCGGAGACAGCTGGATCGCCGAGACCGAACTGCACCTGGACCTGGGTGCGGACGACGTTCGCAACTACCAGCAGGCCGGCATGATCGCGTACCTGAACGACGACGACTTCGCCCGGCTCGGCGACGTCGCGATCTGGAAGACCCGGCAGACGGAGTTCGGGCGAGAGCTGGTGGCGCGGCCGTCGGACGGCGCGACGAGCTACGGCGGGGCCGCGATCGGGCGGCCGGCGCCGACGCTGTGGATGCGGCTGGCATACCACCAGAACCCCGCGGGTGAGCACGTGTACCGCGCGGGGACGAGCATCGACGGGAAGAACTGGACCTGGGGTGCGTCGTGGGTGCTGCACGCTCAGGCCAAGATCGGGTTGTTCGCCCATGGCGAGTTCACCGGCGCGAACCCGCCGCCGGTGGCAACCTTCGACTACCTACGGTTCTACGAGAGCAAGTGAGATGGGTTTCAGCAATCCGGTCTACGGCAACAACTTCGCCGACCCGCAGGTTGTTGCCGTAGACAACCTTTACTACGCGTTCGCGACCAATGGGGTGCTCGGCAACGTCCAGACGCTGAAGTCGCTGGACCTGGTCTCCTGGGACGAGGTCGGCGACGCGCTCCCGGTGGTTCCGTCGTGGACCACTCCGGGCCGGGTGTGGGCGCCGGAGGTCGCCGTCCACGCCGCGGACCGGTACGTCATGTACTACACGTCGGCCGACACCGCGTCGGGCCGGCAGGCCGTCGGGCTCGCGGTGGCGTCGAAGCCCGAAGGTGCATATGTCGACAAATCGCCTTCGCCCCTGATCAACCAGGTGGACGAGGGTGGCTCGATCGACGCGTCGCCGTTCCAGGACTCGACCGGGAAACGCTGGCTGTACTGGAAGAACGACGGCAACGCGATCGGCGTCGACACCTGGATCTACGTGTCAGAGCTGTTCGCCGACGGTCTGACCTTGACCGGCCCGACCCACCGCCTGATCAAACAAACCCTCCCTTGGGAAGGCAACCTGGTCGAGGGTCCCTACATGGTCGAACGGAACGGCAAGTTCCACCTCTTCTACTCCGCCAACGCCTACGACAAGGCGGCGTACGCCGTAGGTCACGCCCTCTGCGCCACCCCGATCGGCCCGTGCACCAAGTCCGGCGACCGCATCCTGGTCAGCTCGCGAGACGCCGCCGGCCCCGGCCACACCATGGTCCTCGACAAAGACAACCGCGGCTGGTTCGTCTACCACGCCTGGAACCCAGCCGCAGTAGGCACCGACCCCCGCGGCCGCACCATGTGGCTCTCCGAACTCACCTGGACCAACGACACCCCCACAGTCCAACCACCCCTCCGCGACAATCCCAGCCGGCCATAACTTTTCTGGTCGCTCCCGCATCTAGGTCTATGACAGACGACGGATCTGGAGAGCGATTTTGAACCGATGGAGCCTTGTTTGCCTGGCCGGGGCGGCGCTGACCGCGGCGGCGCTCGCTACGCCTGCGCAAGCCACTGGAGCGGCCGTGGAGGGATCGGCCACTGCGTGCACACTGGATGCTGACTCCATCACCGCCGCCGGTGCGCAGGCCAGCAGTCGAGTGAGACCCTGACCCACATCGGCGGCGGCCCGCCCAGCGGCGAGTGACAACGATTTCCTCGCTCGACGCGCGAGAATCCGAACGAGCCGTAACCTTTCCGGCCGCCCCCGCATCGAGGACTACGGAAGCACACAAGACTGAGGAGCGACTCGTGAAGCGCAGCAAGTTCATCTACAGCCTGGCCGGTGCGGCGGCGTTGACCGCGACGGCGTTCACAACACCTGGATACGCCACCGGAGCGACCGCGGAGGGAACGGCGGGCGCATGCAGTCTCGGGACGGAGTCGATCACGGCAACTGGTGGCGACACGGGCAGCATGGTCACCGCGACCAAGCCACCGAGCCAGGACTCGGGCACCACCGCGGGCATCTTTCAGCCGGGCCAGGTGCGCCTTGCCTCGAATTTCATCCACGAGCCGAACATCGCAGGCATGGACGTGTCGGGCTGGGTGATCCAGGGCGACACCTTGTACTACAGCTCCTACCCGACCAACGACCCGGCACAGAAGATTCTGCGGCGGATCGGCGGCGGCTGGAGGAACTACACCGCGCTGGAGATTTCGCAGTATGATGAGGGCCCGAGTGGCGCAGGCCACCGGAGCTCGGCGTACGGCCTGCGCAGCGACGGCACCCTGCTCCGGTGGGACATGCAAGGTGAGACCTGGCGGAGCACCGGCTCGGCAACAGGCTTCGGTTCGGTGAAGTCGATGGCGCTGATCAGCAAGACGCGCACCTATGACACGTTTCTCGCGAACCTGAGCGGCGGCGCGCTCTACACCATTCGTATCCCGGCGACCGCGCCGATGAAGCCCGTCGTCAAGAAGGTTCGGACGTCGACCTGGCAGGGCTTCGAGAAGCTGATCGCGAGCAAGTGTGGTGTGAACGGCACCCTGCTCCTCGCGATCGACAAGGACACCAAGGCGGGCTACCTGTACGCCGTCAGCCATGCCAACGGTGCTGCCACCGTGATCAATGGCCTGGGCAAGGTCACCGGCACCTTTCCCAACGCGGTCAACTTCCGCTGGGGCGTCGTCTCGGAGCTGGACCCGCTGAACGGCGAGTGACGCAAGAGGCCGGTCCGGGGTCGCCGCGACCCCGGACCGGACCCTCAACCGCAATCCCAGCGGATCGCGTGGCCTGTGTAGCGGTCGGCGCCATACACCTGGAAGTGAGTCCGACCGCGGAGATGCCGCTCGCAGGATCTCGACCTGCCCTACTGGACTGGTGTGATCCCGCTCCACGTCGTCGTCGCCGGCGAACCGGAGAACAACCCTGACTGCGATCTACTGGTACCCGCCCACATCCGCACCCGCGCGAACCTGCCGGGCGCACCGTCCTAGGCGACGGTCCCCTTGTTGTAGCTCTTCTGGGCCCAGAAGTAGCCAACCAGGGCGATCGCGATGCACCAGGCGACGGCGAGCCAGCCGGTGCCGCTGTCCATCGGCATTCCCAGCAACAGGTGGCGCAGGGTGTCGATGATCGCGGTGAACGGCTGGTACTCGGCGAACCAGCGGATGCCGCTCGGCATCGACTCCAGCGGGATGAAGGTGTTGCTCAGGAAGGGCAGCAGCAAGCTGATCGGCAGGACGATGTTGCTCGCCCCCTCCGCGGTCTTGCTCTTCAGGCCCAAGGCGATCGCGAACCAGGTGAGGGCGAAGGTCAGCGCGACCAGCAACCCGCTCGCCAGCAGCCAGTCGGTCAGCGACGCGTTCGGGCGGAACCCGATCAGGATGGCGAAGCCGACCACGAGGGCCAGGCTGACGATCGTCACGATCACATTGCCCAGCACGTGCCCGGTCAGCACGGCCGGCCGGAAGATCGCCATCGTCCGGAACCTGGTGACGATGCCCTCGGTCATGTCCATGGCGGCGCCGACCGCGGGGGACATCGTCCCGGACGCGATCGACATCAGGAGGATGCCCGGGGTGAGGAAGTTGATGTAGCCGGATCGGCTGCCGCCGCCGAGACCGGCCGAGAAGGTCTCGCCGAAGACGAGGCCGAACAGCAGCAACATGATGACCGGCATCCCGACGGCGCCAAGCGACAGGGCGGGATAGCGCTGGGCGTGCCGCAGGTTGCGGCGCAGCATCGTGGCGGTGTCCGCCATCGGGTAGGACGCGGTGCTCATGTGCTCGTCACTTTCTCGTCGGTGTTCTCGGTGGCGGTGGTGGGCTGACCGGTGACCGCGAAGAACACGTCGT
>Ga0193707_1000848_pt1 | contig 10933 bp, 3 predicted proteins | sample U3c2metaG_FD_143043 | JGI IMG/M metagenome (GOLD analysis project Ga0193707, IMG submission 143043) | Soil microbial communities from a riparian zone of the East river system, Colorado, United States - U3c2 | ecosystem: Environmental > Terrestrial > Soil > Riparian zone | place: USA: East River...
TGCGACGTCAGCGGTTGAATGCGAAGGTTCCGGAAGTCAGGACCGGCACGCGGTCGCAATTTCATCCATACCACCGCGGCGCCAACGAGAACAATCGCTAACGCCGCCCAGATGAAAGCCCCTCGCAGCCAGGGCTGATACGGACGCTCCGCTTGGCGCGGTTCCGTTGCTACGTCGCGCCGCATCTCGCCCAATCTTCGCGCTACCTCGTTCGCCGAAGGCCGCTGGGTGTGGTCCTTCGACAACATCGATTCGACGAGCGCCGCGAACGGTCGCGGAATCCGATCGTCCGCGATGAGCCGCTCCGGTTCGCCGTGCAGAATGGCGTGCACGGTGTCGAAAGGCGAGCCGCCGGGAAAAGGATGGCGGCCGGTGGCCAGCTCGTGAAGCACCAGTCCCAAGGAGAAAACGTCGCTCGTGGGGCCAGCCGCATCACCCCGCGCCTGTTCCGGCGATAGATAGCGCAGCGTACCTGCCGGATAAAGACTCGATGCGCCGGCGGCGTTCGAAACCTGCCGCGCCAGTCCGAAATCCAGCACCTTGACACGGCCATCGGCCTGGACCAAAACATTTTCCGGCTTGATATCGCGATGAACGATTCCGCGGCTATGCGCCGCGCCGAGCGCCGAGGCGATCTGCTCTCCAATGTCGAACACGCGGCTGATCTCCTCACGCCTTTCGCCGCAAAAAGCGCGGAGCGACGCGCCCTCCACCAGTTCCATCGCGATTGCGATCGTGGAGCCGGTCCGAACAATTTCGTGGATGGTGACGATGTTTGGATGATTTAACGAGGAAGCGGTCTGGGCCTCTCGGATGAACCTTTGGTACGCCGGATCGTAGCCGAGCGCCTCGGGCCGAAGGAACTTGAGCGCGACAGGCCGGTCCAGTTCGGTGTCGCGGGCGGAGTACACATCCCCCATTCCGCCGCTGCCGAGCAAGCCGGTAATCAGGAATCGGCCAACCCTGGTTCCAAGACGCTCGTCCGGCGCAGGAGCTTGCGGAGTCTCCTCTTGAAACTCGGCGGCCAGTTCTAGAACTTCTACGCTTATTTCGGGGCCAACGCCGGTGGCGATGAGATATGCCGAACGTTCGTGGGCGGGCAGCGGCGCCACTTGTTCCGACAGCTCCAGGATGGTGCGCCAGCGTTCTTCGCTAAAGCCGCGTGACAAAGAGGTTGCCTACCGTTCTCGGAATTTTACCGCGCGGGCGTTTCCGCTCCGCTCCACTCCTTGCGCAACCAGTGGCGCGCGAACTGCCAATACCGGTTCGCGGTAACTACGGCGCAGCCCAGTTGGAGCGCAATTTCTTCCGCCGTCATTCCTTCGAACACTTTCATCTCCACGACTGTTCGGATGGCAGGTTTGATCTCACCCAGGCGCGTGAGAAGATACTCCACCTCGATGAGGCTCGTGTCGCTTTGCGTTTTCATTTCTTCCCAGAGGGGGACTTTCTGCGCTTTGCTGGCGAGAGGCCTGGCATGATGGATCAAGAGCCGCCGCATGATCTGTCCGGCCAGAGCGAAGAATGCGGCTTTCTCGCTGTGGCGCTCGCCATCTTGCGGAGGAAGCGCCTTGATCCGAACTAATTCCAGGTACAGCTCATTGACCAGCAAAGTCGGCTGCCAACTGTGCTCTTTCCGCTCTCCCATCAAATGCCGCGCGGCCAGCCGCTTGAGTTCGGGGTAAAACAACTCGATGAGCCGCGCTCCGGCGGCGCTGTCACCAGCACGGAATGCGGCCATTAAGGTGGCGACTTCCTCCCGTACCAATTCGAGTGGCGGCATGTGAAGGCTGAAAAGATATTTTCGCATCTGCTGATCAGTTTTCCGCCCCTACTCTCCCCCTTTACTGCGACCATGTAGCCGGCGCTTATCGTGACGCCGAACAAATAAGGAGAATCGCCTGTGTTTCGGAGAAGAAGCGGTCTTGCGTTGTATTTAGGCATCGCGCTCGGCGTGGCTCTCGCGTCGTTGCCGGCGCGCGCGGCTAGCATTACAGTTCAGGGGACGATCGGCGCCGACGACGCCATCCAGCTATTCAACGTCACGGTTGCTACCCCCGGTCTTGTCGACATCCGCAGTTACGGATACGCGGGCGGGACGACCTCCATCGGAACAGTGGCGCCGCGCGGCGGGTTTGACACCATTCTGACGCTGTTTGATAGCGCCGGCATCTTTCTCACCGGCAATGACGACGGAGCGGGCGCCGCGACGGATCCCCTCACCGGCTTGGCGGCCGACGCGCGGATCACAACGAATCTTGCCGCGGGTAGTTACACCCTGGCCCTCACGCAGTACGATAGCTTTTCGATCGGCGGCCTGGCAGACGGATTTGCCGAGACCGGCAATCCCAATTTCACGGCCGATCCCGGTTTCGCACTCGGCGCCGCATGCCCCGGCAACATGTTTCGGGACATCTCGGGCACGGCGGGACGCTGCCGTACCGGCAATTGGACGATGGATTTTGTCAACGTCTCGAGTGTTACGCCCATAGCGGCCGTGCCTGAACCATCCGCGCTGCTCTTGGCGGGCCTTGGCCTGGGCTTGCTGCTGGTGGGCCGCTGCCACCAGCGTAGAAAAGCGACGGCGCTGGCGTGCGGCTTCATGGCCGCGCTAGTGAGCGTGCCGGTCCACGCCCAGACGAAGCCCAGTCCCGATTACGGCAATGTTTCGGATTTCTTAAACGGCCAGCGTACCCTGCTCAAGATTACGGATTTGATGATCACAGCCTACGATCAAAAACTCGGAAACGTCTACTCAACTCCAATCACCACTTCGAATTCGCAGCTGGCAATTCAGACGCAAACTCGAATAATTACGTATGCCGAGTCTATAGGGCCATCCTTCTCCGCTTTGATGTATGCGCAGCCGGATGGGACAACAATCACACCCGCATACCATGACACCAATACCATTGATAGTCAGCCCTATTTGGATCTTGTGTTGCAGACCGGTACTAATACGGACAACCGGAGCATTTATGTTTATAGGCCGCTAGGGGCCAATGACAACCCCACCGTTACGAGCATAGCGGCCGCTGATTTCACTCTGGATGGCTACGATGACTTGGCGGTCAGCTTGAACGACGGCAGATTGCTGTTAGCAACCCCCAACGATGTAACTAACACATGGTCGGGCTTCCGGCAGAGTCTCACCCAACTCGACGTGCTCGGCGCTATTGCCGCCGGGGACTTCAAGGGGGACGGACACCGGGAGATTGCCGGTCTCACCGTTTTGCCGAACGGCGGGCTGAAACTTGTGGTCTATACCGTGGACCCCAACAGCCTTGCGGTCACGCTGGCCACTTCACTGACGCTGACCACGCCGGGTGTTGTTACACCGCTCACACCGATCACTCATGTGTCCATGGCCCGCGGCCGGTTCAATGCCGCGGGTCACGATCAGCTTGGCCTTACCTTCGCCACGAGCTCCGGAGCACCCACAGTCGAGATTGTCGATTTTCAGTACGACGCTAAGACTAACACGCTCACGCCCAGCGAATGCGTCGGATGCCAACTTACCCCAACGACGGTTAACATACCGGATGGGTTTCTCCAACTCAAGACTGGCAAGTTTGCCTTGCCGGATAATCCTTATGACCAGATTGTCTTCCATATATCAAGCACGAGCGACGGGGGCAGGTTTTTTCAGATCCTCTCGGCGGATCCGACGAACTTCAAACTCATCGCTCACTCGGGGGTCACTTACAACCCGTACCCATGCTCTGCTGGACTAGAGGTCGGCAACTTCGACCACCGGCAGGGGACCGACCCGGATTTGAACGGCCAAATCGCTTTTATGTACTGCAATAACATCACGGACGACAACGGCAATAGGGGATATACCATGAATATCTACAGCGTCGACCCAACAACGTTAAACGTGAACAACAACAATGGCCAGGTTACCGAGCTCGATCTTACGGGCCAGCTTGCTCCGCGACTCGCTGAAACAAACTCGTCCTTTCCCTCTTTTGGAGCGACGGACCTTCAGGGCCGCTCCGTCACTCTGGGCGAGCTCGGCGGTGCTGCGCCCAGGGTCATGAACTTGAGTGCGGTCCCGGAAGGATTCAAGAGCACGTACGAAAACGATACGTCCGATGAGCATCCACATTCCGAGTCGCACAAGACCAGTTGGTCGTTTGGCGCTTCGGAAAGCTTCGGTTATAAAGCTTACGTCGGCGATGTTGAAAACACCGGCTACGAAGTTGGCGACAAGTTCACGGCCACCCAGAAGTTGAAAGGATCGGTAGACAATATTACAAATACTTTCCAGTCGTATGCCTTCAGTCTTTCCGCCACCTCTGCCTTGGACGATGTGGTGACGCATAACGAGAACGACCTCAGAATCTGGGTGTATCCGATCATTGGGCAGACGGTGTGTCCGAAAGGAAAGACCTGCCCGCCGGATAGTCTGGCGCCGCTCACGATTCAGTTTTCGGCTCCCGCCACCGACAACAGTCCGATAACCGAGGACAGCCAATCCCTTTCGTGGTATCAACCACCTTGGGAGCCCGGCAACATCTTTTCCTATCCGGCCAACTTAACCCAACTGCAGAACATATACCTGGATCCGAATACACACCAGACCACCTTGAGCAAACTGGCGGAAGGCAACGCATTCGCGACGGATGGCGCTGTTATCACCGAAAAGACTAGCTGGACCGCTACCAGCGCAACCGAAACGGACACCAGCTTTAACCAGAATTACAGCTTTGAGAACGACTTCTCGGTGACCGCATCTGGGGGTGAGAAAGGTGTGGGAGGCGCCTCGTTCAGTGGCGACTTTGATCTCAGCGGGAGTGTTGGGTTCAGCCACCCGACCACCGATTCCACCAAACTCGGAATTTCGACGGGTCTCGCCGTGAATAAGCCGGGAACTTTTCTTCAACCTGAGGGGAACTACAAATATTACGTAAGTTCCTATGTTTTGGGCACCATGGTGCCAGGCGGCGTGGTGGATAATCAGTCGCTCGACACAAACGTCCAGACCTTCGGCCAGATGCGCGCGGTGTTTACTGCAGATCCATTGGCAAACGGTGCGGGAGGATGGTGGCAGCAAGCCTACAACCAGGCGCCGGACGTAGCGCTGAATCACCCCGCGCGCTGGAAAATGACCACTCCGGGGCTATCGAATCCGATTCCCAGTAACTGCCTGGCAACGGGTACCGGCGCCTCGCAGATGGATTGCATGGAACTCAACGATCGGAAACCTGACAATCCCTGGCTGAGTCCCTACTACCAGATGCGCGGCTTCTTCATCTCGAGCGCCAATGCGCCGGGCCAGGGGCCGCAGTTGCAATCGGCCAAGGCCAGCGACTCGCTCATGCTGCAGGCGCGCGTTTACAACTACAGTCTGAAACCAATGGACTCCAATACCGAGGTGCATGTGCGCTTCTACTTCACGCCCTGGAACGGGACGGTGGCTGCCGGACCCAGCGTCTTGATCCAGGATGTAACAGCCAACCCCATTCCGCCGTTCGACGACTCACCGGGAGCGCCTCCGAATTGGGTGCTCGTGCCGGCCCCGTTCGATCAGACCAAAGACGGCAATGTCCATGTAGTGTTCTGGGTAGTCGTCTGGATGCAAGATAAGAGCGGAAACATCATCGGGGAGATGCCTGGTCACGGTCTGACCGCTATTCCGCCTGCGGAGATACCGTCCAACTCTACATGCACGTCGCTTTTCTGCGCTGTATCGAATGTCGAAGAAAGCCAATCCGACGGGAATTCTTACAGCAACAATCTCGGCTTCTATAAACAACTTTTCTATCTCTTCCCGCCCTCGCTGGGCGCCCCAAGCCCTCTCCCAAGCGGTTCGGTCGATATCGGTAAGATTGACGTTTCGGCTCACCAGGTCACGCCAAGAGACAATGTAGTACTTTCCGCCACGCTCTCGGCCAGCGGCGCGGCGGCTTCGGGAGTCAGCGTGAATTTCTACGATGGCGACCCGAAACAGGGCGGGCGGCCGTTTGCCACCGAACGGATCCCCCATGTTGCAGCAGATGGTGAGCACATGGTGCAGACGTTGTATCGAAGCAACACCTGCGGCGTGCATCAATTATTCGCGGTGGTCAACCGAGGCAAACCATCCGAGGTGGTGCGGCGAGCGCAACCCGTGCGGGTCGCCTGCAACGCATTCTAATTCTGCAGAGCGTTCCGATCGGGACGGGAGCGATCCGTCGCTCCCTCCCGTTTTTTCCTCCACAAAATGAACACGTTGCCGGCATTCCAATACTGGTCGTGACTCCCAATGAATTCTCCTGAAGGCATGAGATCGCTTGGTTTCTGGCTCGATGGCTTCGTTTTTACAACCACGAACCCATCGTGTGGGAAAAATAAGTTGGGTTTGTTTTTTCAAGTCGATACTTCGTCACAAGCCGATTCCGTTTCGCAAAATACGCCGTCTCTTCGCTTGGCAGCGCTCGGCTCCGGTCTAAAATTGGGTTCGAATCGCAAAATTTCTGGTCCGAAATCCCTATGCGCTGCACTTTACCTTTGACGGGCTGGTCGAGTATCTGGAGGACTTTGTGATGGGAGCTGCCGCTGTCCGGTGATCAGTTTTCCGCCCCTGCTCTCCCCCTTTACTGCGACCACATAGCCGGCGCTTATCGTGACGCCGAACAAATAGGAGAATCGCCTGTGTTTCAGAGAAGAAGCGGTCTTGTGTTGTATCTAGGCATCGCGCTCGGCGTGGCCATCGTGCCACCGCCGGCTCGTGCGGCTAGCGTTACACTCCAGGGAACGATCGGCACGGATGATGCCATCCAGCTATTCAACATTACCGTTGCTACGGCCGGCCTTGTGGACATCCGCAGTTATGGATACGCGGGCGGGACGACCTCCATCGGTACGGTGGCGCCGCGCGGCGGGTTTGACAGCATTCTGACGCTGTTTGATAGCGTCGGCATCTTTCTCACCGACAATGATGACGGAGCGAGCGCGGCGACGGATCCCCTCACTGGCTTGGCGGCCGACGCGCGGATCACAACGAATCTTGCCGCGGGCAGCTACATCCTGGCGCTCACCCAATATGACAACTTCTCGATTGGGAACCTGGCGGATGGATTTGGCGAGACGGGACATCCGAACTTCACCGCGGATCCTGCGTTCACCTCCGGCGGCCCCTGTGCCGGCAACCTGTTCCGCGACATTTCCGGCACGGCGGGTAACTGCCGGAACGGAAACTGGACTGTGGACTTCGTCAATGTGGCGGCGGCCACGCCGGTACCCGAGCCATCGGCCCAACTCCTGGCGGCTGTTGGTCTCGGGCTCTTGCTCTTGGCGGGACTGGGCCGCAACCGGACGCGAGTTCGCCGGCTGCTGGCGATCGTCCTGTTAGCCTTAGCTGCCATATCGATTCAGGCGCAGACGAACGACCCGGACTACAGCAACGTGTCCGATTTCTTGAGCGGGCAGCGGACGCTGCTGCAGATTACGGACCTGCAAGTTGCCTCGTACAACACCGGTAGCGGTACTCTCTGGATCACTCCGGTCCAGACTGCGAATTCGCAGCAAACCACTCAGCCGCAGCGCAGCTTTCAAACGTTTTCACTAAACGGTCAGTATCAAACGTTTTCCTTTTCCGTTCGCATGTTCAACCGGCCGCAGGCAACGACCTTCACCGCCATACACACCATTGCGGACGATCCCAATGCCAACAACACCTTTCTTATGAGAGACGATGGCGTCGCATGGTTTCCCCTCGCGCGCGGTGACAACCCGTTCGTTTCGGGTGGCGTCGCTGCCGATTTCAATCTGGATGGGTTTGAGGATCTGGCCGTCGCCTTTCAGGACGGCAGAATCATGGTGGGCGCTCCCGACAATGTGAACGATCTCGATGCCGGTTGGCATCAGACTGTTTCCTCGATAGACACCCTCCTGGACTTAACGGCCGGCGACTTCAACGGGGACGGGAAGACCGAGATTGCCGGCCTCACCTTTGCCCCGAATGGCGGACTGAAGCTTGTGATCTATACCGTAGACCCGGTCACCCTCGCTGTCACGCCGGCCAGTTCACTGGTCCTCACCACGCCGGGCTCCAGCAACTCGAACCAGATTGGCTACGCGTCCCTCTCTAGGGGCAGGTTTAACACTCCGAATTACGATCAGCTTGCTGTCTCATTCGCCACAACGTCCAGTCAAGCGGGACAATCCGGCGGACCGGCCTACATCGAAGTCGTCGACTTTACTCCGGGTACCTTAAATCCGCGCGAAGGTCCGCAAATAGAGCCTTCCTCAAACATCAACACCTTCGGATTCTTCCAAGTCAAAACCGGCAAATTTAACTTTCCAACCAATCCTTATGACCAGATTGTGTACCTGAGCGCCAGCCCCCAAACCGGGGGCAGTTTCTTTCAAGTCTTCTCGGTTGACCCAACCAATCTTGCCATCACGGGCGGTACGCCGTTCTCGTACGAGAACTTTGGGTGCGGTTACGGCATTCAGGTGGGCAATTTTGATAATCGGCAGCCGGATCCGGACAATAAGGGCCAAACGATTCATAATCCGAACGCACAGATCGCTGTGTTAGTCGGCGGCTGCGGCAGCGGCGTGGATAAATACATCAACGTCTATAATGCCGACCCGCACACTCTCGCCCTAACTAGCATAAGCAGCAACCTGCTTCCTCAGTTGAATGGCGACAGTAGCCCTCCTCAGTTAGTGATGCTGGCTACCGATATTCAGGGTCGCTCGCTAAGTCTGGGTGAACCGTCAATCATCGACATAGACAACTCCAGACAGCCCACGGTTGTTGTGGGCGCGCCTCCCACCCATGTGGACTTCGTTAGTCCGGACCCATACAATAACGCGCCACCCATCGTTCTGAATCTGAGCGCCGTCCCCGAGGGTTTCAAAACGACTTACGATCAGCAGCAATCGAGCGGAGTGCAAGCGAGCACCACTCATAAGACAAGTTGGTCCTTTGGCGCCAAGGAGAGCGCGACTGGTTCTATAACAGTCGGCGATCCCGAAACAGCCGGCTTCCAGGCAAAAGACACAATTTCGGCCGCTCAGAACCTGAAGAGTTCAACCGACAACACGCACGGTACATTCAGCAGCAAGAGTTTCGATCTTTCCGACACTACCGGCTTCGGCGATGAGGTCTCTTTCGTCAAAAGCACGCTTCGCATCTGGCTATACCCCGTGATCGGGCAAACCGTCTGCCCGCGGGAAAAGCCCGGCTGCCCGGATAACGAGAAAGTGCCGGCCACGATTCAGTTCTCGGCCCCAGCTGGCGACCCCACGCCCGAAGCCGCGCAGGGTCAGGCAATTTCTTGGTATCAACCGCCTTGGGCTCCGGGTAACATCTTCTCGTATCCCGGCAATTTGGAGCAGTTGGAGGTTCTTTATCCGGATGTGAGTCCGCTGGCGCAGGGCCAGGGATTCCTTACCGATACAAGTACGCAGGTTCAAAAGACTACTTGGACCGTTACCACTAACGACACGACGAATACCAGCTTCAACCAGAACTACAGCTTTAAAAACGACTTCTCTGTGACTGCGTCTGCCGGTCTCGTCGGCGGCGGTTATAGCATCAACCTGAGCGGGAGCTACGGCCTCAGCACGCTGACCAACACCTCCACTACGCTCGCTACTTCCACCGGTGTCCAGATAAATAAGCCCGGAACCTTCCCCCTCTTCCAGAACTACGGATACTATGTGACGCCCTACATCATGGGAACCAAAGTGCCCGGCGGCGTGGTGGACAATCAGCCTCTGAGCACCGACGTTCAGACGTTCGGCTTGGTGCGCGCGATGTATACTGCCGATCCCACCCCGCCGGGCGCCGGCACGTGGTGGGCGCAAGCATACAGCCAGGCGCCCGATGTCGCCTTGAATCATCCCTCGCGCTGGTACATCTCGACCCCCGGCTTGTCGAATCCCATCCCGAGTAATTGCCTGGCCACGGGAACGGGATCCTCGCAGATGGATTGTGCCGAACTCTCCCCGCGGAGACCCGGCGACGCCTGGCTGAGCACCTTTCACCAGATGCGGGGTTTCTTCATCTCCAATTCCCTTTCCCCAGGGCAGGGGCCGCAGTTGGAACAGGCCAGCGTGGGTGATGTTCTCACCTTGCAAGCGCGCGTTTACAACTACAGCCTGGCGCAGATGTTCGCCGGTACCGAAGTTCATGTGCGCTTCTACTTTGCGTCCGGCGACGGAAGCACGCCTCCCGGCGACAGCGTGTTGATTGGAGAAACCGTGCTTCCTGCCATTCCGCCCTTCAACAGCGCTCCCGGCGCGCCGCCGAATTGGTTAATGGCGACTACTACTTTTGATACCGGTAAATTCGACGAGCTCAAAACCGGCGGCAGTATCGCGTTCTGGGTGGTTGTCTGGATGCAAACCCCCGGAGGCCAGCTCGAGAAGGAAATGCCCGGCCACGGTCTGACCGCAATCCCTGGCACGTTGAAATCTTTGGCCGACGTTGCCGAAGAGTGTCAACAGGATGGTAACTGCTACAGCAACAATCTCGGCTTCTACAATCAGGCGTTTTACCTCGCCGGACCTTCCTTAACTGGCGCTCCCGGGCCCGCTACCGCCAATGCGCCGGTGGACATCGGCAAAGTGGACGCCTCCGCCTATGAGATGACTCTGAAGGACAACGTGGTGCTCTCCGCCACCCTCGCGGCCACCGCCGCCGACGCCTCCGGCATCAGCGCGAATATCTACGATGGCGATCCGAAGCAAGGCGGCCGGCTAATAAACGTAGTGCAGATCCCACATATCGGGCAAGGCAATCCCTCCAAAATACGCATGCAGTATCGAACCAACACCTGTGGTGTGCATCAGATCTTCGTCGTGGTGAACAAAGGCAAGCCGTCGGAGGTGATTCGGCGAGCGCATCCGCTGCGGGTTGCTTGCAGCGCGTCTCGATGAGTTGGGGAGCGATCTTCCTTTTTCAATCTGTAACTAACGGTGAAACTGAGCG
>Ga0193707_1000850_pt1 | contig 10930 bp, 7 predicted proteins | sample U3c2metaG_FD_143043 | JGI IMG/M metagenome (GOLD analysis project Ga0193707, IMG submission 143043) | Soil microbial communities from a riparian zone of the East river system, Colorado, United States - U3c2 | ecosystem: Environmental > Terrestrial > Soil > Riparian zone | place: USA: East River...
GCGGTGTAAAGGGTATACGAAGCGTCAAATCCATGCGATGTTGCCTGAATTTGCTCTAACCAGAATTAGACAGGCCCGCCAGAAGAGGCCTTTGAGCAAAGGCAAGGCCGATGTGGTTTCATCGTCTAGCCTGAATCGGTAGCATTTATGCTGCAGGACGATAAACGCGACCGCAAGTATGTCTTCGTTTGCGGTCTGCACCGGAGCGGGACGAGCGTGCTCGGTCGCAATGTCGGAAGACTGGAGGATTGCACGGGCTTCAAGAATACCCCCTTCTACATCGGCACGTCCCTGCCTATAGATGAAGGCGAACATCTTCAGGACATTTATCCACTCGACCTTGAATACGGCGGTCCCGGCAGGTTTGGGTTCGATCCACGGACGCATCGGACGGAGAACTCAGAATTGTTAACGCCCGAGAATGTAGCCAGGCTTTGGGCCAGTTGGCATCGATACTGGGATAAGAGCAAGATGATATGCGTGGAGAAAACTCCCGGGAACGTTCTGATGACACGGTTTCTGCAAGCAGCGTTTCCTAACTCGTACTTCATTGTCATAAGGCGGCATCCCATAGCAGTGAGTATGTCAACACAGCGAATGTGGAGTGTAAAAATAACCTCCCATCACCGCTTGTTCGAGCACTGGCTACACTGCTATGAGCTCTTTGAGGAAGACAAAGTATATTTGAAGCACGTGTATGAGTTAACGTACGAAGATTACATTGCAAACCCAGCAAAGTACCATCAGGAAATAGCTTCGTTTATTGGCACCCGAGTTTCCGAAGGCGTTCTGGAAGACGTAAGGCGAGCTAACAATAAAAAGTATTTTGACCGCTGGTCCACCCTCCTGCAACAATCTGGCACGCAGGGTTACTGCCGATATATTGCGCGGAAGTACGAGCCGCGAGTTGCAAAGTACGGGTACTCGCTGACGACGGGATTGAATTTGGCTGAGAAAGAGCTTTGCGCCAGGGACAAAACGTCTGCTGCGGTCGGCGCTCTGTATTGTCTTAGGGCAGATGTTTCTGCCTTTTTGCGCCGTTTTCACACATTGGTGCCGAAGCTGCTAATCCAGGCGATCTTGCCCGACTTTATTCTGGGTAGAATCAGGCGTGCCCGCCGCAGGGCGGCTTTGAGGAAAGGGGAAGCAGAGATGCTTTGTCGCTAGGATTTAACAGGTCGCACTGCAAATTTGGTCTTGTTACGAACTAAAACATTCCGAAGAGACAAACATTCAAGGCGTGAGCGGTGTGGCCATTAGAAGACGGAGGACACGACAGCTCAGATTTGAGTGTTAGGGGTCCGAAGGCTCAGTCGCAAGACAGCGTTTCCCTCGGAAATCGAGGATTGAGGAATTCAGCCAATGCCGACAATAATCACGCGAGATCATCTGACCGCCTCTCAAGGTGAGAAATCGCGCAAATTGTGGGGAATCATTACCCGAAAGCAGCGCTGGGGTTTGTCATGGCGCGGTTGGCTGATTTTGGTCGCGCTTGCATTTGCAAGTGTGTTTTTGCTTTTCCTAAATGTTCAGCCATTTCTGTCGGTGACACACCGCGTAAGCACTGATATCCTCGTCGTGGAGGGATGGATACCTACCTACGCTATTCGAGCTAGCGTAGAAGAGTTCAAGGCTGGGTCCTATCAGCGCATCTTTGTCACCGGCGGACCTGTAGAAGGAAATGGCGGGTACATTAACGATTACTATACCTTGGCCAGTGTCGGGGAAGAAGCTTTGAAGAAATTCGGACTTCCGAATGAATCTCTGCAGATGGTCCCATCACGCGTAATTGGCCGGGACAGAACGTACTACTCGGCGGTCACATTCCGAGTCTGGCTTAGCGAACACAAGGTTGGCGTGCATAGTTTTAATGTTGTAACGGAGGGTGCACATGCTCGCCGGACTCGCTTGCTTTACGAGAAGGCATTCGGGAAGAATGTAGTGGTTGGCATTATCTCCGTACCGAACCCCGATTATGACGTGAGGCATTGGTGGCGCTACAGCGATGGTGTTAGGGAAGTATTAAGCGAGAGCGTTGGCTACATCTATGCCAGGCTCTTTTTCTATCCGCCAAGGTCGCTGGGGGAGAAAACGGCCGTGTCGAGGCGCAAAGGATCTCCCGCAGTTGATAACGATAGCTATGGCCAAACTGCTATCCTGGGCAGGCCTTACGCTGTTACTGTAAATCATTTCTTTTGACGGTGTCTTCGACCCCCTAAACGACATCTGGATTGAGCGCTTAGCACCGCCCATCTCCTTAAAAGGTAAACGGCATTGCCGCTGCGATTGCAACAACCTGAAAACCGCCTGCCAGCCCCCGCAACAGGTTTGAAATGACTTCAACTTGGGTAGTTCACAAGTTCGGGGGCACGAGTCTCGCCGATGCCAAGCGCTACCGCCAGGTCGCGGCAATTTTGCGCGGCGAGGTTAAGGACAGGAAAAAAGCGATCGTAGTGTCCGCTATGCATGGGGTGACTGATGCCTTGATTGAGCTCGTAGGTCTCGCCAAAACAGGTAAGGAAGTTTATCTCTCTTGTGCCGACGCGCTCAAGGCCCGTCATGTCGCCGCCATTGAGAGCCTCCTCCCGTCTGAAAGGGGGCAGCCCCTTATCGAGGCTTTAGAGTCCGATTTTAATGATATCAAGGATGTCCTCAGGGGTATTTATCTCAGCCGTACGTTTTCCGACCGAACTCTCGAGTTTATTTCGGGTCATGGCGAGCTCTGGTCTGCGCAGATCCTGAGCGCTCATCTCAATGCGACGGGGATTGCCTCAAGCTGGCTCGATGCACGGACTCTTTTTATCGTCGAGCCCGGCGATACCGCCGTGAGCGTGGATTGGGAGCGGACAAAATCCAGGACCAGCGAATGGCTCAAGACGTTGAAGACGGATTGGGTCGTGGTTACCGGTTTTATCGCTTCTACCTGCGACGGTCTTCCAACCACGCTCAAGAGAAATGGAAGCGACTTTTCAGCCTCGATCCTGGGAAAGCTTTTGAACGCACGCATTATCACGATTTGGACGGACGTTGACGGAGTTATGAGCGCTGATCCGAGACTGGTACCTGAAGCAGCCGTGCTTGAATATATCTCGTACCAGGAGGCGACCGAGTTGGCGTATTTTGGCGCCAACGTCATCCATCCAAGCACGATGGCTCCCGCGATCGAAAACAAGATTCCAATTTGGATCCGGAACACGTTCAACCCCTCCGCTCCCGGAACCAAGATTCACAACAAGGCTGGTAACGGCCGTTCAGTCAAGGGGTTCGCCACGGTCGACGGAATGGTGCTCATCAATGTCGAGGGTACCGGCATGATAGGGGTACCTGGCGTAGCTAACCGCCTTTTTGGCGCGCTCCGTGACGTAGGCGTTTCCGTGGTCATGATTTCGCAGGCCAGTTCGGAGCATTCGATCTGCTTTGCCATCCCGGAAGTCCAAGCCGATCTCGCGCGCACGACCGTTGAGCGCGCTTTTTTCGCCGAGTTGCACCATAACCAAATTCAGATGATCGGAGTGACGGACAACTGCAGCATCGTCGCTGCGGTAGGTGATAACATGGTCGATCATCCCGGCATTGCCGGAAAATTCTTTAGTGCTCTTGGAAGAGCACAGGTCAATATTCGTGCGATTGCTCAGGGCTCCTCCGAGAGAAATATCTCGGCCGTCATTGATCGTGGCGATTCGCGAAAAGCGCTCCGCGCTGTGCACGCCGCCTTTTATCTTTCAAATCAGACGATTTCGATCGGCGTCATCGGCTCGGGGCTCATTGGGGGTACTTTTATTGATCAGCTCAAAACGCAGATGGAGATTCTGAAGAAGGAATTCAAGATCGACCTTCGCGTACGCGGAATCTTTAACTCCAAAGCCATGGTGCTCAGCGAAAAGGGCCGATCATTGGAGAACTGGCGCGACTACATCAAGAATAGTGGTGTGTCGCCGGACCTGGAAAGCTTCGTGGCTCACGTCCAGGCTGATCATTTCCCTCACGCTGCTATCGTGGATTGTACTGCGAGCGCAGAGCTTGCCGCACATTACCCGTGCTGGCTTAAGCGCGGCATCCACATCATCACGCCAAACAAGAAAGCTAATACCGGCACGATGGAATTCTATCGGACGCTCCGCTCCGTTTCGCGAGACAGGAATTGCCATTATCTTTATGAAACAACCGTGGGCGCCGGGCTTCCCATTATCAGCACACTTAGGGACTTGATTCAGACCGGCGATGAAGTGTTGGAGATCGAAGGCGTGCTCTCCGGAACCATTTCATACATTTTCAATACATTTGACGGGACAAAGCCATTTTCGGAGATCGTCCAGGACGCCCGCAGCAAAGGCTATACTGAGCCCGATCCCAGGGAGGATCTCTCGGGCGTGGACGTGGCAAGAAAGCTCGTGATTCTTGCTCGTGAGATCGGTCTTGATCTCGAGCTTGGAGATGTCCGCGTTGAAAGCCTCGTTCCGGAATTACTTCGTGATGGTTCCATCGAAGACTTTCTCCATGGCCTCCCCGGGCACGATTCTGCGATGATGGATCTTCTTAATCGGGCGGGAGACCGCGACCAAGTGATTCGCTATGTTGGCGTGGTCGACCCGAAGAAGGGCTGCGCAGTCCAGCTGAAGAATTACCCCCGCTCGCATGTCTTTGCTAGGACCAGCGGAAGCGACAACATTGTTGCTTTCAAAACGCACCGGTACAATCCACAGCCGCTTATCGTTCAGGGCCCGGGTGCCGGGCCCGCTGTTACAGCTGGCGGCGTGTTTGCTGATCTGCTCAGGCTTGCTTCTTACCTGGGAGGCTCAGCTTGATTTAGCTAATATTCTGCACGCATCGCATTTTGCTGACTGAAGCCATTAAAATATGTGTTGTCGATTTTTGGTTTTCCCCAGAGCGCGAAGACTCCCGCTAAGGACAGGAGCAAATTCAAGGTTGTCCTGAAAGTCGCACCAGGTTACTCGCCGGTCTGCTTCGACCCGCGATTGGCCGCAGGAAATGGGTTATAAGTAAGAGTTGCTGTTGCAGGGACTCTTGATAGAATCTGTGATTGGATGCGCAAGTGGGAAAGGGCGATTATACAAATGAATTCAATTTCGTTACGTGCGGGTAAATTTCAGTGTTCCGGAGCCGCCAGTTCTGCTGCGATCGTGGTCATGATCATGTTATCATGGAGCGGTCAGGCGAAGGCGATTCCGATCTGGATCGATCTGGGAGCGTCGCCATCGCTCAAATCGCATACCTCGGCGTCCTTCGACGGACTGAACGGCATCTCTCTGGAGGGCCAGACGCTGTCAATTAACGTTCGGTTTACCAATAACGAATTTGCTCGTTTATTCACAGTTACCAGCCGATCATTCATATCATTATTAACCCTGCAAACGAATCGTTCCGGGCGTGTGGGTTTTCTCGACGGTACCGGCTTCTTACTTGATCAGCAAGGTAACGCGCTCACTGCCCCGGAGGATCTCGGCCGTGCCTCCGACAACCACGGTTCAATGCACGCAGGTCTCTTCCCTTTTTCCTCGGGAAAGTTGAACACACCGGTCGACTTCTTTGGTATCCATTTCAACTTAATCCTTCCCGACCATCCTTGGGTGACCATAACTGGGGGCGATTTCGGACTGATTTCTGATCCCGGTCACGTATTTGGAATTGGTCCCGGTGTTCCGCCGGACGTCGTTCCGGATGCGGGCAGCACTTTGCTCTTGCTCGGTATAAGTGCGACTGGATTGGTAGCAATTAAGAGGTGAGGAATTCGATCGCCTACCGCTCCTGCGGTGGAGACTTTGCGATGTGTCCGCGCTGCAGACAAATGTGCTCACTCTAAGCACCGCCCTTTTCTTTCGCTCCCAAATATAGGCGATAGGGACCCAGAAACTGGGCACGATCTAGTAATCCTTCCGTTCAGCAGCAAATTTGTACGTCTTTATGGATCTTGAGATGGCATCTGCTCACGTTGTCGCTGCTCTGCACGAGGGTGCAGACCTCCGGATTAAAATCGGCCGCGAGATTGGTTCGACAATCGTTAAAGGGGCCGTGCTAATTGCGAACTGCCTGCAATCAGGTAACAAGCTCTTGCTCTTCGGGAATGGCGGTAGCGCAGCCGACGCTCAACACCTGGCGGCTGAGTTTGTGGGCCGGTTTGCCATGGAGCGCGGCGGATTGCCAGCGATCGCGCTGACGACCGACTCATCCATCCTCACGGCAGTGGGGAACGATTACGGTTTTGAGCAGGTTTTTTCCCGGCAAATTGAGGCATTGGGCCATCCCAACGATGTCGCGATCGGCATCAGTACCAGCGGCAATTCAGCAAATGTCCTTGCTGGTCTAAGACAGGCATCAAAACAGAATTTGAAAACGATTGGACTGGCGGGAAAAGACGGGGGAGCAGTTGCGAAATGTGTTGATCTTCCGATCACCGTTGCTTGCGCAAATACCGCACGCATTCAGGAGTGCCACATCACGATTGGACATATCCTTTGTGAACTGGTGGAGACCGAATTGTTTCACAACCGCAAAGATGTATAGCCACAAAGATCTCATCGTTGTCGCGGCGATCTGTCGTCAGTGGTAGATTTCGGTTCGCAACGGCGGACGCGGAGGCGAAAATGCTGGTTCGGTTGCAGTGAACGAACTCTTTCGGATGAAAAACCGGGACTTGCCAATGGATACTGCCACATCGAATCGATTGCTTTGGAGTGGGTTTCTTGAGTCTTCCGCCCGATTTCCAAATCGTGGTGCGGTTGAGATTGCCGGCCACGAGATTAGTTATCAACGATTGGCGCAACGAGCTAAGCGTCTCGCCGCTACAATTCAAGAAGGCGCAGGCCAAGGCGCAGTTCCGCTGACCGGAATATTTGCCTATCGTTCCGAGACGGCATATGCCGGAGTTTTGGGTGGTCTCATGGCAGGCCACGGTTATGTGCCGCTCAATCCGACATTCCCTATCGATAGGACTAGGCTGATGCTGGAAAGATCGATGTGTCGATCGCTCATCGCCGATGCACGGTTCGGGCCGCAACTGGAAAAACTATTGTCAGGATTTCCGCTTCCGTTACTGGTTATTTGCCCGGATCTAAATGACGTTACTGAATTAGCGAAGCAATTGCCCAACCATCAAGTAATTGGTGCCGCAGATCTAGCTGATGCAGCCCAATGGAAGCCGCGGAATATTGATGTTGATTCGATCGCGTATCTTCTTTTCACCTCGGGCAGCACCGGCCAACCAAAGGGCGTGATGGTCTCTCACGCGAACGTGCTGCATTATGTGGACTACATCACAAAGCGATATCGAATCGAAAGCGATGACCGCTTGTCACAGACATTTGACCTGACCTTTGATTTATCAGCACACGATCTATTTGTGACCTGGACAAACGGGGCTTGTCTCTGCGTTCCCACCCAAAAGCAGATGATTAAGCCGGGTGCCTTCATCAACGCTGCACGGTTGACAGCCTGGTTCTCGGTCCCTTCTACGGCAATATTCATGCGCCGACTCGGGGAGCTCAAAGCGGGTCTATATCCACACCTGCGATTGAGCCTATTCTGTGGCGAAGCGTTGCCAGTTGACGTTGTCCGCGACTGGAGTGCCGCCGCGCCGAATTCACGCATTGAAAATATCTATGGACCTACTGAGTTAACTATCGGTTGCACCGCTTATCGGTGGGACCAACGAAAGTCCTCAGCCGAATGTGAACAGGGGATTGTGCCGATCGGCGAACCCTTTGAGCATATGGAGGCGCTTATCGTAGATGAAGAACTACGGGAGGTAGCGATAGGTCGTGAGGGCGAACTTCTCATGACGGGTCCGCAATTAAGTCAGGGTTACTGGCGTGATGAAGAAAAAACGAGACGCGCGTTTGTATCTGTAGCCAATCGAAACGGGATCTACTACCGAACTGGAGATCGCGTTCGGCGATCTTTGCCTGGCAAACCTCTGACCTACCTAGGTCGCCTTGACCATCAGGTCAAAGTTTTAGGTCATCGCGTAGAACTCGGTGAAGTGGAAGCAGTGGCCAGGAGCCTATCTGGGGTAGACGGAATTGTCGCCCTGGGTTGGCCGAAAGGGAATAGTGCTGATCGAATCGAGCTATTTCTGGAAGCAGACAAGTTCGATACGGCGCCCCTTCTGAACGCGCTAAAGACAAAACTACCTCATTATATGGTACCGCGAACAATCCACGTTCTTCCGCGACTCCCCTTGAACCCAAATGGTAAGTACGACCGACGCGGGTTGGAAACACTCCTGACGGAAAAGCTAGACCCCGATATTGCTCGGCCCTAGGTCGCGCTAGGTTGGATGGGCTGCGTTCTGTCTGCCTGGGCCGCATGCATCGGCTAGCGGGAAAAGACATGTTGTCATGTGTCATTCAAATCGCAGGGCCTGGATCATAATTGGTCCGGGGTGAAGTCGAAATAGTACCGATTGGCCTAAATTTTAGGCCAGCATCTGAAGCGGCGAAGCGAGGCTGCGCAGAATTTTAGCTAATGGACTTAAGGAAATAGGCATCTGCTTAGCAACAACTTAACGTCGTAACGTTGTCTGATGATCCAGGAAGAAGTGGCATGCAAAAATCGCATGGCATGCTTGATGTTAATAGGGCACCCGTGAGTTCGTCGAAGGAAAAGGAGGACGCAGATTCCGGGGTGACAAGACGCTCGAAGCCGGATACAATAAACGCAATCTCTCTTTCTAATTATGAATTTATGAAGCCTTTGTCACCGAAAAATAATTCCGTAAAATCTAGGTTTGATAACGGGCCCGCGGCCTGATTTACCTACGTTTTTAGAGTAAATGATTGGCAAATTTTCCGCGGTTTTTAGCAAATCTTCACTGCGATCAAACGCGCCACCCAATCACTGTAAACGCCGGCCCCTCTTCCAAGCTTTACGGTCGCTTTCCAGCCCGGTTGGTCGTCTCCGAATTTCGCTTCCACCCAGGCTCGTTTTTACTTTACTACTCGCAACTAGCGCGGCCGCGCAGGACCCTGCGACAGTCGGTCAATTTTCCTCGGTGACGACCTGGCCATACGTAGCGACCCACGCTCATGTCCTCCCCACTGGCCAAGTGATATGGTGGACCCAGTTTGCCAACGGCGACAACCCGTACTTTTGGGATCCCTCGACAAACACGAATAGTGCTATTGTGCATGCGGGAGCAAACATTTTCTGCTCAGGCCATGCCTTTCTACCCGACGGAGAGCTCCTCGTGGCCGGTGGACACATAAATAACTACGTGGGGATAGCCAATGCCTACAGATACAATCCCTTTACAAATAGTTGGACGCGTCTGCCCGATATGAACAACAAACGGTGGTACCCGACGAGCACCACGCTGCCGAACGGAGACATGCTGGTGGTCGGCGGGTGGATCAATACCCAGCAGGGGGTGAACGTTGAGCCCCAGGTATGGCAGACCGCGACTAGCTCCTGGCGCAACCTGAGCACAGCGCGCCTCGCTCTTCCGTTTTATCCCTTCATGCATGTAGCGCCTAACGGCAAGGTGTTCTGTGCTGGACCCAGCCAGACGACCCGGTACCTTGATCCTACAGGCACTGGTGCCTGGAGTTTAGTTGGGAGCAGCAACTTCGATACTCGTAATTGGGGATCATCAGTAATGTACGACGAGGGCAAAGTACTGCTCATGGGCGGAAGCCCATGCGCACCGTACCCATTCACACCGGGCGCTACCAGTTGCACCACTTCCCCAACGGCGACTGCAGAGATCATCGACCTAAACAATCCGAATCCCGCTTGGATCTACACTGGATCGATGGTCACGGGAGGACGTAAACTTTTTAACGCTACTTTACTTGCAGACGGCACAGTTCTGGTAACTGGCGGAATCAGAGGCACTGAGGATCCAAACACTCAACCGACCAATCCAGCATACGAATGCGAGCTGTGGAATCCGGCGACCGGGACGTGGACACAGATGGCGAGCCTGACCAAGATTCGATCCTACCACTCCATCGCGATCCTGCTGCCGGACGGGCGCGTTCTGTCAGCCGGCGGCGTCTTTACGACAGGCGGCGTATTTGCGGGAAGTTCAGCAGAAATATATTCGCCTCCTTATCTATTCAAAGGCTCGCGTCCCACTATCGCGTCGGCGCCCACGGGCATTACATACGGTCAGTCGTTTTTCGTGGGCACACCCGATGCCACCAGCATCTCACAAGTTACATTCATCGCGCTTGGCTCCGTTACACACGGCTTTAACATGGGCCAGCACATTAGCCGGCCGTCGTTTTCGCAAGCTACCGGCGGCCTCAACGTGACGGCGCCTTCAAACCCCAACACCACTCCGCCGGGTTACTACATGCTATTCATCCTCAATTCGAACGGCGTTCCTTCAGTGGCACAGATTGTTCAAATCAATAGTACGATTTCTACACCGGCACCGACTCCAACTTACCCGGCATCGCCGACCACGCTTAAGGCTATCGCCGCATCCTCGAGCCAGATCAACCTGTCTTGGACCGATAACTCGAACAACGAAACAGGGTTCAGGATAGAACGCTCTAGTGATGGCAAAACGTTTACACAAATTTCGACAGTAGACGTGAATGTTACGACCTATGCGGACAGCGGACTTGCCGCTTCGACTAAATATTACTATCGAATTCTTGCTTACAGCGATGGCGGTAATTCGGCCTATTCGAATACAGCGATTGCCACGACACCGACACCAACTCCTACCCCAACACCAACACCTACGCCGACTGCAACGCCGACACCAACACCAACGCCAACTGCTACGCCGACAGCGACTCCGACTCCAACGCCGACCCCGACCCCGACACCGACTCCAACGCCGACCTCAACCCCAACGCCGACTCCCACGCCCACACCCACGCCGACCCCTCCAAACCAGCCGCCGGTCGCGAATGCTGGTTCTCCGAATGCTGGTCCTGCTCTGGCCATTGCATTGTCCGAC
>Ga0193707_1000851_pt1 | contig 10922 bp, 13 predicted proteins | sample U3c2metaG_FD_143043 | JGI IMG/M metagenome (GOLD analysis project Ga0193707, IMG submission 143043) | Soil microbial communities from a riparian zone of the East river system, Colorado, United States - U3c2 | ecosystem: Environmental > Terrestrial > Soil > Riparian zone | place: USA: East River...
GGTGAAGTGGGGCGGCATGGAGCCGCAGGTGCACACCGGGCCGGCCAAGGTACTGCGGGCCTACCAGTTGCACGGCGGTTACACACCGGGTCTGGTGCTCGGCATCGCCGGGCTGATCGCGTTCGCCGGAGCGTTCGGACTCGGCCGGGCGAAGACGTCACGGCTCAGGTCGGCTGCCTTGCTCCCGGTCTCCGCGGCGGTGATCCTGCTGCTCGGGTCGGCGGCCTTCGAGTTCTCCTGGCGCTACCAACTGCCCGGGCTCGTCCTGTTCCCGTTCGCCGGTGCGCTCGGGTTGACCGCTCTGCTCGGCCGAAGTCAGCAGCGCGCGCCACTGGGGCAGTACCCCGACAAGATCGACTCCGCCGCCTTGGAGGACCTCCATGAGCGGCATGGCGACCCGGCCTTCGCACCGCTCGTCGTGGTGATTGCCGCCTACAACGAAGCGGGCGGTATCGGCCCCGTGCTGGAGCACATGCCGAAGACCTGCGCCGGCCTCCCGGTCGACGTGCTGGTCGTCGTGGACGGAGCCGAGGACAACACCGCCGAGGTCGCGGCCGAGCACGGGGCGTACGTCTGTGTCGCGCCGGCCAACCGCGGTCAGGGTGCCGCGCTCCGGCTCGGCTACCAGGTCGCCGCTCAGGGCGGAGCGCAGTACGTCACCACGGACGCGGACGGGCAGTACGACAACGACGAACTACCGGTGCTGCTCGCGCCGATCCTCGAGGGCCGGGCCGACTTCGTCACCGGCTCCCGGCGGCTCGGTCGGGAGGATGCGGACAGCCGGCTGCGCTGGGTCGGTGTGCGCGTGTTCGCCGTACTGGCGTCGATCCTGACCCGGCGGAAGCTGACCGACACGTCGTTCGGTTTCCGCGCGATGCGGGCCGCGCTCGCGTGCTCGGTGACGCTGAGGGAGCCGCAGTACCAGTCGTCGGAGCTGCTGCTCGGCGTGCTGGCGAGCGGCGCCCGGGTAGTCGAGCTGCCCATGACGATGCGCCGCCGCGGGGACGGCAGCAGCAAGAAGGGCCCCGGTCTCGTGTACGGTGCGAACTACGCCAGGGTCATGACCGGGACGTGGTGGCGGGAGTACGTGCTGCGGCGGCCGGTCTGGCGAACACGAAACGGTCGAACAGCAAGAACTTCAGGATGAACATCACCCCGTAGGTGCCGAGGAACGCCGCGCTGACCAGGACGGTCTGCCAGATGTGGGAGTCGATCCGGTCCCGCAGCCAATGGTCCGCGGCGCTGGTCGCCAGTGCCGCCGCGAGCGCGGTGACCACCACGATGATTGCGTACGGCAACAGCTCACGGGTTCGATCGGCCCGGCCGGTGCGGCCCCAGGCCCAGCGCCGGTTCAGCACGTAGTTCGGCAGCGCGCCGGCCAGGAACGCGATCATGCTCGCCCACAGCGGCCGGGTGCCGATCCAGTAGCAGACGACGAACGCCAGCTCGCTGATCACCCCGGCGATCACCGACGACGCGGAGTACTTTGCCCAGAGCAACAACCGGATCCGGGGCAGTCTGATCATCCCGGCACCCTGGCCACGCCGAGCACCGTCTGGCCGAAGGGCACCGGCAGCACCGACTCGACCGCCCGGGTCACCGGTACGACGAACCGGTCGTAGATCGTCACGAGTCGCGGGTCCGGCCGGGTGCTGCCGCCACGCCGGACGGCAGCCCACCAGGCGATCCCGCCGAGCAGGTTCACCGGCTTGGTCAGCTCGGCCCGCAGCCCGGCCCGTTCGAAGGCGTCGCGCAGTGTGGCCGGCGCGTATCTCCGGAAGTGGCCGACCCGGCGGTCGAACTCGCCGTACAATTGCTGGTAGCCGGGCACCCACAGCACGATCGTGCCGCCGGGAATCACCAGCGTGGCCAGCGACACCAGCGCCGCCGCGTCGTCCTCGATGTGCTCGAGCACGTTAATCGCGATGACCGAGTCGACCGGCTTGTCCAGGCTCAGCTCGCCGCCGAGCGCGAGCTGCCGGGCCTCGACCTCCGGCCGGTCGGCGAAGCGCTCCGCGAGCAGGTCGACCGCGTCCGGGTCCGCATCGGTGAGCACCAATCGGTCCAGACCGGTAAATTGGGTGGCGAACTCGCCGAGCCCGGCGCCCACCTCCAGGACCGTGCGGCCGCAGTGCGGCGCGATCAGGTCGTGCTGGTAGCGGCGGTACCGTGGCTGGTCGGCGCCACCCTGCTCGAGGTCCCGCCCGGTCGCGTCGCTGAAGGCTCCGGTGTGTTCCCGCATCCTGGCCATTGTGCCCCCTCGCCGGGATGCCGTGACCGGTGGGACGAATTGCCAGCAAATTCTCAGCTGTCGAAGTGGAACTGATCACGTTAGGTTTGGTCCAGGCCGGGATAGGAACAGGTACAACACTCTCTTCTACTGCGAAGGCGGAACCCCCTCGTGCGCGTACTGGTCCTCGGTGGTGATGGTTACCTTGGGTGGCCGACCGCGCTCCACCTGTCTGATCGTGGTCATGACATCGCTGTGCTGGACAACTTCGCCCGCCGCGGGTACGACCGGGAGCTGGGCGTGCAGAGCCTGGTGCCGATCGAGGACCTCGACGCGCGGGTGGCCGCCTGGGAGGAAGTCTCCGGCCGGCGGATGACGTCGTACGTCGGCGACCTGCTGGACGCGGGTTTCATCTACCGGGTGCTGGAGGAGTTCGCGCCGGACGCGATCGTGCACTTCGCCGAGCAGCGGGCCGCGCCGTACTCGATGATCGACCGCGAGCACGCGGTCTACACCCAGCACAACAACGTGGTCGGCACGCTGAACCTGATGTACGCCGTCGCCGAGACGAACCCGGACATTCACCTGGTCAAGCTCGGCACGATGGGCGAGTACGGGACGCCGAACATCGACATCGAGGAAGGCTGGCTGGAGGTCGAGCACAACGGCCGCAAGGACCGGATGCTCTACCCGAAGAAGCCGGGCTCGTTCTACCACCTGAGCAAGGTGCACGACTCCCACAACCTCGAGTTCGGCTGCCGGATCTGGGGATTGCGCGTCACGGATCTCAACCAGGGCGTGGTCTACGGGCAGCAGACGGACCAGACCGTGCGCGACGCGCGGCTGGCGACGCGGTTCGACTACGACGCCGTGTTCGGCACCGTGCTCAACCGGTTCGTCATCCAGGCCGTGCTCGGTGAGCCGCTGACCGTCTACGGCGCAGGCACTCAGACCCGCGGCCTGCTGGACATCCGGGACACCGTGGAGTGCATCCGGATCGCGGTCGAGAACCCGGCCGACGTCGGTGAGTTCCGGGTCTTCAACCAGATGACCGAGAGCTACTCGGTCGCCCAGATCGCCGACAAGGTCGCGGAGTGCTTCCCCGGCCCGGTCCAGGTCGAGCACCTGGAGAACCCGCGGGTCGAGCAGGCTGAGCACTACTACAACGTCAAGCACACCGGCCTGGTCGGCCTCGGCCTGCAGCCGCACCTGCTGTCGGACACCCTGATCGACTCGATGTTCGACATCGTCTCCGCGAACAAGGACCACGTCGACCCGGCCGCCCTGCTCCCGACCGTCCGCTGGACGGGTCACCTCAAGCAGCGCTGACCTTCGACTTCACCAGTTCGGTGAACCGCCGCGCCGCGGGCGTGGCGGCATGGCCGCTCCGACAAGCAAGGTGGGCATCGCGGCGAGGAAGCGATCACGCCCGCCTCGGTCCGCCTGCTCGGCGAGCCAGACGTCGGCGTCTTCGTGGGTGATCAGAGCTTTGTCGACCGCGGCGGCTGCCGCGCTCTCGAGCTGACCGGCCATCAGGCCGTGGTCCGTCACGATCTCCGTGCGTACGACGACCTCGACGTCGTGGAACCCGGCGTCGAGGAGGAGGTCACGCAGGCTGCGCGCCGCGCGCGGCGCCACCGAGCGCGACTCCAGGCCGAGCAGGACGACATCGGTCAGGTCCTGGTCGGAACTGTCGACGAGCAGGAAGCCGTAGTCCTGACCGCCCAGCACGATCCGTCCGCCGGGCCGGAGCACCCGCCACGCCTCGGCCACTGTCGGGACCGGATCCTCGAGCAGGTGGAAGAGCCGGACGGCCCGGTAGCCATCCATCGACTCGTTCTCCAGCGGCAGTTCGTCGGACTGTGCCACGTGAAACACGGCCCCGGGCGTCCGGCTGCGGGCGGACTCGATCGCGTCGGCGTCAGCGTCGACTCCGGTCACCTTCAGCCCCTTCGCCGCCAGGTCGGCGACCGCATGGCCGGCGCCGCAGGCGACATCCACACAGGTGGCACCCCGGTTCAGGCCCAGCATGCGGTACGACTCAGCTCGGAGCTCCGCTGCTCCGGGCCGCTCCTCGATCCGTTCCAGAAAGCTCATGACCCTACGCTGCAACCTCAGGTGCACCTGAAGTCAACACACCCCCCTTATGTTCGAGGAAGTGTGGCCGATGGCCCTCTCTCCGATAGCTTTCACATCCTCGGACGTCACGAGATCAGGGGGAGGGGAGGGGGTTAGTTCATCGAGACTTTGTCGAAGAGGGTGGTGGTGTAGCGGACGTCCACACCTACCTCGTCGCCGACGGCCGGGGGAGCGACCGATGAGGGGAGGAAGAGCATGCTGGCCTGCATGTGGGGTGGTTCGGCGAACCAGCGCTGCTTGCCTTCGATGGTGAAGGGGGACAGCGCCATGCCGGCCGCGTCGAGGCTGCCCTTGGCCATCGCGATCGCGCGTTGGCGGACGGTCGCGGCGGCGGTCGGTGCCTCCAGGCCGACGCCGTGGGCGGTCCCGCCGGACACCACCAGGATGTGGCCGTCTCCGCTGACCCGGCGCTGCCGGTAGCCGACGCGCTCGCCCCGGCGCACCGAGTGAACGTCGAGGACGGCCGCGCGGACCGACAGGGCGCCGCGGTCGCCGAGCCACAGCCCGGTGCCCATCCGCAACCTCACGTTCTCGCCGATGTCGGCCAGCTTCTGCGATGCTACGTGCGACACCCAGAGGGCGCCCTTCCGGACGTCGAGCGCAGCCTTGGCCAACTGCTGCGCTTCCCTCAGGTTGGCCGACGTACCGCCGGCACCCATCGGGAAGTGCAGCGACCAGCCCTCGAACTTGATCCGGTCGAGCGCGTTCAGCAGCATCGTGTGCCGCAGTTCCCGGGCGCCGATCCCGTGCCGCCGCATCGAGGTCATCACCTCGATCAGCACCCGGCTGCCGGCAGGGATCGAGACCAGGTCGGCCAGCCGGCTGACCGTGTGGATCACGTTCCTGCTCTGCGGGACCTCCAGGAACGGCCGCCACGGCGAGAGGACGACGACGTCCTCGCGCGGGTCCGGTGGCACCTCGAAGTACGTGCCGACCGCGACGGTGCGGGCGCCGAGTGCGCGTGACTCGGCCAGCAGCCGCTGGTTGCCGAACCCGTACCCGTTGCCCTTGGCGACCGGGACGATGTCGGGGTTCCACGTGGAACGCAGGTGATCACGCCAGCGATCGGAATCGACGTGCAGGACTAGGGGCATGGTGTGTCAACGCCGTCTCATGTAGAGGTCGAATGCGGTGTAGAGCGCCTTGTTCAACGGCAGATCCCACTCACCGACGTACTCGACGGCTTCGCCGCCGGTGCCGACCTTGAACTGGATCAACCCGACGTGCGGGTCGTTCTGGTCCAAGGTGTCGGTGATGCCCCGTAGGTCGTACACGGACGCGCCCGCGGCGAGCGCGTCCGACATCATCCGCCACTGGATCGCGTTCGATCCCCGGACGTCACGCTTGGCGGTCGAGCTGGCCCCGTAGGAGTACCAGGAGTGACCGCCCACCCGGACCCAGATCGTCGACGCGACCAGGTCGCCCTCGTGGTAGGCGTTGTAGATCCGGAAGTCACAGCACTCGGCCGGCTGGTTGGCCATCGCGTCCTGCATCTTCACGAAGTACGGCAGCGGCCGCGGGGTGAAGTGGTCCCGCTCCGCGGTCTCGACGTACAAGGCGTGGAAGGCCTTCAGATCCTCGGGGCTTCCCTGCGTCACCTCGACGCCGGCCTTGTCCGCCTTCTTGATGTTGCGCCGCCACAGCTGGTTCATGCCCTTCAGCAGGTCGTCCTGGCTGCGGCCGGCCAGCGGGACCTGGAAGACGTACTGCGGCTGCCCGGCGGCGAACCCCTCGCCGACCCGCGGCGCCTTCCAGCCGAGGGTGCGCAGCCGGCCGGTCACGGTCGCACCCGACGGCTCGATCACGTCGGGCCGGACGTCGCCGAGCTTCGGCTGCTGACCGCCGGCGATCGCGTCCTTGATCGTCTTCGCGCTCCACCGCCGCGTCGGTACCGGCGGACCCATCCGTACGCCGAACGCCCCGCGCTGCTGCAGATGCGCCGCCAGCGGGCGCAGGTACCGACCCAGGTCGACGGCGTCCCAGTCGATCACCGGGCCTTCGGGCAGGTACGCGAGGTAGCGCTTGACCTTCGGCATCTGGCGGTACAGCACCAGTCCCACTCCGAGCAGCTCACCCGGGTTCGAGGCGTCGTACCAGCCGAGTGACTCCGCCTTCCATTCACTCTTCACCGCCGCCCACCCGGGGGTCTGCAGGAAGCTCGCCGCCGGTTGCGCCGCGATGTACGCGGCGTGCTCGTCGGCCGAGATGGTCCGGATGCTCAAGTCGCTCACGGTCGGTCAGGTTACCGGCCCGGAGCCTTTATCCGTAGCCGAGCCGGTGACCTGATCAAACCCACCCTGAGCACCCGCCAACCACTTTCCGGGTCGAGAATGGTCGATCCGTGCTCAAGGTCGCGCTTCAGCCGGCCAGCAGTTTCTCCGAGACGTCCCACAAGCGAGTGGCCGACTCCGGATCGAGCGCGTACTCCGCGACGCCGGTGTTCTCACCCGGCACGTTGGCCGCGGTCAGCGCGTCGTGCAGGCCGAAGTGGCCGAGGTGGTTGGTCGCGAACTGGTGCTCCCAGCCTCCCGGCGTGCGGTTGAGCGGCTCGGCCATCACGCCGGCGTTGTTCACCAGGATGTGCAGCGGGCCGTCCCAGTGGGCGGCGAAGGCCCGCACCGACGCCCGGTCGGCGAGCTCGATCGGCGCGACGAAGACGTGGTTGTTGCCGGTGCTCTCGATGATGCCGGCCGCGGTGCGCTCACCCGCCGCGGTGTTGCGGACGGCGAGGGTGACCTCGGCGCCGGCCGACGCGAGCGCGCGGGCGGTCTCGACGCCGATCCTGGACGCGCCGCCGGTGACGACGGCCCGGCGTCCGGTCAGGTCGACGCCGGCGATCACGTCGGCGGCGGTGGAGTCATGCGTGAAAGGGGTGGTGATCCTGCTCATCAGGTCTGTCCTGTTCCGCCAGCTACGCTGTAAGCGGAGGATCCTCCGGTAAGCCCAGTTAACTGGAGGTGCCTCCGGTTATCAAGTCCGCTAGGTTTCTGATTGAAGAAGCGTGAGGAGGGGGAGATGACGGACACCAGCGAGCGCCCGCTGCGCGCTGACGCCCAGCGCAACCGCGACCAGATCCTGGCCGCGGCCGCCCGCGCCTTCTTCGTCTCCGGCCTGGAGGCGACGCTGGAGGGGATCGCCAAGGACGCCGGCGTCGGCATCGGCACGCTGTACCGGCACTTCCGGACCCGCGAGTTGCTGATCGAGGCGGCGTACCGCAAGGAACTCGCCGCGGTCTGTGCCGCCGCTCCCGAGCTGCTCGACAAGATGCCGCCGGCCGAGGCGCTGCGGGCCTGGATGGATCGCTACATCGACTACGTGACCCGCAAACTCGGCATGGCCGACGCGCTGCGTGCGGTGATCGCCTCGGGCGCCAACCCGTACGCACAGAGCTTCGAGCTCCTGGTCGGCGCGATCAAACCCCTGCTGGACGCCGGGGTCGCTGCCGGCGACATTCGTCCCGATGTCTCGGCGGACGACGTCCTCGTCAGCCTCAGCGGCGTCGCCCTCGCGGCCGGCGTCAAGCGCGACCAGGCCGACCGCCTGGTCAATCTCCTCCTGGACGGTCTCCGCTACCGCGCCTGAGCCCGGATGCGACCGGGTTTCTAGGGTGGGGCAGTGCAGAGAGTGGCGTTGGTGACGGGGTCGGCTTCTGGGATCGGTGCGGCGACGGCTCGGCGGTTGGCGGCCGACGGGATGACTGTGGCGGTGCATTCGCGGTCGAGCCGGGAGGCCGGGGCCGCGATGGCCGCGGAACTCGGTGGGTCGTACCACCAGGCCGATCTCTCCGACGACGCCGCGGCGAGTGTGCTGGTTCCGAGTGTGCTGGCCGAGCACGGGCGACTCGACGTACTGGTGAACAACGCGGGCATCAGTTGGCCGGTGCCGCACGCGGAGCTCGACGGCCTGACGGCGGCCGACTGGCGGCGGCTGCTCGACGTCAACCTGATCGCGCCGTGGCTGTTGTGTACGGCGGCTCTCCCAGCGCTCCGGGATGCGGGCGGATGCATCGTCAACGTCACCAGCCATGCGGGCGTCCGGCCGAAGGGGAGTTCGGTCGCGTACGCCGCCTCGAAGGCCGCGCTCAACCACGTGACCAAGCTGCTCGCCGCGGCACTCGGACCTTCCGTGCGGGTCAACGCGGTCGCGCCCGGCCTGGTCGACACGCCGCTCACCGCCTACTGGACCGACGCGCAGGAGCTGTGGAAAACCTCGAGCCCGATGCGTCGCGCGGCTCAGCCGGCGGACGTCGCCGACCTGATCTCCGCACTGATCCACAACACATATCTGACCGGTGAAGTCATCTTGCTGGACGGCGGTCTGAACCTGCGCTGACTTTTGTCGGTGGGGACTCCTACGATCGCGGGATGTCTTTGGGTCGAGACTTCCGGCGGCTGTGGGTCGCGTTCACTGTCAGCGCCGTCGGATCGGCGGTCGGTCTCGGTGCCCTGCCGCTGATCGCTGTACTGGTGCTGGACGTGAGTACCTTCCAGGTCTCGATGCTCGCCGCGCTGTCCGCGCTCGCGGGCGCCTTCCTAACGGGCGTTGAGGTCAGGCGCTATCGGTTGCGCCAGGCGAGAGGCGAGACCGTCAGAGCGGCCTCAGCAAGGTGCTTGCCGAAGTCAGTTTTGATCTTGGAGCGGGAGGATTCGATCCAGCCGTCGACTCGGGTATAGCCAGCCTCCTGGTACTCGACGGCCTGCATGAGGCATTCGAGTCGGTCCGCGTCCTTGGCGCAGCGGGCTTCGATCGTCTCGCCGGACTCGTACTCCGCGACGGCGTCCCGGACACTCTTTGCGGCACGATCGGGTAGCTCGGCGATCTGGTCCTCGGTGATCCGCTCGTTGGAAGCCACCTCGACGTACGGGCGAGCGCTGTGCGGGATATCGCCGATGCGCGTCTCCTGCGAGTCATGCCACATACCCATGTAGGCAGCACGGGCCGGGTCGCCGCCCTCTTCAGCGGCGATCAATGCCGCGAGTTGGGCCACGCGAAGGCTGTGCTCAGAGACAGATTCAGGATCTCGTACTCCGGCGTGCCACCAGCCCGCGCGGCGAAGGCGCTTGAGAACGCCCATCTCGTAGGCGAAGGCGATGGTGCCCGAAGCGTCCTGATCGGTCGTGTCGTCTGCCACGGTTTATCCCTTCGTCAGCGGCCAGCGAGTTGCACGGCGCACCGCAAGTTAATCAACTCGTCCCGCGTCTCGCGGTCGAACCCTGTGTCGAGAGCTTGCTCAACGCGGTTCCCGGTCTTCAGCCGGAGTTTGTGGTCCCGCCTCAGTAGATCGGGCCTTGCGAGAACCAACACCCACAGGCTGTGAATGTTCAGGTGACTGTGGACATCGTCGTCAAGGTGCCTCAGGAGGTGCTCGGCCTTGCGACGGTCAAACCCCAAAAGGTAGGTGGCCTGGCGGCGCAGAACAGGCACCTGAAGGGATTGCCGGGAGTCGACGGTCGCTAGCGGTGGTCGAAGAGGCCCTTGGCCGCCACCGCGTCGTGCGTGTGGGGTTGGCCATGGGCCTCTAGTGAGAGTTATGTCAGTGCTGGGTGCGACGCTCGCGCCGGAGGGTGTGAGCCTTATGCGGCCTCGGCGAACGTGCGGCCTGCTGCCGGTACGGCGTCTTCGGCGACTCGCTCGGCTTGCCACATGAGGGTGACCCGGCCCATGTCGATGGGACCACCGCCGCGCTTTCCTTTGCGAACCGCCAGGACGGCGACGTTCTCGGTCAGGATCGCGTTCCGTTCTTCCTCGGTTGCGGACTCCCAGGTCTCGGCGAACGTGCGGCCAGTCGGTATCAGCTTCACCACGCGCACGGCCGGGCGGGATTTCAGCTCCGCGCGGCGCTCCTTCAGCGCAGCTAGCCGCGATGCCAGCGAGTCAACGTCAGCATCGTCGTGGTCATCTTCGTGGCAGTGGCGGAAATGGCCGCCTCAACATCCGCGAGGGCGGCGACCTCGGGCAGTTCCTCCACGTACTGCAATACCTCTCGGTGGCCGAACGCCTGCAGGAAGCGAGCTGTAACCCATGCTTCGAGCGGGTCCGCCTTCATGGCGACCCCGGCGCACTTCTTGCCGTTGGCGGAGGCCCCGCAGCCGTAGGAGGGGGCGTTTGCGGTGCTGTACCGCACGTAGAGCGGGCGGCGGCAGTCTCCACACGTGCTGGTCGACCACGACGTCCGCGACGACGGTCGCCCAGTAGGAGATCGGGTGCGGGAGATGCGGGCGGTACGGCGCGGGCCGGCGGTGCTCGGCCCGGTGGGCGCCGAGCCAGGTCAGCGGGCCGGTGAGCCGGGCGCCGGCCTCCTCGAGGAGTTCGCGGTGCACGATCTGCTCGATCGTCTCGCCCGGCTCGCGGGTGCCGCCGGGGAGAAAACGCCAGCCAAGGTCGTTGCTACAGACAACAATCTCGTCGTCGGCGCGGCCGATCACGTGCACGTTGCTGATCAGCTCGTCCGGCGGCCGCTCGGTGGCGTACCGGACATCGAGCTCGCCCCAGGCCCAGTGGTCCGGCGCGAAGAGCTCGGGAAACCGCTCGGCTCAGGTCTGCATGCGGCTGA
>Ga0193707_1000852_pt1 | contig 10910 bp, 12 predicted proteins | sample U3c2metaG_FD_143043 | JGI IMG/M metagenome (GOLD analysis project Ga0193707, IMG submission 143043) | Soil microbial communities from a riparian zone of the East river system, Colorado, United States - U3c2 | ecosystem: Environmental > Terrestrial > Soil > Riparian zone | place: USA: East River...
ATTTGAATGGCGGCATGATGCCGGAATCAGCTCATCCCATGCAACAAAGCTTGACCGTGATCGAAATTCGGCCGTTTAAGGGCGGCTGGCAGTGTTATGAGGGCCCCGGCGTCGGACCTTACTGAATTGGCGATGACGCAAAACAAAGCGCCATCGTCGGGCCCTCGCGCGTGCGCGCGCGCGTGGAGCGTTTCTCATTTCGAACACCAAGCCGCAACGGAAATGGTCGAGTTGATATGGCTCTATCCGCTAGTAGCGTAGGCCAGAAATTACGGAACAAAGGAGCGAGCAAATGCCAAAATATCTCATTCAGGGATCCTATTCGGGCGAAGGTTTGAAGGGCCTGCTCAAAGAGGGCGGGTCGAAACGCCGCGAGGCGGCGGAGCAATCGGTCAAAGGACTGGGTGGGCGACTCGAAGCCTTCTACTATGCCTTTGGCAACGATCCAATCGAGAAGGACGCGTTAAATGGTCCCTTTCCAACCGAGATCCTCGCCCGGGTGGCAGCACGCATGGGAGAGCCCGACCGCGCCATCGCCGTTTTACAGAAACTGCTCTCGATACCATGTAGTGGCACGCTGGCTGCGAACGCGCCGCTCACTCTCGCGCTGCTCCGGCTTGATCCAATGTTCGATCCACTCCGGAGTGATCCGCGCTTCGAAAAACTCGTCGCCGATCACGAGAAATAAGGCAGTTCGACAACTGGAGTGATATTGTTCGTGACATAAAACTGACCACTTAGTCGGAAATGGCGGCGCAGGATCTCGACGAGAATAACGTAACCAGCATGATCGAACGGCTACGCGAATTTTTTCGAATCCGGCCAGTCGCTGTGTCCGAAGCCTCCGATTCGCCATTTGGGCTGCGGCCAAATTATGCGACCCTTTTCCAGCCATGTCGCTCCGTGGCGGGCAGGTTCGGCGCCCTTTTCGCTGCACTGCTTTTGGCCGTTTCTGGCACGGCGCAAGCGGCGACTGTTAACGCCCGCAGCCCTTCGTTTGCCGACGTAAGCACCGCGGTAGCCTCTGCCGCAAAAGGTGACACCGTAATCGTTCCGGCTGGAACGGCAAGCTGGACTGAGACTCTTGTTATCAATAAACCTATAACGTTGATAGGACAGACCACGGTAAGTTATACTAACGAAACGTCCAATGACCGGACGATTATCTTAGATGATGTATCGCGTTCATCTAGGCCGCCTGCTCCTATTATACACGCGACGGTGACCGCGGGGGACATGGCTGTGGAGCCGACGGTGCCGCTGCTTTTAATAAAAGGGTTCACTTTCAGAGGCAGCCCCAATACTATAAAAGGCGCTCCGAACGGCGCCATCATGTTGTCCGGCACCTGTCCGGCAGTTCGGATTAGCAATTGTCATTTTGACAACCTACACCAGCAATCAATTTATACCTTCGGATGGATTTATGGCGTGATGGATAATTGCCTACACACGATCACCTCTTTCCATTTGTGCGGGACGATGGGAATGGCCACTTACAATGGCCAAAAATATGGTGATGGTTCCTGGACGGAAGATGCTCACTGGGGCAGCTATAAATTCTTCTTCACGGAAAACAATGTGGTGCATAATTTGTTCAAAAAAGGAGGAAATATGGACGCCAAGAGGGGCGCTCGGTATGTAGTTCGTTATAGTAAATTGTACGACGGCTCGTTCGTTCAGACGCACGGAACCGAAGGCGGCCGCGACAGGGGATGCCGGGCAATCGAGTTCTACAAGAATATTTGCATGCGGAGCACGGGAGGTCCTGGTAGCCCCGGTGGCTTAAGAAGCGGGAACATACTTTTTCACGATAATCAATATAAAGGAGTGCCTTTGGGCAACGCGTTTCTCTCTGTTGTAGCATACCGACAGCATGTCAATTTTCAGCCTTGGCAACTAGCATCTGGGGGTAATCCGTGGGACCAGAACGATTCGCATGGATTGTACGCGAGCGGAACGGCTGCCACCGCTTCAGTTGTTGGCGCAACCAAAGAGGGCACTTCACTTTACGTAACGGGAAATCTGAGCGAATACAACACAGGCGGATATTCGATCAAGAACACCCGAACCGGGTTAGGTTCTCCCATTTACGCAGCGGTTTATAATTCGACGGCGAACAGAACCCTCATAACATGTGGGTATAGTATTGGCTGGCCGACGTCCAAAGTTGCCTTTGCGGCAGGCGAGCCATTCGAAATCCGAAGAGTGTTGCGTGTTCTCGATCAAACCGGATTAGGCAAGGGCACACTTTGTTGGACTCCGAAATCGCTTAACGGAGCGGTTAACGAGGCGTCTTATGCTTGGAGTAATACACAGGCAAACGGATCACCTGTCACGATCCATTCCGGAGGAACTCCTAATCCTACGTTTGTGGAAGGTCGGGATTATTTTAATACCACCCCGCCATTCGCCTACAAACCTTATACTTATCCGCATCCATTGGTAAACGCTATTGTGCCGCCCTAAACCTGCACTACAGTTGGTCAGTACTCCTTAGACCGGCAGGTTGCCAACCGCTTATGTGCCGACTGCTGGAATCTGCGCCATGGCCGCGCGCAAACGCGCAAGTTCGTGATGCGTGTAGCCCCTATTCATTTCCGCGCTCATATGGCCGGCGAGCCTCATGCGGAGTTCCTGTAAAACACCGGCGTTCGCCATAGCTGAATTGAAGCTATGCCGTAACGACGCCGACTCGACAGATTTTGGGTCAATCTTAACGAATCTTTCATAAGCTTAGTGTTGCCGTGTGTTGACGAATAAATTGCCATTTTGTGCGCGAAGCTGCGTAACCTTGCGTTTCAGCCTGAAGCCACCGATCTGGTCGGATTGCCCTCTGTAAACAAGCTATTGAGGGCAAACGGTGGCGTGGGTCGGCCGGGACTCGAACCCGGAACCAACGCCTTAAAAGGGCGCTGCTCTACCGATTGAGCTACCGACCCGCGCAGAGCCTCACTTTCTGGTGCCTGTGGAATTTTTCAATATACAATGAGACGCAGCTGACTGTGATCTCTCATAAATACAAATGCATTTTCGTTGAAGTTCCCAAGACTGGCTCGACCAGCGTCCGGGCAATTTTGGGGAAACCATGGAAGCCTCACTTGGATCTGTGGCAGATCAAAAATCACATGGAGAATTATTGGACGCATGTGGGCGGGCGAACGAACCGGGCGCTGGAAGTTTTTTATCTCGCACTGCCAAAGCAGCACAGAAGCAGCGCCGGGCGTAAGCAATTCGAGACCTACTTTAAGTTCGGGTTCGTTCGCAACCCCTGGGACAGAATTGTTTCGCTTTATGAGCGCAAAGAAGTGGGGCAACTCAGAGACAAAATGACGTTCGAGCAGTTTGTCGATTGGATCCAATACAGCAGCGCCACCTGCATTCATTCGGCGCCTCATCGCTACCAGCTCGATTGGTTTGTCGATCATAACGGAAATGTTCTCGCCGATTTTATCGGTAAATTTGAACGGCTCGAGCAGGATTGGGATTTTGTTGCGAAGAAACTCGGGATCAACCAAGCGCTGCCCCACTGGCGAGCCAATCCGCGGGAGCGACTCTACTGCGAATATTACGACGCACGAACGCGTGAAGTGATCGCGAACAAGTTTAGGATCGACATCGAACGGTTCGGCTATGAATTTGGTAAATGAATCAAGGCGACCGTGCGCGATCACATAAAATTCCCGCGAGCGTGGTGTGGCGAACCAGATCAAATCCCGAATGGTTTCGGGAGGGCGGAGTATTGTTAGCCTAGTCGCCCGCAAGTCGTGAATAGCGACGGACACATTCTTAAGTAATATCAACTCAAACAATGCCGCCCGCCAAGGTTTGTCCGCCGGAACGTTTGCAGAAGAGACCTTTGCCTGCGATTCGGATTCGTCCCGACGATGTGTTTATTGTCTCCTTTCCGAGGTCGGGCAATACGTGGGTCCGTTTTCTTATCGCGAATTTGTCAGCTCCGGATGAGAAGATCACTTTCCGTAACATCGAGAACTATGTTCCCAGCATTTACAAATCCGCCGATACGCTGGATACGCGTGAGGGCCGCCGATACATCAAATCTCATAACCCTTGCTATGAGCTATACCCAAAGCTCATCTATGTTTATCGCGACGGACGCGACGCGCTGGTTTCCTACTACTACTACGCCACGGGAAAGAACGTTTTCTCTGGAACATTCGAAGACTTCATTTTCTCCCCTTTCGTTGAACAGTTCACGTCTTGGAGAAAGCACATTGAAAGCGCTCGGGAGTTTGCCTCCAAATATCCAGATCGCATTTTGATCCTTCGCTACGAAGAAATGCTAATAAGTACGCTCCCAGCTCTCACCAGCATATCCGCGTTTCTGGGTCTGGCGTGTGACTCTCGAGCTATTGCTGAAGCAGCAAGGAAAAGCTCCTTCGAACATTTGCAGAAGGTGGAGCAAGAATCAGGAGGCGAAACACTTGGCAAAAAGTTTACCTTCTTTCGAACCGGCACAAGCAATCAATGGCGAGGTCACTTCGGTCCGGAATTGTACGAGCAGTTTTTACGGCAAAACGAGCAAACGTTGCGGAGTTTGGGCTATCAGATCTAGTCAGAACCTTACACGTTAGGTGAAGGGCATCGTTCTCTCATTTGATCCCCATTTGGAGATCGCAAACCTAGTGGTCGAAACCTATAACCAATTGTGGCCTGATCATCGTTTCCAATTTCGAATTCCATTCACCAATCGCGATCCAAGATCAATTTTCCGCGCACAAAACGTTGAGTTCATATCGACGCCACCCGATATCCGCAGCACGCTGGAAAGTCTGTTGTGCAATCTGCCCGAACACGAATTTGTGTTCTGGTGCATCGACGATCGGTATCCGATCGAGATCTTCGAGCCGGCGGTTCTTCGCACAGTTCGAGACTTTGCTTCTGACGCACCCAGCGACATTGATTCGATCAAGCTGACTGACCTTACGGTGGAGGGGATCGAGGGGAAATTGCGTATGACGCAAGGAATCGTAACGCGACGACTCCCGCGATGGCTAACGCGAAGCTGGCGTGGCCAGCTTTCTCTTCATCCCAATGCTCAGCGAGCGGAAAACGAAAAGACGTGGCGGCAGCGGGAAGAAGCGGTGGCCAGAGAACCCGCGTTTAGCCTTGGTGGTCAGCGTTTCTTTCGACAGCTCGGACATCCAAAGAATGGATTTTACATGCCGCAGTTCACCACGCCGGCATTTCTGAAACGATTTTTCCTCACTCCAGCACTGCCGTTAAAGTACGGCATCCGCGAGTTTCATCGCTTCCTGCTCTCGACAAATCTTGAGCATAAATCTTATTTTCCGAATAAGTTTCTGCTTTCGGTCGGCGAATCGACCTTCAGAGGCCGCTTAAGCATGGTTTGCTATGAACAGATGCTCAACTTTGGCGTCGTGCCTCCAAAAATCGAAACCGTTAGAGACTACAAGATTTACTCCGACCGCGGTCTTGCCGGAATCGTTCAACTCAATCCATAACTGAAGCATCATCGGAAAGTTCATACCAACAGACCATCACGTCGCAGTAGAAATTCCATGGACATCTCCACCATTGCCAATTTGATCAACGCTATCGCGGTTACGGCGGGCGTCATTTTCGCAGCGGCACAAATCCGGCAATATCGGCAACGGCGCGAGCGCGATGCCATGCTCGAGTTGGTACGGTCCTTCCAGAGTCCGGCCTTTACCGCTGCCTTGCGTCGCGTTCTATCGCTGCCCGATGGAGCTGACTCGGCAAAAATACGAGAAGTGCTCGGGCCCGATGGCGAAGATGCGGTTTATTTAGTCTCGCTCACCTGGGAAAGCCTCGGTGTTTTGGTTTATCGCCGAGAAGTGACGCTTGATTTGGTGGATGATTTTTTCAGCGGTCCACTTGTGATCTCGTGGCAGAAACTGAAAATCTATTCCGAAGAATGGCGAAGCACCCTGAACCGGGAGACTGGGAACGAATGGTTTCATTGGCTCGCGGAAAGAATGCTGGAGCGCGAAAAAACCGCGCCGCCGATTCCTGCCTACGTTGCGCACCGCCATTGGCGTTAACGCCACGGCGCGTTTAGGGCTGCAGTGATGCTGAAACCGAGTTAATGTTTGGATGTTGATATGCGACACTTAAATGTTAACTCAAGGACGAGGAGATTGGGAGTGCCTGCAAAAACTCTTGCTGATTCCTGGAATAACTAAGTTTCCCGTCGACAATCCTCGCCGCCGAAGTAAAAGGATGCGGCTCAGCTTTGCTCGCATCTATGATGTGAATGACTGCAACACCATCTGCCTTTAAGTAATCGGCGATTAAACTGCGATGACACTTCCACCACACTGCTTCCGCGCACATGATTGCTGTCGCGCCATCGCGGTCTGCCATTTGTTGTAATCGCGCAATTCCATTGGCAAATTCCGCGGTTTCCATGTGGTCGGCGTAACCGCGAAATGATTCGTTGCGCCAGGCGGTGTTTCGCGAATCTTTCTTCGCCTTTCGCCGCCCGCCCAGTTCCGGGAAATGTTCGTAGCCGATTGCGTCCTCCCTTAGGGATCTCGCCAGTTCCTCTTTGTTAAACTGCGGATAGCGCTTCGAGCCTGGTAAGAGACGGACATCGGCGACGAGTTTGATTCCGTTTGCCTGCAGCGCGCCAATAAACTCCTCGATTGTTCGAGTGGAATGTCCGATTGTCCAAATTTTCGTCACCTTTTGATTACTCGCCCGGATGTTTTGAAAGCGCGAATCGGTTCTGCCTTTTCCAAAATACCCAAATGGTTCACCTGCGAGGTAATCGTCCCGTTTGTCATTACCCGATTAGCGCTCTTGCTGGTTGGATGGCTGGGGTTTCGCTTACTTCCGATTCCCGTCGCCTTTCCCTCTGCCTGGGAGCTCGGCCCCGACGGCAACCGGCACGCCGTCGTCGATCACATTTCTCCAACTTCTCATCCCTGGGTGAATATGTTGTCGCGCTGGGATGCGGCCTGGCACGTCGAGATTGCAAGGGATGGGTATCGCTATGAGCCTGGCGTTCCCAGTAACGCTGCTTTTTTTCCACTTTACCCGCTGCTTATCCGGGCTATTCACGCGCTGCTCCTTCTCCCCGCGAACGATTATTGGTGGTTCGTAATTGCTATCGCGATCTCGAACGTTGCCTTACTTATTGGTCTTACTTACTTTCGCGCGCTTCTAGCGATGGACTTTGACGAGGACCTCATTTCCCGCACAATTACCTATCTTTTAATCTTTCCGACGACCTTTTTCTTCTCCGGCGTTTACAGCGAATCATCGTTTCTGGCATTAACCGTTGCGGCGTATTATTACGCGCGCACTAACCGATGGCTGTTGGCTTGTATTCTAGCTGCTCTGGCAACCCTGACTCGTTCCCAAGGAATGATCCTGGCTCTTCCTTTACTGATTGAATACCTCCACGAACGCAACTTCAGGTTGCAAAAGATTGGATGGAACATCACGGCTTTTGCGCTGGTTCCGACGGCTCTCCTGGCCTTCGCCCTCTTTCTAAAGCTGAAATTTGGCAGCTGGACTGTCATGTTCGATGTCCAGAGTATCTGGGAACGGCATTTGATGTGGCCCTGGCATCCTCTTGCCTGGTTCCTGCGATACGCGCCACCGTTAAGCCCGGAGCATCACGATAAACTCGATTTTGGTTTTCTGCTTCTGCTGCTAGGCGCGGCTGTTGCCGGCCTGAGACGATTGCGTATCTCTTACAGTGCGTACATCTGGACAGCAGTCGTCTTCTTTTCCTGCTGGGGTATGCTCGGGTCTATTCCGCGATTCGACCTCGTCATTTTTCCTCTCTTTATCGTCCTCGCGTTCATAGGCGCTCGCAATCGCGCTTTTCATCTCGGCTACGTCGTCGCCTCAAGCATGCTGGCTGCCCTTTTCATGGTGATGCATTCCCAGTGGAACTGGGTTGCCTAGCGCGAACACCTACCAGAAATTTTTTAGACTTGCGTTCCGGCAGGGAGCCGCCGAAGCATTGTACGTTATGAGAACCGAAGAAACCCTGCGTGCCTTGGATGAATTGATTCGCGAGCGATCGATCCTGCAGCATGCATTTTACCGTGCCTGGCAACGTGGCGAACTGACCCGCTCTCAGCTTGCCTCCTATTCTCGCGTCTATTATCCCCATGTCGCGGCTTTCCCGAATTATCTGGAGAACGCGATTAGCTGTGCCGAAGATTTTTCTACCAGACGCACGCTGGAGGACAATTTACTCGACGAACTGACCAATCCCGCGCCGCACCCTGAGTTATGGCTTGATTTTGCGACAGCGATTGGACAAGACCGAGATAAAGTCAAACGAGCCACGCCTCTTGCCAAGGTAGCCAGCACTACCTCCATCTTCGATCGTTTAACTGGCCAGGGCATCGCCAGCGGGCTCACCGCCCTTTATGCCTACGAGTCCCAGCAACCAGAAGTAGCAGCTGAAAAGCTGCGCGGCCTCCGTGAATCCTACGGAATACAAAGCAAGAGTGCATTACGCTACTTTACTGTTCACGCCACCGCTGACCTCGAGCATCGCGCCGGAGAACGAAGCGCACTGTCCCGTTGCCTTAATAGCCACACCTCTTCCGACACTGTTATGAACGCGGCGAATGAAGCTCTTGATGCTTACTGGAATCTACTGGATGGTGTTTGCGAAGAAGCGCACCTAAGCGCCGATCTTTGTTAAATAGATTGGAGTCACCAAAATGAAAGCTATTATCGCAGCAACAATTCTTTTATCAGCACTATCAACCGGTATGGCACAAAATTTACCACAAGCTGGGGCGATTGCGCCCGCGGTCAGTCTTCCTTCTAACGACGGCAGGCAGGTTAGTTTGAATGATTACAAGGGCAAATGGGTAGTTCTCTATTTTTACCCTAAGGATTTTACCAGTGGTTGCACCCTGGAAGCGCAAAACTTTCAGCGCGACCTGGCTAAATACCAAAACGCCAGTGCTATCATTCTTGGGGTGAGTGTAGACAACGCCGAATCGCACAAGAACTTTTGTGCAAAGGAAGGATTGAACTTTAAACTATTGGCCGACACCGATGCCAAGGTGTCGGAAGCCTACGGTTCGGTGAAGGATTATGACGGGAAGAAGATGTCGGCGCGCAATACATTCATCATCAACCCGGAAGGGAAAATCGCGCGAGTATTTACCGGAGTAAAACCACAGACCCACAGCGAGGAAGTACTGCAAGCTTTAGCGGAACTAAAGAAAAGTTGAATTACGGCGATCGGAAGATCGATTCGATTGCCGCGATAATCCCAGTGAGAAAAACTGCTCGCTGAAGGATTTATTCGTGGCCGTATTGTCGCCTAGCTAACCCAGCCGGAACTTTGGAAAGTCGCCTCTTTGATCACATCGATCTGCGCGTGCGAAACCGGGCGCGGGCACAGGAGTTTTTCGCCAAAATCTTGCCGGCGATTGGATTTACTCTCAATAAAAGCGCGGAAGAATGGGGCGCATTTGAAAAAGACGGCGGAGGTAAACCAGCGGAATTTTTCGCGTTTGACGAAGACGCTAATCATCGCCCAAACGAGACCCGGATCGCTTTTTGGGCGGAGACACGCGAACAGATAGATCGCGTGGCTAAAATTGTGCGCGAAGCCGGCGGACAAAACCTGGAAGGGCCGCAAATCTGGCGTGAGTACAGCCCTGGGTATTACGCGTTATTTTTTGAAGATCCTGATGGAAACAAGTTTGAGATCTGCTGTCGCGGGAGCGCAATCGTTGCAGAGTGAAGCAGATCAGGGGAGGATCAAGCGTGTCTCATTCCCCAGCTGATCTCAAAATTTTGCGGCCTCAAACCCGCGTTCGCTATCTCAAGCTGATCGCCCTTTTCAAAATTGCCAAAGGAATCCTGCTGCTTGTCCTTGGGGTCTCGATTCTTTTTTTGAATTCGCGAGCTGCTTGGATGGATAACATCTCGGACTGGGTGGCAGACGAGATCCTGCTCAAGCATAGCAAAGCGGTGCATTACTTACTCAACCGCTTACAGGCCTTGCTCGCTGGTGGCGGCGTCTGGCGCGCGACGGGGTTTCTCAGCCTCTTTTATTCCGCGGTTCTATTCACCGAAGGCATAGGCGTTTATCTACAAAAGCGCTGGGCGGAATATCTCATGGTGTTCGCCACCGGAGCGTTGATCCCGTTGGAAGTACGCCACATTTATTATCGTCCCAGTATCGCTGCGGGTATTATTCTCGCGGCCAATTCTTTCATCGTTTGGTTCTTGTACCGGGTATTGAAACGCGAGCGGGCGCCCGCGCCGGCCAGCTCGCCGGAAGTCGTGGCCGAGACACGTTAAGGGGACACAGTCCAAATTGCGCGAGGAATGCGGTTGTGCATTCCATCGGCAGGCCGATCACATTGGTAAACGAACCTTCAACCGATGCGATAATACTTCGGCCGGCAGCTTGCGCGGCGTAGGCGCCAGCTTTGTCGATCGGATTCACCACGCGAAAGTAATTGGCAATATCGCTCGCGTTTAGCTTGTGGAAACGAACCCTTGAGATCTCAGTAAAGCTGATCTTCCTTTGAGGGTCCACTATGCAAACCCCCGTACAGACATCGTGGGTTCGTCCGCTCAACCGCTGCAGAATCGCGCGCGCATGAGTCAGATCACGCGGTTTACCGATGACTTCCCCTTCAAGTGCGACAAGGGTGTCGGCTGCGAGCACCATCCGACGCGGGTGAAGCCGGGAGACAGCTAATCCCTTGCGGGTGGCGTTCGCGATTGTGAGCTCGCGCAGGGACAAATGGGTCGAGGCCGTTTCGCTCACGGCTGGAACAATGACTTCGAATTCATAGCCCGCCTCCGCTAAAAGAGCGCGTCGCCGCGGCGAATTCGACGCAAGAATAAATGGCGACGCCACTGCAAGGCGCCCTGATTAAGGAGTGGCTGATGGAATCGGCGCGACC
>Ga0193707_1000853_pt1 | contig 10908 bp, 9 predicted proteins | sample U3c2metaG_FD_143043 | JGI IMG/M metagenome (GOLD analysis project Ga0193707, IMG submission 143043) | Soil microbial communities from a riparian zone of the East river system, Colorado, United States - U3c2 | ecosystem: Environmental > Terrestrial > Soil > Riparian zone | place: USA: East River...
ATGGGAGTGGCGGTGGGAGATCCACTTTATCGTCCCTATCTCAACTGGACCCAGATCGACTCGAAAGCTTCGCCGAAATCCGCCGCCGGATGGCGCGCCTATCATGATTTCGCGATCAAGAACAGCGACCTGGAGCCTTCCGATTATCGCACTCAGGCCCGGATTACTGCCGCTCGCACCCGCAATGCCGCCATGCTGGAGGACGTTGGACTAATGGAAATGCGCGACGGTAAATTTTCCACTGCAATCGCGGCGCTGGAGCAGGCCCGCGGCGCCTATTCCAAACGGGATGACATCATCCGGTGTGTCCTGGAAGAATGCGACGCTTTCATAAAATCCGGCAAACCGAACCGCGCCCTCGATCTTGCTCGCAGGGTCTTGCGCATCGTCCCGGAATCGCCTGCATCGAATTTGTTGCACAAAATCGAAAGCGACTTCACGCCCAAACCAGCACCCTAGTAGCCGGTCATCCCGAGCAGTCGAGGGATCCGCCGCGAAATCTTAAAGGTAACTTCAACGGGATCCCTCGACTGCGCTCTGGATGACGGTCTTCTACCGAACAATCCCGCGCGCGCTTTTTTCGATGAACTCGATCAACTGCGTGATCTCTTCGCGCGGCTCGATTTGTTTGCGCACGGCTTCGATTGCCTGGCGCGTGTTTAATTTCGATCGGTAAATCAGCCGAAACGCTTCCTTGATCGCCTTGATGCTTTCCGGCGTGAACCCGGCCCGTTCGAGGCCGATCAGATTGACTCCGCGAATCTCGGCCGGATTTCCGTCGGCGATCAAGAATGGCGGGACGTCCTGGACAATCTTGGAACAACCGCCGGTGATCGCGAATCGTCCGATCCGGCAAAACTGGTGCACGGCGGTGAGTCCGCCCATGACCGCATAATCGCCGATCTCGACGTGACCAGCGAGAGTGCCGTTGTTCGAGAACACCACTGAATTGCCCACCGTGCAATCGTGGCCGATGTGGCTGTAGGCCAGAAAATTTCCGCGATTGCCGACCCGCGTCTTGCCATCAGCTTTCGTGCTGCGGTTGACCGTGCAGAACTCGCGAAAGGCATTTTCGTCGCCAATTTCCAGATAAGTCGGTTCGCCCGCGTATTTCAAATCCTGCGTTTGCTGTCCGATCGAGCAGTAAGCATAAAATTTATTTTTCGCTCCCGCCCGCATCGGCCCGCAAAGAGTGACATGATGTTGCAGCCAGCATCCTTCACCGAGGACGACTTCGGAACCGACGACGCAATACGGACAATTGTTTCCGCGCCGAGCTCTGCTTTTGGATCAACGATTGCGGTGGGATGAATCTGCAGGTCGCTCATTTCGAGGATTAACGTTGCGGCGGGACGTGATCGTCCCTCCCTCACCAGGCGCTGATGCGTCCTCTCCCCGGAGGAGAGGGTAGGGTGAGGGTCTTTGGAAACTCATACGTCTCTAGCCTCGCTCACTTATCCAGGAATGTGAACATGAGATCGCCTTCGGAAACGACAGCGTCATTGACCACGCAGCTGCAATGCGCTTTGGCGAGCCGATTGCTGCGCGCTTTGATCAATTCCGCGTGAATGAAAAGCGTGTCGCCCGGAAAAACTGGTTTGCGAAACTTCACTTCATCGGCGCTCATGAAATAACCGATCCGGCTCGCACTCTTCGCCAGCTTCATCAATAAAATGCTCGCGACCTGTGCCATTGCTTCGACCTGGAGAACGCCAGGCATTACCGGGTGCCCGGGGAAATGCCCGGCAAAATACGGTTCGTTCACCGTCACCGTTTTCAGACCAGTGCATTTCGTTTCCCCTTCGAAACCCAGGATGCGATCGACCATCAGAAATGGGAAGCGATGCGGTAGAATTTCCATCACCTGATTAATATCGAGACCACCTTCTCCCGGCGGAAAAGTGCGGGGAACGGAAAGTGCCGTGATCTTGGCGTGTTGTTTCACGATCGCCCGCGCCAGCTCCGCGTTGACGGCGTGACCAGGCTTCACCGCAATGATATGACCGCGAATGCGAGTGCCGATGAGCGCAAGGTCGCCGATGATATCGAGAATTTTGTGCCGCGCGAATTCGTCGGCAAAACGCAGCGGCTCCTTGCTCAGGACGGCGTCACCCCGAACAACAATGGCGTTTTCCAAGCTGCCCCCTTTAATCAAGTTTTTCTCCATCAAAGGCGCGACTTCCTCGTAGAAAACAAAAGTGCGCGCCGGCGCAATTTCGCGTTCGTAGAGTGCTGGTGAAATTTCGGCTGAGAAAAATTGGGTAAAGCGATTGTCTGGTCCTGCTTGGGTGCAGGAGACGCGAAACTTGTCATCCGGCAGGAGCACGAGAAGCGAGCCGCTTTTTGATTCGACATGAATTGGCTCGCGCACATCGAAAAATCGGCGTGGCGCTTCTTGCGCGGCCGTGCCGGCCTTTTTGATCACTTCTACGTAAGGCGCGGCGCTGCCATCGCCAATCGGCGGCTCGTTCGCGGTCATCTCGATGATCGCGTTATCCACCCCCATCGCACTCAGCGCGGAAAGCACATGCTCGACCGTGTGCACCCGGACCGCCCCTTCCCCGATCGTGGTGGCGCGTTCGACCGTCTTCAGGTTTGCGATGTTCGCATCAATGGTCGGCTCGTCCGCCAGATCTTTGCGCTTGAATTTAATCCCATGATCGACCGGCGCCGGCTGCAACTTGAGCGTTACCTTTTCGCCCGTGTGCAGCGAGGTGCCACTGAATCCGGCGGATTTCGCAAGCGTATGTTGAAGCTCGGCAGTCATCGCGCGCTAACTAACAAAGAATTGGCGCGCTGGCGAGCAATCGGTTGATCAGGTCGATGATCCCGCTCGTATTCCGCGGCTGCGCGTTTTTGGTAGGGCGACGCTCCGCGGAGCCGGAGGAAATCCTAAAGGTACTCCGATGGCTCGACAGAGTCTCGCCCTACCGAGGTGGGTGGGACGTTTCAGGCCTATTTCAATTCAAATGAGCCACAGTCGAACGCCATCATTTTGGTAATGCCGCTGACTTCGAGCTGGCGGACATTCGTGCCGTTACTTAAAAAAACGATGACGCTTTTGTTGTCGCGCCCCGCGGCCACCGACACGCTTTTCGCATCCTGGCGCTTTGCAACAGTGACCAACGGCAGGCCATCGATTGTTTGCAGATAAACGTCGTCATCATCAAAACCTGCGCAGATATCGACGGTTGGCCGTTCGTTATTCTCCAATGGATTTGCTACCAATTTAATACGGACAGAAATGGCACCCGCCGTCGCGGCATCGGTTGTAGTCGTTTCGGCTCCGATCTTCATCGGCGCAACCTGAAAACCGCGGGCGGAATATTTTCCCGCCGGCAAATCGTAATTGTAATCGTCTCTGCCGTCCCATTTGGTGCTGAGTGAATCGGCCCCGATCGCGAACTCATCGAAATCCGCTTCCTGGTGTAACACCCGCACCAGTTGACTCCACTCGTTATAGACCCCGAGACTAATTTTGCCCTCGAGCGGGGGCGGAACAAAACTGATCCGAACCGCTCGTGCCGGGGTCGCACTTGCACTGGGTGAAGGTGAGATTTCTTGCGCGCGCAAGAATGAGATAGCCAGGAGCCCGATCGTGAGCGGCAGGACCGTTTTTGTCATGTCGAGCAGAGTCGAGACATCTCTTACTATTTTCTCTTCTTCAGAATATCGAGAGAGTCCTCGACTTCGCGCGGAATAACAAGCGAGAGAAACCGCCGCCAGTCCACATGCGGAAACAGATTATCCCGTTCTTCGCACTGGGCGAGAAATTCGGCATCGACCTTCTTTTTCTCAAATTGCTCCGCCAGTTTTTGAAAGCGTGAAAGATGAACGGTCACTCGTTGGGTTGCGTAATCCTTCGCCGTTCCGTTGCGAATGAGAAATGCCCAATCGCTAGACTGCGCGAGCAGGAGCTCGCGCGCGAGCTGACGCAGGACGCGGTCATCATCAGCCCTTGCCTCCCGGCCACACGATTTTGCCAGCGCGGTCATGCGGCTGTTCGCCGTCAAAAGATGCGGATAAATCCAGCCACATTTCTGATCGAGCCAGACATCAAGAAAACCTTGATCACCCCAACTGGAGGTCGCCGGCTCCGTCACCTGCTGGGTCGGATTTTGTTCGAGAAATTCGCTCGGCGTGGTCAGCGGCAATTTATTTTCCGCCGCCGCCAGAATCAGGTGCTCAAGAAAAATTGGTCCTTCAAACCACCAATGTCCGAAGAGTTCGGCATCGAAAGGCACTGTCATGATTGGATTCCAATCATCAGCTTGCAGACTTTGAAGTTCGGCGACGCATCTCTCGATAAAATGATGGGCATGCCGGCGGGCCGTTTCTTCCGCGGCCGCGCGATCATAAATTTGTTTCGCAACATCGCGGCCGGTGACGCGATGATATTTTATTCCCGTAAAGCCGTTTCCGGGTAGCGGTGCAAGCTCCTTGGCTGACAAATCGAAACCGATGTCGCGATAGAAATCGCGATAAGTCGGATCGCCGGGATATCCCTGTTGTGCGCTCCAAACCTGACGGCTGGCCTGGATATCGCGAGCGAAAGCGGCTGGCCCCGCCCTTGTAAAACATGGTGCGAAAGTTCCGCGCCGCGCTGGCGGCACGGCCTGTTCAAACGCATGGGCATCGACGACGAACCAGCGAATATTTTCCGCCTGAAACGACTTTGCGAGGCCGGCGGAGTAAGCGCATTCTGGCAGCCAAAACCCACTCGGTTCGCCGCCGAATGTCTCGCGAAACTGATCGCACCCGATCGCAATCTGTGCGTTCGCCGCCCCCGGCGATTGCTGCAAAATCGGAAGAATCGCGTGCGTCGCTGCACTGGCCATTATCTCAACCGCGCCAGTCCCGCGGAGCTGCCGAAAAACTCCAAGCAGATCGCAATCCCATTCCTCGACAAAGGTACGCCGTGTATCGGCAAAAAATTCGCGATAGAACTCCGAGAGCGACAACAAATTTTTCTCGGCGCGATTGCGTTCGCATTCGCGCTCCGCCAACGCAATCAGCAAATCGAGATGTCTGATGTAGCGGTCGCGCAAGAGCGGATCGGCTAGCATGGCGCACAGGGTGGGCGAAACCGAAAGAGTGAGTTTGAAACGAACCCCTCGGCGGAGCAGGCGCCGGATCATTTGCAGGAGCGGCACATAGCTCTCGCTGATCGCTTCGAATAGCCAGTTTTCTTCGCGAAAGAATTCGTGCTCGGGATGCCGCACGAAAGGCAAATGCGCGTGGAGAATGAGGGCGAGTGAGCCAGTGCCCTTCGTCATTCCGAGCGAAGCGAGGAACCTCGCGAGTGGAGCGCTGATTCTGTATGTCGAGAGATTCTTCGTCGTCTGCGCGACTCAGAATGACAACGCTCTGGATGTCGCCCAAAAAGCGCGTGGAAAACGAAAGCCAGAGAACCGGTCATGACCTCATCCCGAGGGGAAACGCCTGTGCGGCTCGGGATCCCGCGGCGAAACCTGAAAGCTCATTTCAACAGGATCCCTCGCTTTTGCTCGGGATGACCAAGTTTCGCAGGCCTCGCTATAGCGTCCGGCAAAAATCCTGGAAGCGATCGAGTCCTTTCTTGATTATATCGATGCTAGTGGCGTAGCTGAGCCGAACGGTGCGATCGTCGCCGAAGGCCGCGCCTGGCACGACTGCGACGTTTGCCTTACTCAGAAGGCGATCGGCAAAATTTTGCGAGGTCAGCCCGAGTTGGCTGATATTCACCAGCACGTAAAACGCACCCTGCGGTTTGACGGCAGTCACGTTCGGAATCTTGGAGATGCGATCAAACATGTAGTTGCGGCGCATATCGAATTCATCGCGCATGTCCGCAATCGGCTGCTGATCGCCCTTGAGGGCGGCGAGTGCACCGCGCTGCGCGAAGGAGCATGGGTTCGCCGTGCTGTGACTTTGAATGGAATCGACAGCTTTCGCCACTGCCTCCGGCGCCGCCAGATAACCGAGTCGCCAGCCCGTCATCGCGTATGATTTACTGAAACCGTTGACCGTAAGGGTAAGATCGTAGGCTTCTTTCGAAAGCGATGCGATGCTGACGTGTTTCACATCGTCATAAACAAGCTTCTCGTAAATTTCGTCCGACAAAATGTAAATGTCTTCGCCGGCGGCGATGTCGACCAGCGCTTCCATTTCCTCGCGGGTATAGACTGAGCCGCTCGGGTTTCCGGGCGAATTCAAAATCAGCATTTTCGTGCGGGGCGTCATCGCGTTCTCAAAATCTTCCGCGCGGATTTTCCAGCCGTTTCGCTCGCTCGTTGGAATGATCACGGCCTCCGCTCCGGCCAATTTCACCATATCGGGATAGCTCACCCAATAGGGAGCCGGAATAATGACTTCATCACCGGGCTGGCAAGTGGCGAGAATGGCGTTGTAACAGGCATGCTTCGCGCCGTTGCTCACCACTACTTGTGTGGGTTTGTAATTGAGCCCGTTGTCTGCTGCTAATTTTTCTGCAATCGCCTGCCGCAACTCCGGAATGCCGGAGCTCGGGGTGTATTTGGTGAATCCACTTTGCAGAGCGCTAATCGCTGCCTGCTTGATGTGTTCGGGCGTATCGAAGTCCGGTTCGCCTGCCCCAAATCCGCAGACGTCGATACCCTCTGCTTTCATCGCTTTTGCTTTGGCGTCGATGCTGAGGGTGAGGGAGGGAGTGAGTTGGCTGGCGCGACCTGAGATTTCCATGGGAGTAGTAGTAGTCATAATTTATTATTTCTGGCGGTAAAACTCGTCAATCAGCGGTTTAAAATTGTTCTCGTCAACCTGCACGACCTTCATCTCGCGTTGGGCGTTCTCAATGGAATCGGAAGCATGCGCGGCATTGATCATGATGGTTTGGCCAAATTCTTTTCGAATTGAACCCGGTGGCGCCTTGCTCGGATCGGTCGGACCCAATACTTCTCGAATTTTTTGCACCGCATCCTCGCCTTGATAAACAATTGCGATGCATTTTTCCGTGCCGGGTTCGCCCTTTTGAGCTGACGCGATTTGGCTTGGCCGCCCGCCGGACATAAATTCTACAATCTCCTCCCACGCGCCCCGACCTTTTTCGGTTCCGAGTTTTTCCTCCAGCACAGGCAATACCGGTCCATAAAATTCTTCCGCCTGCGCCACGCTCATGCGGTGAACCTTGAATCCAATGATGTAGAGCCCGGTACGCGAAAAAACTTCGATCACGCCGCCTGGTCGTAAATTAGGAAATTTGAAGTTGTCTGGCTTGATCAGAACGAGCGTCTTTTCAACCTTCGTCCCGGCCGGATATTCGATCACTTTTTCCAAAATGCCCCCGTCCGTGTCGGAGAATTCGGCCCATAGTTTTAGGTCGCGTTCCACCTGATCGGGCTGAATCGCAGTCAGCACCGCAGGTTCGAAATAGGTGACCTTGCCAGTCTCATCCGCGATGTAGTCGCCGAAAGTATCGCGAATTGTTTCGCCGCTCGTCCGCTCGTTCACGATATGGCCGACAGTGCGATGAACCTTGGCCACGGCGTCCTCGCCGCGAAAAACGAGAAAGAGGACACGCGGCCGTTGACCATTGATCTTACCGGTAAAATTCCGCCGCACGTATTCGCGAATCAGTTCCTGCGTGGCGCGGTGCCGGGATTCTGTTTCCGTTACAATCGTCTCGGCATACCGTTTCACCAACTCGGCGCTGGGCGCGAACATCCGCCCCGCCACGACATCCAGCCCGGTCCGCGAAATTAGTCGCGCCACAATTCCGCCGGTGCGCGATTTGCGCATCGAATAAGGCGTCACGATGGCGTAGGAAAGTTCCTGCATAAATTTCTCCGGCGGCCCTGATTAAACCGCCTAAATGCAAGTGGAATCGAAGTCGCCTGAGCCGAAGAAAATGCAGGTTGGCTAATGCTCCGTCAACTCTTTTCCCCGTGGACCGGTCATCCCGGGGTAGCGCGCACATCCTGTGCGCTCAGCTCCGCATCCTGCGGTGCTCCCTCAATGCATCGGACAGAATGTCCGATCCTGTGCACAGGCTGTGCGCGCTACCCCCGAGCAAGAATTGCGATCCATTTTCCGCGTCGCCGCATTTCCACGATAACAATCCCGTTTCGCTTCAGCGCGCGGACCAACTGAGCCTTCTGGTCGCGCAAAATACCCGAAAGAATCAACCGCTGAGCGCGTTTTAATTTTGGCACAATCTCAATCAGCAATTCGCTGAACAGATTTGCGGTGATGATTTCAATTCTCGGCGGAAACGGCCGCCGCCGCACATCGGCGACGCGAAAATCGATGTTATCGAGCTTATTTCGTCGCGCGTTTTCTCTCGCGGTCGCGATTGCCACCGGGTCGTGATCGATCGCAATCACGCGCTTTGCTCCGAAGCGCGCCGCCGCCAACGCGAGAATTCCGGTTCCGGTGCCAAGATCAAGCAACGTCCTCTCTGGTTCTGGGGAGCGCAGGCTGCCAGCCTGCGCTCCCCAGAACCGAGTGCATCGCTCTAACAAACGTAACGACATCGCCGTCGTCGCATGCTCACCTGTTCCAAAAGCTGCGCCCGCCGGAATGAGTAAACTCCTATTCTTATTTCTGCTCCGATTCTCACTCGTGACTGACCGATAGATTGTTAATCGATTTCCGATTTTGATCGGCGCAGATTTTTGCGCTCGCGAAAATTCCTTCAGCCAATCGCACGGCAACTTTTCGATCGTCCCGCCAAAGCGGGAGCGAATTTTTTCCAAATCGCGCCGGCTGCTACCGGCAATTTCCGCAGCCGCAGTCGTGCGATCTGATCTCGAAATAATGGCGAGCCGCTGGCCCGCAAGTTCACGCAACGCCGCCTCGTTGGCTGCGAGCCAGACCGCGCTGGCTCGCTTTCGCCAAACGAACATCAACCCACCACCAAAAAATTATTTCTTCTCCGCACTTTCCGTCTTTTCCTTCTTCGCCATTTTCTGTGCTAACCCGGCGACAAACTTCGCGTACTGATCGCTGTCGAGGGTGAAGGTTCCCAGCATGTAATTCGTATCCGTCCAATCCCAATTCTGATCAGAATCGTTGTAGATCATCTTTGTCGTCTTGCCCTGCGCGTACTGATGATGAAGGGGATCGGCGCCTGGCGGATTGGTTATCCTCGACGAACCGCCGAGACCACCTTCGACCAAGTGGCCGGTAAAGGTGGCGACGTTTCCGATGGCAATGATGTGATCTTTGCCTTCGATTTTACGCGTGATTGGAACGTAAACAGTTTTGAAATTCTTCGACCCGTTATTCGAAGGCAGGACGGCTGCTGCGATTGCTTCCAACGCTTTGCGTTGTTCGGGATTGGCTTTCTCGTCGATGTAATTCGTGGAAAAATTCCATTTTCCGAACGAATCCATCATCGTCTGGTTTTCCGGGCTCTGCGCGTAATTGGCCACAGCCAGTCCATCGAGTTTCACGTTCCCGTAATTGCCCTTCTGAATAAAAAGAACTTGATTGCCGCCACACGTTGCCCGGGTCGGTTTGGAATCGAACCAGCAGGGGCAGGCCGCGTTACAGGAACAGGCTTCCTCGAGTTGACCCGTAATTTTCCATTTCGTTGCCTTTGTTTTCTCGTCTTTCGGCGCGCCCAGCACGAGAGGGGCTGCCATGGCTGCTGCTAGTGCGAGGAAAACAGTCTTCATACAGAAAGTTTAAAGCTCGTTTTCGCGCCCGCGACAAGTTTAAAAATTCATCGCTAAATTTGCCGGCCACGCTACCCTTTCGCCTTCCAATTTCCCATGCGCAGCGCCGGCATCCACCACATCACCGCGATTGCGGGAGATCCGCAACGCAATCTCGACTTTTACACCGAGGCGCTCGGGCTGCGTCTGGTCAAACGGACTGTGAATTTCGACGATCCCGGGAGCTATCATTTTTATTTTGGCGATAGCATCGGGACTCCCGGAACGATCATGACATTTTTCCCCTGGCCGGGAGCGCGACGAGGCGCCCGCGGAAGCGGGCAGGTGACCACGGTCAGCTTCGCCGCTCCGCGGAATTCGATGGCATTTTGGAAAGAGCGATTGCGTGCAACTCATGTGATCGCCGAGGAAATCGAGGGGCGATTCGGATCTAACGCCTTGCGCTTTCTCGATCCTGATGGGTTGCAGCTCGAGCTCGTCGCGTCGGCAAACGAAGAAAGCTCTTCCGAGCACCCTATTCGCGGATTTGCCGCGCCAACGCTTGAAGTCAGGAACCCTGAGAAAACTGAAAAATTACTCACCGAGATTCTGGGATTCGAATTTGTTGCGGAAGAAAATAACCGGCGGCGTTTCCGCGGCAGCGGCTCAAACGCGTCCGCGGAAATCGATCTGGTCTCATCCGAAGCCGGCTTCGGCCAGATCGCCGCTGGCACGGTGCATCACATTGCCTTTCGCGCTGCCGATGATGATGAGCAGCTGAAGGTGCGCGAGCAGCTTGCCGCGCGAGGTCTCAATGTTACGCCCGTAATCGACCGCCAATATTTTCACTCAATTTATTTTCGTGAGCCTAACGGAATCTTGTTCGAGATCGCCACCGACGGACCTGGATTCCTTATCGATGAACCAGCCGATGCCTTGGGCGAAACCTTAAAACTTCCGCCAATTTATGAATCAAAGCGCAACGAGATCGAGCGCGTGCTTCCCACCATTCATCTCCGCCACTCGGCCGCATCATGAACGATTTCACTTACCAATTTATTCCTGGGACCGGCGATCGAACACTGCTCTTACTGCACGGCACCGGCGGAAACGAAAATGATTTGCTTCCGCTAGGTCGCGCCATTGATCCCGACGCGGCCCTGCTCAGTCCGCGAGGAAAAGTTTTGGAAAACGGTGCCCCGCGATTTTTTCGGCGGCTGGCTGAGGGCGTTTTCGATGAAAAAGATGTTGTCGCGCGGGCACACGAACTCGCAAATTTTGTTTCCGTTGCGGC
>Ga0193707_1000854_pt1 | contig 10906 bp, 11 predicted proteins | sample U3c2metaG_FD_143043 | JGI IMG/M metagenome (GOLD analysis project Ga0193707, IMG submission 143043) | Soil microbial communities from a riparian zone of the East river system, Colorado, United States - U3c2 | ecosystem: Environmental > Terrestrial > Soil > Riparian zone | place: USA: East River...
AACACCAACACCGCGCCAAACGATGCCACCACCAGCGACGACTCAACCGCGACGATCCAGACTCCGAAACCACCGGCTCAACCGAACATCACGAACTCCGGCTGTAGTACTAGGCGCTCCGCCTGGGACGTCGTTGCGGAATTGCAGCTTTTGACACCTGGTCCAGGACGCACAGCGGACCAGACCTCTGACATACTCCGGGCGACTATCACTCTGAGACCCTTGGGGGGGTCCCTTGTCCATCCGCCCTGCCCACTTGCTGCGCCTGGGCTTGCCCGCGGCCATGGTGGCGGCGACTCTGGTGGCGGTGACCGGCTCGTCCGGTACCGCCGACGTCACCGCCGAACCACGCCCGTTCAAGGCGAAGTTCCGTCCCGACAACCCGAACGCGCTCGCGTACGACGCGAAGTCCGTGCTGGTGAAGTTCAAGCCGAAGGCAACCACCTCGGCGCGCAAGGCCGCCCTGTCCAAGGTCAAGGCCAAGCCCGACGGCTCCGTCAGCTCCGACGTGGTCACCGTGACCGGCGACGGCAAGGCCGCCGACCTGCTGAAGAAGGTCAAGGCCGACCCCGCGGTAGAGCTTGCCTCGCTCAACTACATCCGGCGGGCCTCCGCGACTCCGAACGACTACTTGTACTTCAACTACCAGAAGTACCTGCCGACCGTCCGGGTCGACAAAGCCTGGGACCTGTCCAAGTCCGCCGGCACGCAGACGATCGGCGTCCTCGACACCGGCGTCGACGCGGGCCACCCGGACCTCGCCGGTCACCTTCTGCCCGGTTACAACACCTTCAACACCGCCCTGCCGCCCAACGACGGCTTCGGTCACGGTACAGCGGTCGCCGGCATCATCGCGGCCGGCACCAGCAACGGGATCGGCATCGCCGGCGTGGCCTGGAACGCGAAGGTCCGCCCGGTCAAGGTCCTCGACGACAACGGCAGCGGTAGCGACGCCAACCTGATCAACGGCATCAACTGGGCGGTCAAGAACGGCGTCCGGGTGATCAACATGTCCCTCGGCGGCGAAGGCGACGACCCGGTCCTGCACCAGGTGATCCAGAACGCCGTGAACAAGGGCGTGGTGCTGGTGGCCGCGGCCGGCAACACCGGCGCCTCGACGCCGCTGCACTACCCGGCCGCCTACCCGGAGGTCCTGTCGGTCGGCGCCATCAACAAGAACGGCGTACTGACCAGCTTCAGCACCTGGGGTGACTCGGTCGACATCGCGGCGCCCGGTTACGACATCACCAGCACGGCACCGCGCGCGATGACGCCGCCCGGCTACGACCCGTACCTGATCGGGCTCTCCGGCACCTCGTTCTCCTCGCCGATCGTCGCGGGTGTCGCGGCGCTGGTGCGGAGCAAGTGGCCGGCGTTCACGCCGGCTCAGGTGATGGCCCGGCTGAAGGCGACCGCCCGGGACGCCGGTCCGCGCGGCAACGACCCGTACTACGGCGCGGGCATCCTGGACGCGTACTACGCACTCGGCGGCAAGTGGACCACCGACTTCGCGGGTGGAGCCGCCGACGGCAACGACCAACCGTCACGGGCGAAGACGCTGGAAGCGACCGGTCCGGTCTCGTCGACCATCGGTGTCGAGGGTGACGTCGACTGGTACAAGGTGAACTCCGACGGCCTCCAGAACGCGCGCCTGGAGCTCACTGGAGCGACGTTCGACTCGGGCGCCTTCGCGCAGAACTTCGGCCCGGTCCTGGCTGCCTACGATGCCGATCTCAAGCCGATCGCCTTCGCGCAGACCCCGGAACCGCCGGTGGACAGCGACGGCTACGAGATCCCGCAGGCCTTGCTCGCCAAGACGAACGTCGATCTTCCGGCCGGCGCGGCGTATGTTTCCGTCCGGAACGCCAACGGCTCACGGGACAGCCGCGCCTACGAGCTCCAGCTGTTCAACGACAACAGCCTGGGTGGTACCGCGCCGATCAGTCCCTACCCGGTTCGGGATGTGGCTCCGGCGGATCTGTCGTCCGGGGTGGCGGTTGCCACCAAGCCGGCGGTGACGTTCGCGCGCGCTGTTGACGCGGCCACGGTGACCGCGAGCACGGTGCGGTTGTTCAACGGCAAGTCCGGTGCGTCGATCGCCGGGACGGTCGCGTACGACGCCGCGACCAAGCAGGCAGCCATCACACCGACGACTCCACTGCTCGACAACACGACGTACCGGATTGTCGTTGCCGGGGTCAACGAAGCTGACGGTGCCACGCTGGTGGAGCCGTTCAGCAGTGTGTTCACCACGGTGGATGTGGCTCCGCAGGCGGTGGGGACGTTCGACGCGACGGGCGCCTACCTGGCGGCGAACCTGTCGTGGAAGGTGCCGACGACGACCGACATCGACCAGGTGATCGTGCGGCGGAACGCCGGAAGCAAGGTGCCGACGATCACCACCGGCGTGCTCGTGTACGCGGGGACCGGGGCCGCGGTGAAGAACACCGGGTTGCTGCAAGGCACGACGTACACCTATGCGGCCTGGGTCAAGGACCGCAGTGGCAAGGTCAGCCCGGTCGCGACCACGCAATTGCTCGGCATGAAGTCGGGGATCAGCGTGACCTCGACACTGATCAAGTTCGGCGGATCGATCACGATCAAGGGCAGCACGCTGCGCATCGACAACAAGGCGTACGCCGGGTTGCCGGTCAACATCTACGCGCGGCCGAAGAACGTGGCGACGTTCAAGTTGCTGGCGGTGCTGAAGACGTCGACGACCGGGACGCTCAGCGTCGCGTACAAGCCGGCCGTGTCGTCGGTGATCATGCTGACCTTCCCCGGCAACGCCGACCTGATGGGGACCCGGACCGCGGACGTCACAGTGCAGGTCACGCCGACGATCTCGGCGACGCTGGCGCCGGCGCCGATCAAGCTGGGCGGCGTGACGAAGTTCAACGGGTACGTCGCTCCGGCACACTCGGGGAAGCCGGTGTACCTGCAGCAGTACGGGAGCAAGGTCTGGAAGTCGATCGCGTCGGTGAAGCTGAGTGCCTCGGGCGCCTACGCCTTCGGCATCAAGCCGGCCATCCGCGGCCAGATCGCCTACCGCGTCTGGTTCCCGGCCGACGCCGACCACACCCAGGCGTACACCGTGAACAAGATCCTCACGGTCAGCTGATTGTTCGAGCTCAGGACGCCCCGGCCGAAGCGGCCGGGGCGTGCTGTTTTAGGTCAAGGGGCGTAGTGCTGGACGGCGCCGCCTTGGGAGAGGTCTACGAGGGTGTGGGCCAAGGACTGGGCTTCGGCGAGGACCTCGGGGAGGTCGATGGTGGTCAGTTCGCGGTTGCGGACCACGACCCTGCCGTCGACGAGGACTGTGACGACGTCAGAGGGCCGGACGGAGTAGACCAGGGCTGCTCGGGCGTCGTGGAGCGGTTGGTTGTGGGGGCCGGAGAGGTCGACGAGGGCGATGTCGGCTTGGCGGCCCGGCTCCAGGGCGCCGATGCGGTCGGCCAGGCCGGCTGCCGCGGCGCCTCCGCGGGTGGCGAGGCGGAGGGTGTCGGACAGGGTCATCCACTCGGCGTCGCGTTCGCGTTGCTTCTGCGTGAGGGCGACCATGCGAAGGGATTCCCGGACGTCGAGCGTGTTGTGGGCGGCTGCTCCGTCGGTGCCGACGCCGACTCGCACGCCGACGGACCGGAGGTCCTTGATCGGGGTGACCTCGCCCATCGCGAGCTTGAGGTAGACCTTCGGGCAACTGGCGACGGCGGTGCGATCGGCGTACCGCTCGAGGATGGGCAGGTCGGACTCGCGGATGCCGCAGCCGTGGGCGATCAGAGCGCCGGCTTCCAGTACGCCGGTCCGCTCGAGGACCTGCATCGGAGTCACCCCGTGCTTGTCGAGTGACGACCGAGTTTGGTCGTCGGTCTCCGCGGCGTGCAGGTGGATACGGAATCCTTCGGACTGCGCGATGTCCGCCGTACAGCGGAGGTCGTCGTCGGACACTGTGTACGTCGCATGGGGTCCGAGGCTGGCCGTGATCCGGGGGTCGAGAGTGCGGAGCTCGCGGGCGGTGGCGACGGCGGCGTCGATGGCTTCGGGACCGGCGGACGAGAAGTAGGTGGGCGCCAGGTCGGCGCGGATGCCGGCTATGAACGACTCCCGGAAGCTGTCGCTGGTCGAAGACCACCACGAATCCCCGTCGTCCGGGACGTAGGCGTCGATGAGGACGAGCTGATCGAGGCGGTCGCCGAGCCGGTCCGCGACACCGGCGATCACCATCCCGCCGTAGCTGTGCCCGCACAGCGCGAGGGGCGTTTCGTCGCTACGGTCAATGATCTCAGCTACCTGGTCGATATGGGGTGTCGAGGTTCGGCGGACGGTCCACATCGACTGGGCCGTCCAACTCCAACCCCGACAGGGTCACAGCCGCCACGTGGTGCCCGTTTCGGTGGAGCTCGGCGGCCACCGAGTCGAACACCCATCCGCCCTGCCAGCCACCCGGCACCATCACGCGACCTCCCAGGTCCCGCCCCGAGAACTGTTCTCTGAGCTTAAGGGAATCTATGTTCGAATCTCGGGTATGGTGGTGGTCATGGGTGCTGATCTTCAGGGCTCGTTGCTGGATGCGTTCGAGGATCCGGCGCTCGGGTCGTTGGCTGGGCTCGGGCGGACCGAGCTGGGGCGCGGAGCGTGGATCGATGTACTGCCGGGGTGGTTGACCGGGGCCGATCAGGTGTACGAGCGACTGGCGCGGGATGTGCCGTGGCAGGCGGAGCGCCGGCAGATGTACGACCATGTGGTCGACGTGCCGCGCCTGCTCTGCTTCTACGGCGAGACCGAGGATCTGCCGTTGCCGATCCTGGATGAGGCCCGGGATGCCCTCAGCGCGCGCTACGCGGACGAGCTGGGTGAGCCGTTCCAAACGGCGGGGTTGTGCTTCTACCGGGACGGCCGGGACAGCGTCGCGTGGCACGGCGACCGGATCGGACGCGGGAACCACGAAGACACGATGGTCGCGATCCTGTCCGTCGGTGAGCCGCGAGTGCTCGCGCTGCGGCCACGGCCGGGCAGTGGCTCCACCGGGCCGGAGAGGTCGACGGTGCGGCACCCGCTCGGGCATGGGGATCTGATCGTGATGGGCGGCTCGTGTCAGCGGACCTGGGAGCATGCGATCCCCAAGGCGTCCGGGCGGGTCGGCCCGCGGATCAGCATCCAGTTCCGCCCGCGGGGCGTGCGCTGACAACTGACGTCGGGTCAGGCCGCTGCGGAGAGCTGCACGGCTGGTTGGTAGATGTGGTTGGCGGAGGCGATGTAGAAGCCGAGGAGGCGGACTTCCGCGGCCGCACAGATATGGGTGGCGGTCTCGGCCCATTCGGCGTCCAGGTCGGGGCAGAAGGCGGGCCCGGGGCGGCCCAGAGCCAGGATGAGTGCGGCGCCAGGGGTGGTTTGGAGGGCCGGGATGATCGGGCTCAGGGCCGAGCCGCACAAGTCACCGCTTCGCAGAGATGACTCGAGGTGCGTGAACTGGGACGGCAGGTCGATGGTGACCGTGGCGATGTAGCGGTCGTCGTGGCCACACAGCACGGTGGTGAACGCGCCGCGCTGGCGCTGGCCGAGCGTGACCATCAGGTCGACGACGTCGGTCACCAGCGCGGGGTCGGACAGCGGTTGAGTGGTCCAGGTGGGTGCCAGGTTTTGGAAGCTCATACTCAACAAGGTGCCGTGATTTCAACCCCGGAACCGAGTTATCCACAGACCAATGTGGCCCATCATTCGAGGGGTGAAATGGATCTAACCGCTGGGCCGCCATGCTCCTAGGCTCGAGGTACACCAAGCCGAGGGAGACTCCGATGAGCATCACCACCGACCGCATCCGCGGCAAGAGCGACGGCGGACGCACCGGCATCCTCCCGCCGGCGGGCACGGCCCGGGACCTGGCGATGGCGCAACTGGCCAACTCGGTGGGCGACGCCGGGCTCGCGGTCGGCGCGCTGCTCGGCGGCATCGCGCTCCGCTTCGACACCTCGGCGGCGTACCTGACTGTCTTCGCGGTCGACGCTCTCAGCTTCCTGATCGCCGCCGGACTGATCCGTCGGGTCCCGTCGGTCGCGGTCAGCATGAGGGTCAATGGCGAGCCGCGGCTCGCCGTCCTGCGGGACCGTCCGTACGCCGTCCTCGCGCTGCTGAACGCGATCATGCTGATGTTCATGCCGCTGATCAGCCTCATCGGCCCGCTGTGGATCGTCACCCGGACCAACGCACCCTGCTGGGCCGTCGCGTCGCTGATGATCGTCAACACTCTCGGCGTCACCGTCTTCCAGGTCCGCATCGCCAAGAGCATCCACAACCTGCACACCGCGACCCGCTCGGTCCGGTACGCCGGAGTCGTCATGCTGGCCGCCTGCGGGGTGTTCGCCATCTCGGCCGCCAAGCTGAACGCTGCGACCGCTGCCGCGTCCTGGTGCTCGCCGCGGCCCTGCTGACGATCGGAGAGATGAAGCTGGCGTCCGGCGCGTGGGAGATCAGCTTCGGACTCGCACCGGCCGACAAGCAGGGCCAGTACCAAGGCTTCTTCGGCACCGGTCCCGCCGTCGCCCGCATGCTCGGCGGGTCGACGGGTTCACCAACATCCTCGCCAACCCGCACGTCGGGTTGATCTACTTCATCCCCGGCCGCGGTGACACGCTGCGGATCGACGGACGGGCCCGGATCGTCAAGGAAGCGCCGTTCTTCGACGACATGATCGTGAAGGGGAACCGTCCACAGCTGGCGTTGCTGGTCGAGATCGAGGAGATCTTCCACCACTGCTCGAAGGCGTTCCTGCGCTCGCAGCTCTGGAAGCCCGAGACCTGGGAGCCGGACGCGATGCCGAGCCGGGCCCGGATCTCCAAGGCGCTGAAGCGGCAGGACCCAGGAGCTGGCCGAGCTCGAGCAGTACTACGGCAAGAGCTACGAGGAGAAGATCTACCAGGTCGAGTACTGACCGCTACCGCCCAGGGAGCAGGCCGGGATACTCCGTGGCGACGATGACACCGGCCCGGCCGCCCTCTACGGTTTCGTACTGTGAGCACGACTGAGCCGATCGACGCACCCGCCCTCGGGGCCCGGGTGCGCCGGCTCGCGCTGCCGCTCGTGATGGCCGTCTTCGCGGTCGTCGGCTCGTTCGGAGCGGCCAACGGCCAGCCGGACCGCCGCCCCGCCGACTGGTTCATGGTGCTGCTGCTGAAGGCGTCGCTGGCGCTCTACTGGCTCCGGACCCACCCGATTCCGGTGCTGTGGGCAACCGTCGTCGCGACTCTCGTCTACATGCTGATGCAGTACCCGTACGGCCCGATCATCGTCCCGTTCGTCATCGCCGTCTTCACGACCATCCGGCTCGGGCATCGGCTTGCGGGCTGGTCGGCCCTGTCCGGTCTGTACATCGGACACGTCGGCGGACGGATGGTGCTCGGCATCAACCACGACGGCGTGTACCAGATCCTCCTGGTCGGCACGTGTTTCGTCGTCCTGGGGTTCGTGGCCGAGCTCTTCCGCGCCCACCGGGACCGGGTCACGGCGGCGGCGCGGACCCGGAAGGAGGCGGAGCTGCGCCAGGCCGGTGAGGAGCGGCTGCGGATCGCGCAGGAGCTGCACGACGTCGTGGCGCACCACATCTCTCTGATCAACGTGCAGGCGTCGACCGCGCTGCACCTGGTCGATCGGCAGCCCGAACAGGCCGGCCCGGCGCTGTCGGCGATCAAGGACGCCAGCAAGGAAGCGCTGGTGGAGCTGCGGTCGATCGTCGGCATCCTGCGGCAGTCCGACGAGTCGGCGCCCCGGCAGCCGGTCGCCGGACTCGAGCGGCTGGAGCACCTGGTCAGCCGGACGTCGATGGCCGGCCTGGAGGTGCACACGATCGTCCATGGCGACCCGCACCCGTTGCCGACCGGGCTGGACCGGGCCGCGTACCGGATCATCCAGGAGTCGCTCACGAACATCGTCCGGCACGCCAAGGCGACCGCGGCGACGGTGCGGATCCAGTACGGCGAGCAAGCGCTCGTACTGCAGGTCGACGACGACGGTCAGTCGCTCGCCGGTCTCGCCGGTGCGCCGAAGGAAGGCAACGGCATCATCGGCATGCGTGAACGCGCCACCGCCCTCGGCGGCACCCTCACCGCCACCCGCACCCCCAGCGGCGGTCTCCGCATCATCGCCAGCCTTCCGCTCTGATCGAATGCTGCTCCGATCGTCAGGGCAGCCGGACGTGGGACGGGTTGAGGTCGGCGACCCGGGAGACGCCGAGCAGGGCCATCGTGCGGCGGACCTCCTTGGTGAGGATCTCCGCGGCCCGCGCCACTCCGCGCTCGCCGCCGGCCATCAGGCCGTAGAGGTACGCGCGGCCGACCAGGCAGGCGTCCGCGCCCAGAGCGATCGCAGCGACGATGTCCGCACCCGACAGGATCCCCGTGTCAAGGTAGATCTCAGCGTCAGTTCCCACCGCCTTGCGGACGTCGGGGAGGATGCGCAGTGGCGTCGGCGCCCGGTCGAGCTGACGGCCACCGTGGTTCGACAGCACGATCGCGTCGGCGCCGGCGTCGACCACCCGGCGGGCGTCCTCGACGGTTTGGATGCCTTTGACAACCAATGGCCCGGACCAGATCGAGCGCAGCCAGTTGAGGTCTTCGATCGTCATGGTCGGGTCGAACAGCTTGTCCAGCAGCTCGGCGACCGTGCCATCCCAGGTGGACAGCGAGGCGAACGTCAGCGGCCGCGTCGTCAGCAGGTTGGCCCACCAGGCCGGGTGCAGCGACGCGTCGAGCACCGTCTTCACGGTCAACGTCGGCGGGATGGTGAAGCCGTTGCGTACGTCGCGCAGTCGCGCACCGGCGACCGGTACGTCGACCGTCAGCATCAGCGCCTCGTAGCCCGCCGCCGCCGATCGCCTGACCAGATCCTCCCCCGCGTCGCGGTCCTTCCACACGTACAGCTGGAACCACTTCCGCGCGTTCGGCGCGGCGGCCGCGACGTCCTCGATCGACGTGGTGCCCATCGTCGACAGCGTGTACGGGATGCCGATCTGCTCGGCGACCCTGACGACCGCGCTCTCGCCCTCGTGGTTCATCATCCGGGTGAATCCGGTCGGCGCGAACGCGAACGGCAACTCCGAGCGGCCGCCCAGGATCGACGTACCCAGGTCGATCTCGGACACATCGCGCAGGATCGACGGCCGCAGCTCCATGTCGGCGAACAGCCGGCGGGCCCGGCGCAGGCTGATCTCCGCCTCGGCCGCGCCGTCGGTGTAGTCGAACACCGACCGCGGCGTCCGCCGCTTGGCGATCGCCCGCAGGTCCGCGATGGTGAGCGCCTTCTCGAGCCGGCGGTCGGTCGCGTTCACCGTGACCGGCTTCGACCGCAGCAGCGGCTTCAGCTCGGACCATTTGGGCAGCTGTCGATCGGTCATCAGAACTCCGGTGCCGGCAGGACGGACGATCAGGCGAACCAGCCACCTGATCCTGTGGTCGGACCACAGCATAGCCTGTGGTCCGACCACAGAGGTAGAGTCGTCCACGCCCCGATGCGGGGAGGTTCTTGTCCCGATTCGGGAGGGAAATCCTCCCCACACGGTCGAAAGGGGGTGCGGGTGAAGAATTACGAACTCGTGTTGCACCGGGTTGAAGGGGACCTGGCGGCCGGGCGGCTGCGGATCGGCGGCCGGCTGCCGGGCGAGCGGGCGCTCGCCGAGCAGCTCGGGATCAGCCGGCCGTCGGTGCGGGAGGCGGTCCGGGTGCTCGAGGCGATGGGCGTGGTGCGGACCGCGACCGGGTCCGGGCCCGAGGCCGGTGCGGTCATCGTGGCGGAGCCGGTGTCCCCGCTGACCGCCGTACTGCGGTTGCACCTGGCAACGAATCACCTGCCGATGCTGGACGTCGTACAGACCCGCCTTCTGCTGGAGTCCTGGTCGGCCCGGGAGGCGGCCGGGCGGCAGGTGGAGGCCGGTGAGCTCGCGGTTGCCGAGGAGCTGCTCGACCGGATGGACGCCACCGGGTTGTCCCCCGAGGAGTTCCATCTGCTCGACGCGGAGTTTCACGTCGCGCTCTCGGCGCCGGCCGGCAACGTGCTGATCGCGGCGGTGATGGCGTCGCTGCGGTCGGCGATCCACGAGTACGTACTGGCCGCCGTACCGAATCTGCCGGACTGGGAGGCGACCGCACTCGGGCTGCGGGCCGAGCACCGGGCCATCCTCACCGCGATCCGCACCGGCCAAGCGGATTGCGCGGCCGACTTGATGACCGCGCATATCCGTGGCTTCTATCAGGCCGCGCAACTCCAGTTGCCCTAGCAGCGTGCCGCGGCGGAGAGTGCGGTACGGCGGAGGCCGACGATCACCACGGCTCCGACCACGAGGTGGAGCGACGCGAGGCCGAGCTTGGCACTGAGGCCGATGCCGCCGGAGAGTGGGCTGCCGGCCGACGTGAGGCAGGCGATCACGGCCACGACGGTCCAGACGTTGCGGGCGTTGAAGGTACGGCGTTCCAGGATGGCGAGGAGGCCCCAGCCGGCGAAGGCCATCGCGGCCGACGCGAAGAACACCGAGGCGGCGCCGATGTGCATGAGCGAGCCTTGCTGAGCCTCCAGGGTGATCCCGGCGACAGGGCCGAGGATCGCCCACACGGCGAGGGCGGCGGCCACGGCGACGCCGACGACGGCCATCCGGCTGCGGCCGGGAACCCGGATCGGCCTCGGGTCGACCGGCGCAGGCATCGAGGGGTAGTTGGGGGCCGGGGTGGTCGGGTGAGTGCGGTTGGTTGCCATTTCAGCGTCTCCAGAGTGGTGTGTTGTGCGGTCCACAGTGGCGGTGCGCGGCGGTTGGCGGCATCAGTCCGACGTCTGGGGTGTGGTGGTCCGAAGTCGGCGAGGGATCGACTTTGGTCGGTGGTGACGGATGAGGGCGGGGCCTAGGGTCGGCGGCATGGAGAGTTGT
>Ga0193707_1000855_pt1 | contig 10904 bp, 8 predicted proteins | sample U3c2metaG_FD_143043 | JGI IMG/M metagenome (GOLD analysis project Ga0193707, IMG submission 143043) | Soil microbial communities from a riparian zone of the East river system, Colorado, United States - U3c2 | ecosystem: Environmental > Terrestrial > Soil > Riparian zone | place: USA: East River...
AACAACGAGGGTGTTCGCACCGCGCTCGGCCGCGCCGTGGATCGGCTGCGCGGCACCTGGCGGGTTTCTCCCGTCTGACTCCGCCTCGAGGAGGCGGGACGGTTTCGAGCGCGGGCTCAGCCCGCGACCTGCCTCTGGGGGAGGTGCGGAAGGGGGGCGCAGCCCCCCTTCGAGCTCCCTAGCCCATCGTCACCCGCAGCACTTCCTCGATCGTCGTCACGCCGTCCACCACCTTCTGCAGCGCGTTCTGCCGGAGGGTCTTCATGCCCTGCGAGACGGCGGTATCACGGATCTCCGCGGTGGTCGCGTTGCGCAGCATGAGATCGCGCAGCTCGGTGGTCACCGGCATGACCTCGTAGATGGCCACCCGGCCCTTCATCCCGGTGAAGTTGCACGTCTGGCAGCCCTTGCCCTTGTAGAAGTTCACGGTGCCGAGCCCCTGGGACACGTGCCCGTAGGGGACCAGGATCTCCTCGTTGGCCTCGTACGGCTCCTTGCAGTCCTTGCAGATCTTCCGGCCGAGCCGCTGGGCCAGGATGAGCTGGAGCGAGGACGAGACGAGGAAGGGCGGGATGCCCATGTCGAGGAGCCGCGCCGGCGTGGACGGGCAGTCGTTGGTGTGGAGGGTGGAGAGCACGAGGTGGCCGGTCAGGGCGGCGCGGATGCCGATCTGGGCCGTCTCCAGGTCCCGGGTCTCACCGACCAGGATCACGTCCGGGTCCTGCCGCAGGAAGCTCCGCAAGCACGCCGCGAAGGTGCGTCCGATCTCGTCGTTGACCTGCACCTGGTTGACGCCCTTCAGGTTGTACTCGACCGGGTCCTCGGCGGTCATGATGTTGATGTCCGGCGAGTTGATGGTGTGGATGGCCGAGTAGAGCGTGGTGGTCTTGCCGGAGCCGGTGGGCCCCGTGATCAGGATCATGCCGTAGGGGCTGTGGATCGCCTTGCTGAACTGCTCCAGGCTCCACGGGTCGAAGCCGAGGGCGCCCAGGTCGAGCTGGAGCGCTTCCTTGTCCAGGATCCGCATGACCGTCTTCTCACCGAAGATCGTCGGCAGGGTCGAGACTCGGAAGTCGATCTCGCGCTGGTGGTAGCGCAGCTTGATGCGGCCGTCCTGGGGAAGCCGGCGCTCCGCGATGTCCATCGTGGCCATGATCTTCACGCGCGAGGTCAGGGCGGCCTCGAGGCGCTTGGATGTCGGAGGCGCCCCGCCGGATGGCGTCGGTCAGGATCATGTTGATGAGCCGGACGACCGGAGCCTCATCCGCCGATTCCTTGAGGTCGAAGACGTCGGCCTTGCTGAAGGCCGCCTCACCGTCCTCGACGACTTCGACGTCGGTGTCGGCCTCCTCCAGCTCGCTGATCATGTCGTTGACGCTGGCGCCGGTCTCGTAGAGACGCTCGAAGGCTTTGCGGATGGCCGCCTCGGAAGCGACCACCGGCTGGATCTGCAGACCGGTCATGAACCCGACGTCGTCGAGCGCGAACACGTTGGTAGGATCCGCCATCGCCAGTGTGAGGACGTTCCCGATCCGCTTGATCGGGAGCACACTGTGCTTCTTGGCGATCTGCTCGGGCACGAGCTTGAGCACGTCCGGATCCGGGTCCACCTGCGCCACCGTGATGGCGGGCATCGCGTACTGCTTCGACAGGAACGAGACGAGGCTGTCCTCGGTGATGAAGTTGAGGCGCACCAGGATCGTCCCGAGCTTGTCCGCGCTCCCCTTCTGCTCGGCGAGCGCGCGCTGGAGCTGGTCCGGGCTGATGAGCTTCTCGGCCACCAGCCGGTCCCCGAGGCGCGACAGGCTGCCCTGACGCCGCTCTATCGGGGAGGCGCCGCCCCGCTTGCCGGGACTGGGGGTCGGCGCGACCTCGATGGACGCGGCGAGCGCTTCCATCTCCTCGGTCGCCGGTACACGACCGGCCGCGGGCTCCGGGGCCGGGGCCACGCTCGCGGACGGCCGCCCCCCCACGGTGCCGGCGAGGCGCGCGACGACCCGGGCCAGGCTCTCCCGATCACCGAGCTTGGTGTAGATCTCCTTCAGGGTCTCGAGCGCGCCGGTGTCCGAGGGGTTGGCCTCCACGATCATCTCGCAGAGCCGGGCCGATTCGGCCAGGGACCGCTTCTCTTCCGAGGACAGCGAGGTCTTATTGTCAGTCTGCGCCATGGTAGTCGGTGTCCGTCGGCTAGACCGGACGCTCCCGCATCGAGGACTGCACCTCGTCCTTGTGGAGCGGCGTGGACAGCACGCCGGTGCGCTGAGGCCGGGTCCGGGTCTCGGCCAGGATGGCCCCGATGGCGGTGCCCGCCTCCTTGGCGAAGAGACGCACCATCCCCACGGTGGTCCGGCTGTCGAAGATGGCGAGCAGGATCGCGTGCTCGTCCACCGCGGCCACGTGGATGCTCTCCTTCACACCCTGGTGGAACAGCATGGTGAACTCGGTCTCGCCGAGCAACCGCGCCATCGCGGCCGTCGAGCTGAACGCGCCCGCGGCGAGCGCGGAGAGCGACACGGTGTCGAGGGACCTCGAGGCCCCGCCGCGAGCCAGGAGCTGTCCGCTCCGGTCGATCAGGAGCGATTCATTCGCACCCGACTCGCCCAGGAAGTGCAGGAGAACGCCGTTGATCCGCTGCGCGTCCTCCTCGTGGATGGCCAGGTTGTCATTTAGACTCATTGAGCGCCCCCTGTTCTTGTCCGAACCCGGCGACGAGGACCATGCGCGAGACGGTGTTGAGTGTGTCGAACACGCCCTTGCCCTCGACGGCGACCGATTCGAAGTACGGGACCCGTCGGGTCTTCCGGTTCAGCATGTACTCGAGATATTCCACCGGAGCCACGTTGGGCAGATCCCGCTTGTTGTACTGGATCACGTACGGGATCTCGTCCAGATTGTACCCGTACTCCTTGAGATTCTCTTCCAGGTTTCTGAAGCTCTCCACGTTCTCGGGCAGCCGATCCCACTGCGAATCCGCGACGAAGACGATACCGTCGACGCCCCGCAGCACGAGCTTGCGCGTCATGTTGTAGTAGATCTGGCCCGGCACCGTGTAGAGCTGGAACTTGGCCACGAAGTTCCGCACCGTCACCGCGGAGACCGGCAGGAAGTCGAAGAAGAGCGTCCGGTCGTCCCCCGTCGCGAGCGACACCATGTTGCCGCGGTTGACGTCCGGGAGGCCGCGGTAGATGTACTGCAGGTTGGCGGTCTTCCCGGCCACTCCGGTGCCGTAGTAGACGATCTTGAAGCTAATCTCTTTCTGCGCGTAGTTGATGATCGACATCGAGTGGCCTCAGGCCGACATCAGCGTCGCCGCCGCGCGCTCGACCTGGCGATAGGCCAGGCCGGGCCGGGTCACGGATCCACCCGCGACGATGACGATCGACCGCCCATGCCCGATTTCCTCGGGCTGGATGACGAGGAGCGTGTCGCCGGATCGCAGGATCGCGGTCCGGAACACGGCGCCGGACCCGGCCGCCTTGCGCATCACGGCGTGGAGGTCCTGCGCGAACGCTCCCACCGCGGGCACATCGTCTCCCGCCGGCAGGAAGAAGTAGAGCACCGCTTCACTCTCCGAGTCTCTCAGGACCGAGGCGGAGACGTCACCGAACGCGTTCAGGCCTCGCGTGAGAGCCGCGGCCCGGCTGGGCACCGCCGCCGGGGCCAGGCTCGGGCCGCCCCCCGCCATCACGTCGTGCGCCGGCGAGGTGGGACGCCCGGCCGCGCGGTCGCCCGCGGCGCGCCGGCAGAGGATCTCGAGCAACGCGAGCGCGCCACCACGGGGCGCCGCGGCCGCGAGGACGGGTCCGCGGTCACCCGGACCACCGAGCGGGGTCAGCACGACGGCCGTCCCCGGCCCGCGCAGCGTGATCTGATCCACCGGCCACGGCGGCCGGCGATCGGTGAACAGCGGCAGCGCGAGCCCCGCCACCGCGACGGCGGTTTCATGCGCGACTGTGGGCGAGGCCATCGCGAAGACGGTGACTCCCTCGACCGCCTGCACGCTCACGTCGAAGGACGCGATCGGCGCCAGCAGCGCGACGAGGCGACGGGCTTCCGCCGCCTCCGAGGGTCCCGGGACGAGCGGAGTGGGGATCGGCGCGGACGGCGCCGGATCGGTCCAGGCCGCCGCGCCCTGGACCGGCGCAGGCTTCGGCCAGGAGAACTTGGGGGGGACCGGCGGCTCGTAGGCCGGCGCGACCACCGGGCTCGGAGCCGCCACGACCGGCTCAGGCTCGTCCATCACCGCCGGGGTATCGAGATCGAGAGGAAGATCCAGTTCGACCATCGGGGCGACCGGGATCGCGTGGACCGGAGCCGGCACGGGGTCGACCATCGTATCCTCGGCCACGATGGGGTCGGCCTCCGTGGACAGGGCGAGGGCGGGCACCGGCTCGAGGACGTCCTCCCGCGGCTCCTCGGCGACGACGGCCTCGGGCTCGGGCACCGGAGGAATGAACGGCACCGGATCCGCGGCCGATTCCACCGGCGCCTCGGGAGCCGGATCCGACAGGAGCGGCTGGAAGGGCGCCGGGAAGTACTCGAGGCCACGAACGTCTGCCGCCGGGCCGGAGGCCGTGAACAGATCCAGGGGGACCTGCCGGATGATCTCGTCGAGGGGGAGTCGAATGCCATTGGGCAAGCGCGCCGCCATCTCTGCGTCCGACACGGCCATCGCCTCACGGGGAAACTGCCGCGCGACCACGTCCCAGCCCACGCGGATCAAGCCTTCCGCGAGCTGAGGCAACACCACCGACTGCGGGATCAGCAGCGCGCCGGGCTGCCGCAGCCGCTCCGCCACCTGGTCGAGCGGGACGTGGAACGCCTCCACGGGAAGCTCGGTCGCCACGCGGCTCCAGGAGATGCGCACCGTGGGCCCGTCGATCTCGGGCCCGGCGGGCGGCTCCATCGCAATCGGATCCGGATCCTCCGCAGGTGGCGCCGCCACCCACGCCGGGGCGGGGGGCGGGACCGGCGCGCGGACGGGCGCCGCTTCCACGGGCGCGGGCCTGATCTCCGGCGCGCGCGTGATTTCTGGCTCCGGCTGGAGCATCGGCGCCGGCTCGCTCGACGCGTCGGACTCCTCGACCGGATGGAACGGCACCGGGATCCGGTGGAGCCCGTGGATCTCGACCGCCGGCGTATCCGCGACGAACAGCTCATGTGGGAGCTGGCCGATCACCTCGTCCAGGGGCAGCCGCAGGCCCTCTCCCAGGTGCTCGACGATCTGCGCACTGCTCAATCCCACCAGGTGGGCCGGGAACTGATCGGCGATATCGCTCCACGCGACCCGCGCCACGCCTTCCGAAAGCTGGGTGACCACGAGCTCGCCGGAGATCTGCAGGAAGCCGGGGTCGCGGAGGCTTGCCGCCACCTCGTCCTCCGGCGCGAGGAAGGTGCCGGGGGGGAACTGGTCCATGACGCGGTCGAGCGCGATCCGCAGAACCACTTCCGATCGGCCGGGCGTGCGAGCCGGCTGGGCCTCGCGACGCCGCTTCGCGACCGCCGCGCGGCGCCGCCGGGACTCTTCGTCCGGTACCGGCGCGGGCGGGGGCGGGGCCACCGGGGGCACCGGAGCGGCCATCACGACGGGCTCGGGAGCCGGCTCGTTTCGCGAGAGCGGCGCCTCGCTGAAGGAGTCACTACTCTCGAGCGCGGGTGCGGCCTGCGCGCGCGTGGGCGTGGCGGCACGGACCCGAAGGCTCGCCGTCGAGCGCGCGGTGGCGGCGCTCCGCTCGCGGGGAAGACGGGCGGGCGCGCGCAGCAGATCGCGGAGCGGCACCAGCAGCAGCATCACTCCGATGAGCTCCGGCAAGGGCGGCGGGAGCATCCAGGGCAGCGCGCGCCCGGCGAGGGCCGGATCGAGCAGCGCGCTGAGCGGCTCCCACGACGGATGGACGGCGCACCCACAGCCAGACCAGTAGCCCGTACGTCACCGGTGGGATGCCCGCGACGGCCCACTTGGGTAGCGGCACCTCGAACTGAAGCGGCACGAGGGTCAGGACGTAGATGAGCCCGACATACGAGGCCAGCCCCAGCAGGGCCAGCAGCCACGACGAGAGCTGTCGGGCGCTGGACACGGAATGGTAGGACGTTCTCATGGACGAAGGCCTCACACGGCCCGGACCAGGTCCGGGAGCGCTTTCTTCACGTGGTACCGCACCTTGCCGAGCACCGCCGGGTCGCCAAGGACCACCGCGAGCATGGCACCCGTGCCGACGGCATTCAGCAGCACGACTCCCGCGTCGTACTCGAGGATCAAGCTCTGAAGACGCCCCTGGGTCAGGGCCCGGCCTACCCCGTCCGTGGACTCGACGAGGCAGGCAGCCAGGGCGCCCGCGAGCTCCGCTTCGGGAAGGAGCCCGCCCGCGGCCTCCATGAGCGCTCCCTCGCGATCGATCAGCGCGGTCAGGGAGACCCCGGGTAGCTCGGCCACCCCGGCGAGCAGCGTCTTGAGATCGGGCCCCGGCGCGGGCGCCGGCGGGACGACCGCGACCGGTTCCGGCACCACGGGCGCCGGGCGCTCGGGCTGGGGAGCGCGGCGCTCGGGCGCCGGGGCCGGGACGGCGGCCGCCGCGAACGGGACCGTCTCGGCAGCCGGGGCGGGTGCGGCGGCCGGCGCGGGGCGACCCGTCGCGGGCAGCAGGCTCTCGATGCGATGCAGGAGCTCATCGGCCGCGAAGGGCTTGCGCATCACGTCGTCCGAACGGACCTTGGCCGCGCGCTCGAGCACGGTGGCGTTGACGATGCCCGAGATCAGCAGCACCGGCGTGTGCCCGAGCGTCGGATGCTTCTTGACGAAGTCGCAGATCTGATAGCCGTCCATGTCCGGCATGATCACGTCGCAGACGATGAGGTCCGGCGTCTCGCGCGCGATCTGCTCCAGCGCTTCGCTTCCCGAGGCGGCCGACAGCACCTCGATGCGCTTCGACTCCAGCGCCCGCTGCACGACTTTCCGAACGCTGAGACTGTCGTCTACGACCAGCACCTTGGGCATGATCTATCCGTCCCGCCGCGGCCCACGCGAGGCGGCGGCCTCCCGGCGCCTGTCGTCGGCTCCTTGGGTCTCGTCGATCGCCTGCGCCACGCTCAGGAGAAGCTGCTCCACGCTGCGCGTGATGGTACGCGGCCGTCCCGCCAGTGCCTCGCGCTCACCGCGGTTGAAGCAGAAGCGCGCCTCGCCTTCCCGCTGGGAGGCGCCCACCATCGCGGCGAAGGCGGGCTCTCCGGTCTTCCCCGCGAACTCGGCGTGGACGACCCGCCCGGCCTCGAAGAGGATGCTCCCCTCGCCGCCCGACAGCGACAACAGGAGCTCGCCCGTCTTCACCCCGAGCGAGATGACCTGCGTGAGCTCGGTCAGGTCCATCACGCCGAGCGAGCCCTGGAAGCTGCTACGCCCGGGCTCGGCTGCGCTCTTGGCGACCGGGGCGGCGACGGGAGCGACGGGAGCGGCGGCCGGCCGCGGCGGCATCTTCGCCGGCCCCTTGGCGGCCGCGGGCGGCTCCGGGCGGCGCGCCGGGGCGGCGGGGGGCGCGTCCCCGAGCAGCTCCTTGATGCGCGACATCACGGTGGCCAGCGTGAAGTCACCGGTGACCGTCATGTCCACGCCCGCCTCGGTGGCGGCCAATGCGATGGGTCGGTCGCGACCGGCCAGAAGCAGGAAGGGCGTGTCCTTGGTCGCGGGATCGCGCCGCACCATCGTGAACAGCTCGTAGCCGTCCATGTCCTGCACCTTGGCGTAGCTCACGATGAGGTCGGGCTGCTCCCACTCGAGCATGGTCAGGGCGAACGAGCCGCTGGTCGCGACCGCCGCCTCGTAGCCGGCTTGCGCGAGGGCATGGGCGAGCGCAACCCGGCTGTCCTGGTTGGCGTCCACCACGAGCACCTTGGCGTCGGCCATCGCCTACTCCACCAGGCTCCCGGCGCGGGTGGAACCGACGAGCGCCGCGCCTTCGAGCGCCCGCTCCCCCGCCGCGACCGATTCGACGATCCGCACGAAGCTCTGCTCGTCCACCGGCTTCGTGATGTAGTGGCGCACGCCCAGGCGCCGGGCCAGGCCGGCGTGCTTCTCGCCGGCCCGCGTCGTCATCACGATCACCGGCACCTCGCGGGTCGCCGGGCGCCGCCGCAGGTCCTCGATCAGGGCGTAACCGTTGAGCCGCGGCATCTCGAGGTCGGTGACGACCACGTCCACGCCTCGCTCCACGAGCTGATCGAGGGCATCCTGGCCGTCGATCGCGGTGACGACCCGGAGGCCGGCCTTCTCCAGCATCTGGCCGACGAACTTCCGGATGCTCACCGAATCGTCGACGAGCATGACGGTGAGCCGAGTGTCCGCGACCTCGAGCGACGCACCCGCCGGCTCGCGACCCGGGGCGGTCGGCTTTCCCGCCATCTCGCGGAGGAGGGTCGGATCGAGGAGCAGGATCACGCGACCCTCACCCGAGATCGTGGCGCCCGAGAATGGACCCACCCCGTCGACGAGCGCGCCCAGGCTCTTGATGACGATCTCCTCCTTGCCCAGCAGCTCGTCCACCACCACGCCGAAGGGCCTGCCGCCGCCCCGCATCACCACCACCGGTAGCCGGGTGGGCGGCGGAGACGCGACGAGGCCGAGCGCCTGCTCGAGGCGGACGAGGTCGATTGCCCGATCGTCGAGCTGCACCGTCTCCCGTCCACTGGCGGTCAGGATCTCGTGGGGAGCGACCGAGCGCATCGCGCTCACCGCGGTGAGTGGAATCGCCACGATCTCCGACCCGCACCGCACCATCAGCGCGTCCGCGATTGCCAGCGTGAGGGGCAGCTTGAGGACGAAGCGCGTCATGCGCCCGGTCTCGGTCTCGACGTGGATCTCGCCGTTGAGCCGGCTGACATTGGTCCGGACCACGTCGAGGCCGACCCCTCGACCGGCGGTCTGGGTCACCGCGGACGCGGTGCTGAAGCCCGGCACGAAGATGAGGTTCAGCACCTCACGCTCGGACATCGTGGCGGCCTCCGCCGCGGGCAGGAATCCGCGCTCCACCGCATGTCGGCGCACCACTTCGGTGTCGATGCCGCGCCCATCGTCCTCCACCTTCACCAGGATGAAGCCGCCCTCCTGGGACGCGGACAGGGTCACGTGTCCCGAGGCCGACTTCCCACCGCTCTCGCGCTCCGTCGCGGACTCGATCCCGTGAGCCACCGCGTTCTGGATCAGGTGCAGCAGAGGGTCGGCGATCTGCTCGATGATCCCGTTGTCCACTTCCGCCGACTCCCCGGAAACCGTGAGGGTCACCGCTTTCCCGGTGGCCCGGGCCGCCTCCCGCACCTGCTGGGCGACCCGCGCGAAGAGGCGGCCGATGGGCACCATGCGCGCGCGCGTGATCTCCTTGCGGAGGGCGGCGGTCAGCCGCTGGACCTGGACGGTATCCTCCCGGATGATGCGCAGCAGGTTCGCGTGCTGGCTCTGCACCTCGCCCACGTCGGCGGACATCTCGGTCACGTTGCGGGCCAGGATGCCGATGTCGTCGTAGCGGTCAAACTCGAGCTCGGCGAAGAGCTCCGAGATGTCGCGCATTTCCCCCACGTCGTCTCGCTCCGCGCCCCGGCGCCCTCCCGTGGCCCAGCGGGGCGGCGTGGGCGCCTGCCGGCGGAACTCGAAGTCGCGACCGACCTGGCCCAGGCGCCTCCGGCTCGCGAGGAGCAGCTCGCTCACCTGATCGAGCTGGGCCAACCGCCGGTCGAGGCGGCTCCGCACGATCATCAGCTCGCCCACCAGGTTCATCAGGGTGTCGAGCCGCTCGACGGGCACCCGGATGCTGGGGCCGGTCAGCGCGCTCGCGACGCGGGGGGCCGGCCGCGGCAGCGCTTCGAGCCGCGCCAGGAACTCCGGCCGGACGAAGGCCGGCAGCTCCGCCGAAGTCGGAAGCGCGAGGTCGGGGGCGTCGGACCCGACGAGCTCGGAGACCTCGACGGGAGGCCGGGGCCCCGCGAGCTCACGCAGGCTCTCGGAGGCCGCCAGGACGCAGAGGTCGCGCGTCGCTCGCTCCAGCGCCTGGGCGGTCTCGTCGGAAACGGCCGGCCCGGATTGGAGCACCCACTTGATGGCCGCGGCCCCGGCGAAGATCGCTTCGGTCACCGCCGGCGTCACGGGGAGCCGGTGCTCGCGCACGGCCCCGAGGAGCTCCTCGATCTGGTGGGTGGCGTCGCCGAGAGGCGAGCAGCCCACCGTATACGCCGCGCCCTTGAGCGTGTGCGCCGCCCGGAAGACGGTCGCGAACGTATCCTCGTCGCGCGCGCCACCTTCGATCGCGAGCAGGGCCGTGGTCATGGCCTCCAGATGCTCGGCGGCCTCGGGCAGGAAATAGTCGAGGACCTCGCCGCCCTCGGCGAAGAACCGACGCAGGGTGGCGGTCAGCCGCGAGACCGGCGGCGGAGCCGGCGCGACCATCGACGGCGCTGGTTCCGGTCGCGGCGCGCTGACCGCGCAGGAGAAGAACGTGGGATAGCGGGCCTTGAACTCCCCGATGCGGGCCGAGTCCTCGATGCCGACCGCGCTGATCGCGTCGAAGACTTCCTTCAGGAGGCCGACGAGGCCCTCGAGAAAGACGGCCGACCGGGCGCGCTCCTCGGCTGACGCGGCGGGGGCCCGCTCGAGCAGCCGCTCGATGCCGGCGGCCAGATCCGAGACGCCCGGAAACCCGTGGAGTCCGGCCGAGCCCCTCAGGCGATGCGCGAAGACGACGAGCGTCGCAAGGGCGTCCTCGGTCGGGGCCTCCACCGTGGTGAGCTGCCCGAGCCCTTCCTCGAGAGCCCCGGCGGTATCCCAGGCCTCCATCAGGAAGATGCCCAGCAGCAGCTCGCGCTCGCGCCGATCAGCCACGTCGTCAGCTCGCCAGCTTGAAGCGGGACAGCTTGGCGGTCAGCTC
>Ga0193707_1000856_pt1 | contig 10903 bp, 17 predicted proteins | sample U3c2metaG_FD_143043 | JGI IMG/M metagenome (GOLD analysis project Ga0193707, IMG submission 143043) | Soil microbial communities from a riparian zone of the East river system, Colorado, United States - U3c2 | ecosystem: Environmental > Terrestrial > Soil > Riparian zone | place: USA: East River...
ACACCAACACCGCGCCAAACGATGCCACCACCAGCGACGACTCAACCGCGACGATCCAGACTCCGAAACCACCGGCTCAACCGAACATCACGAACTCCGGCTGTAGTACTAGGAGCCCGACGGCGGTCGGGCGGTCGTGACCCAAGATTGCAGAGGCCTCCGACGGGGACTTCGATGCCACGCGGGTCGTCGTCATCTCCAGCGGCCAGTACGTGGCCGAGCGGCCACGGGCGGATCCGTCTGGTATCAGTGATCGTGGGCCATCCCGGGTTCTAACCGCACCCGCGGGACTCGTCGGGCCCATCCCGGACGCTCACCACCACGTGAGTGTGCTGCGCTTAGAGGGTCGCGGCCGGCGGGACGGATCTCATCGGTTGGTGTCCGTGGTGATGTGCTCGAACAGACCAGCATGGATACGAGTACGCACGCCCTTGGCCCACGGCTCATCCAGCTCGTCAGCATCGAGGGCGGCCATGTTGCTCAGCAGCATGCCGAAGGCGAGAAATGACTTCACCGTCACCGGGTCCAGACCTGAGCTATCGGCAACCGTGTCCCACATGCGGGCCAGTCGCGCCCGCGCAAGGTCACGGACCTCGCTATCGCCGCACGCGGCAAAGCCTTGCAGCTGCAACAGGAGTGTGGTGCGGTCGGCCAGCAACTCGTAGTACTGCGACCCCATCAACGTCAGCGCGCTCAGCCCTCCGGCGCCTTGGGCGGCGTGCGACATGCCGTCGCTGAAACGATCGAAGGCTGCGCCGACGAGCTCTAGGAACAGCGCCTTCTTGGTCCCGAACATCCGGAACACGTAGGCCTGCGTGATACCCGCCTCGCGCGCGATCGCCTCGATCGACGCACCGTGAAGTCCATGATTCGCGAACTCACCAGCAGCGATCCCCAACACCTGAGATCGCCGTTCAAGTCCGGTCATGCGCGCAGCCATGACGATCAGGTTACCAGTTACTAACTACTAACGTGTATCTTGGTGTGATGGGCGATGACATCTGGGCCGGTTTGGCGGACCAATTTGCCGATGAGGCGTACGCCTCGGTGAAGGGGCGCGTGCGCACCTACGTGTTGCACCAGCAGCTGCTGGAGCATCTGCCCGCGCCACCGGCCACGGTGCTGGATGTCGGTGGCGGTGCGGGCCATCAATCGTTTCCGCTGGCCCAAGCCGGTTACGACGTGACGTTGCTTGATCCATCGCCGGCGATGCTGGCCAAGGCTCAACAGCGGCTCCGGCGGCTGACTGCTGAAGCCCAGCAGCGGGTGACGTTCGTACAGGCCGACGGCGAGAACGCCGACGAGGCGGTGAATGGCCGACGCTTCGCGGCCGTGTTGTGCCACGGCGTTCTCGGGTATATCGAGCGACCGGCGCCGTTGGTCAGCCAACTGTGCCGGTGCGCGACGGCCGGTGGCATCGTCTCGATCATGACGGGCAACGCCAACGCGACGGCGGTGCAACCAGCCTTGGAACGGCGATGGGAAGACGCTCTCGCGGCGTTTGACGCCAGGCGTGGGGTCGGGGTGCTGGGTTTGCGGGGGCGAGCCGACACGGTTGAGGAAGTCAGCGAGCTCGTGCGGGGGGAGGGCGTGGAGCCACTGCGCTGGTACGGGGTATGGCTGTTTGTGGACTGGCTCGAGTTCAGTGGAGCCGAGCTGGACGTCAGCGATTCAGACCAGGTAGCGGCGACGGCCGCAGTCGAACTCGAAGCCAGCCGGCGAGACCCCTATCGCCAACTCAGTCGTGTCTTCCATCTCGTGGGACGCAAAGCGCGGGGTTGACAGCCGCTGTGCGACGTGTCAAAAGCTCGCCGACGACTTCGTCATGCCGCCAGTGTCAGGTCAGGTCGCGTCGTGCACCGCTCAGAGGACTTGACCGTCTCGCCGCTGAATTATGTAGTACGTCGGTCAGATCCCTTGACCCAGGTGAACCACGCGACCTCGGCGGGCGTATAGCCACATGTGCAGGAAGGGCCAGAGGCGGGAACAGCTGTTCGGGCGTTCTGCGACCCGCGCAGCCTGCCGGTGCTCGGCTCCGGACATCGCCGCAACTCGTCGCGGGTGGCGGAGGTGCTGGTCGCCGAGCGAGAGTTCGTGGCCCAGACCGATGAGATCGAACTGGTCTTCCGGCGGTTGACGAAGGCGGTCAGGTCGCTCGGTGTTCCGGTCGGCACCGTCAACGCGCGCAGTCACTACGTGCTGCGCGCGTTGCGTGCCACAGCGGCAGACCAAAGGTGACGGGCTCATGATGTGCCCGGAGACGAGGTCGGTCGGGGCGTACTTGCTGGGTGCGCTCGACCCACAGGAGCAGGGCGAGATTGAGCGGCACCTCACCGGGTGCGAGACCTGCCGCGAGGAACTGATCGAGGTGGCCCACCTGCCGGGGCTCATGCACAGACTCACGCTGGATGACGTCGCTGAGAGGACTTCTGTACGAAACCTCCAAGCTGAACCTCGACCTGACCTCCCAGAGTCCGAGGTGGCAAGACCGTCGTCCGAGGCCGCTACCGTCGACGCTTCCTTCTGGTCCGCGTTTGTGCATCGCCTGATCCGGTCCCGGATGGTGCTGCTCGCGATGATCATCGTGCTGGTTCTGGCAACGGGCGGCGTGGCAAGCGGAGAGCTCCTGACCCACCAGCCGTCACCGGGGGTTTTGACCTGGATGTCAACGGATGCGTCCGGCGGGATCGACACTGTCGCACGCCTTGCCGATCAGCCATGGGGCACAGACATCCGGTTGTGGATGAACGATCTCCCACCGGAGCTGACCTGTCGATTGGTTGTGTACCCGCGGACTGGTGCAACTCAGACAGCGGGCTGGTGGTCGACCAACTACGAGTCGCACCTGATGATTCCGGGCAGTACGTCGATTCCGCTGTCGCAGATCGACCGTATCGACATCATCCGGTCCGACAAGACCGTCCTGGCCACCCTGACCCGCACCACCCGATAGTGCGCACCCCACTCTGCTGAGTACGACACCTGCAGCGGGCTACTCGATCGCTTCCACGCCTTCCGCGATCACGTTGGTGTTCGATGAATCTGTCAGCGTTGCTCCGCAAGGCGTAAGGGGTCGAGGACGGCAGCGGGCACCCTGTCGACACGTCCGACGTGGCCATCGAGCAAGGCGGACGCCGAGTTGTCGTCAACACCCTGGATGCGATGTCTGCGGGAAGGTACGTGGTCCATTGGGAGGTCACCGCGCAGGACGGCGATGTGGTTGCCGCCGAGTTCGACTTCGCTGTCGCAACCACGACGGTCGAGCTGAACGGAGCGGAGAGCGGCACTTCGATGGGATTCCCGGTGATCGCCTTGCTGCGTTGGCTGTTCTTCCTCAGTCTGATCGGCCTGCTCGGAAGCGTTGTCGGTGAACGGCTCGTCCACCGCGTCGTCCCGGCGGCGACCCACCCCCGATCGCTTGTGCGCCCCCTGGCGGCCGTTGGTTCTCTGGCGGCAGCCTCACAGCTCCTGTACGTCGCGGTTGCGACTGCTGGTTTCGGCCGGGCCGGGTTTCTCCTTGCTGTCGGCGCCGCCGGTCTCGCAGCCAGTGAGAACCAATTGGAGGTGCGGCTCCGTACGCCGGACGGCGATACCGCTACGAACGACACCAAGCCGCCTGCGTTCGACCTGACAGCGAAGCTCAGCGGCCGGGGCGAGACGGTCATCCTCCAGCCGTGTGGTCGTGGATGCTTCGTCGGCCCGGTGTCGTGGACCGCAGGGCTCGAATACATCGAACTGCGTGTCTATGCGACCGGGTGGCACGGCGGCATGGTCAGCTTGCTGATTCGGTGGGCGCCGCGCATCTCCCGGGATGCCCTGACGCGCGTGCGCAAAGTGATGCTCGCGCAGAAAGCCTTCCGGGTAGTCGAGTCGATCACCAGCGATACCACTGGCCCGACGCCGGCGGCGCAGTCGGTGACCATCGATGGACCCGAGTTCATCGACAGCGATCCGTACGCCGGTCCGCCAGACCCAGAGGTGGTCGTCGAGCCTCGGCCTGGCGGGCACCGCCTACTCACCTTCGGCCTGCCTGCTGAAGGTATCCACGTCGAGCTCGAGGTCGATGCGTCGTACCGGATCGTTCACGAGACCCTGGCAGCCCCGAACCACCTGGCGATGCGAACCTTCAACTACCCGCGCTAGTCATCGTGTCGTTTCTGTCAGAGATACAAGCACGGCCTGGTCAGCGGTGACGACGTCGACGCGAGCGATGTCGGAGAGCGCGAACGATGAGCTGGCAGGGATATCTGCTTCGGGGACGTTGGTTGAGGTCCACCAGCCGGTGGTCTCCGACTGCCCGCTGCGGGTATGCACGACCAGCATGCACCGCTGACCTGGGACAAGGTCGTTCATGTGTACCTGAATGTCTGTTCCCCAGGTACGGGCGTTGAGCTGCACCTGCGTGTCGATCCCGCCGACGCCATCTGTCGCCGACCAGGTGATACCGCCCCGGGCTTGCGGCGGAGCCGCCGGATGGTTGGAGAGCTGGCGACCGATCAGGCCGCCGGTGACCAGCAAGACCATGGCTGCGGCTGCGGCGAGAAGCATCCGCTTCGCTGTACGCCGGCGACGCCGGGTTGATGAATCGCCTGACACGATGTTCGGGGTCCTCGGCAGAGAAGCGGGGACAACAGGTCTGTCGACGTGGACGGACGCTGGTGGCTGGTCGACGTGTGGATCTGTGTCGTCGTCGAGCCGCAACGCGTCGATGTCTTCCAGCGTGAGACTGTGAAGTACTCCGGGCAGATGGGCGAATTGCTGTACTGCGACCTGGCAGGTCGCGCAGTCCGGGATGTGCCGCTCCATCTCGAGGCGTTCGTCGGCATCGAGTGCCCCGAGCACGTAGACGCCGATCGTGTCGGCGTGCGGACAGGTCATGAGCCGGTCACTCCTCGCTCCTCCAGAGCCGCTCGCAGCGCTTGCAGCGCATAGAAGCTTCGCGATTTCACCGTCCCGATCGGAATACCGAGCTGATCGGCGGTCTCGGACACAGTCCGTCGGCGGTAGAACAGTTCGATGATCACCTGGCGGTGGTCCCGGCTGAGTCCCCGCAGTACCTCGGCGACCTGCCAGGCCTGCAGGACTCGGTCGATGTCGTCGTCTCCTGAGGCGAACTCCCGCTCGGCGATGGGTACCTCGGCTGGGCGCGCCGCGCGTCGGCGGTGTCCGGAGATGACGAGGTGCCGCGCGACCGTGAACAGCCAAGGACCTGCTCGATCCGGGTCAAGGGCAGGCGAGTTCCGCCAGGCGCGCATCATGGTCTCCTGAACGACATCTTCGGCGTACTCGTAGTCGCCGCGCACTGACCGCAGGACATAGCCCAGGAGTGGCCCGCGATACCTGTCGTACAGCACCTCGAGGTCCGCTTCGCTCCCGGATCCACCATCCGTCGACACACGCCTAATACGCAGCCGGTACTCGGATGGTTCAGGCCAGGCTGTCGTCGTCGCGCGTGTCGGCAGGCGTCGCTGTACGCCGTCGCCCGGCGAACACGTGGTGCAGTATGCTTGGCAGCGCTGCGAGATCGATCACCTCGTCCCGGCATTCGTCGCACCACGTGTGGTGTTGGCTGATCTGCTCGCGTTCGGCCGGGTCGACGGCGTCCAGGAGGTAGGCGCCGATGGACGAAGTGATCAGGCAGCCCATGCTCGTTCACGCCTTCGGGTGGTCGGCGTCGGTCTGGGGGGGCGGACGTAGGCTGCTCGTGGTCCTCGGCGAGTCGGCGGTCGAGCCAGCCGGGCCATACCCGGCGAGCAGTGTCGACCCGGAGCCGTCCGCCTAGATGCATGGCGTGGGCCACACCGCGGTATCCGGGCAGGAGACCGGCGGCGATCAGGATGTGTCCGGCGAGTACCGGGGTGATGAGGTAGGTGGCCCAGCGGTGCACGCGTTGCAACCACACGAACCCGGGCCGCCGACCACTATCGTGAGCCCGACGCCGCTGGCAACCAGGGGAGCGAGCAGGGTGACCAGCACGAGGTTGGCTACGCGCTGTCCGGGATCGAAGTGGCCGCGGTGGTGGGAGAACCGGCCGGTGGTCCGTCGGGTGTATCGCTCGACCGTCCGCACCCGGTGTTTCGTGATCGCCATGGTGTCAGTAGCCGGACGGGTCCTCGGAGCTGGTTTCGGGCTCCGACGGTGCGGTGGTCGTCGGCGCGGGCCCGGTTCCGGTTCCGACCTGATGGGGATCTCGGTGTCCACTCCCGCCGCTGAGTGGTTGGCGTTGCCAAGCGAGACGTGGATCGTGTGCATGCCAGGGGATACCCCCAACGGTTTGCCAGACAAGGTCGCCTTCTGCCCGCTGGTGATTTCCGCGGTGTCCGACTCCACGACCAGGTAGTCGTTCGCGTGGTTGTCGAGCCACAGGTGCACGTGGTGCTCGCCGGACTCGGTCGGCCCCAGCGGTACGCCCGCGTCGACCTTCACCGTGAACGCAAGGCTGACGGTGGCGCGGATGCGGTGGTGCCGTCGACCGCTGAACTGTGTCTTGGTGTCGAACATTCTCAGCTCCTCGAATGGCTTCTTGCGGTACTACTGGTCGAGCAAGCCGAACGGATGTCGCTTCGAGAGAGCCAATTGGGGGTCCCGGCGCGTAATACCCGCCATGGGAGTGAGCGACGAGGCGCTGCTCGCCGGCATGGCGGCTGGAGATCCGCAGGCGGCGACAGCATTCGTACGGCGCTACCAATCCCGGGTGTACGGCCTGGCGGTGACGATCGTGGGTGGGTCGGCGACCGCGGACGATGTCGCCCAGGAGGCGTTCGTCCGGGCGTGGAGGTTTGCAGGCGGCTACGACGCGCGGCGAGGTAGCGTCTTGTCGTGGCTGCTGACCATCGCTCGCAATGCGGCGATCGACACGGTCCGGCTGCGTCGCGACCAGCCGTACGATCCAGATGTTCTGCTGGCGGTGCTGGCGGCCGGTGACGCGTCGGACGACCGGGAGATCGAACAGATCGCGGACACCGACCAGATGCGGACCGCGCTCCGGCAGTTGCCGCGGGAACAGGCCGCGGCCGTGGTGCTCGCCACGTTCTACGGCTTCAGCGCCAGGGAGATCGCCGAGCGGGAGCGAGTGCCGCTGGGCACCGACAAGACCAGGATCGGCTCGGCCTCGCCCGGCTGCGCGACCATTTCGAGGTGAGCGATGACAAGACCGCATGACTGCCTGGCGATGCGGTCGCTGCTCGCCGAACTGGCCACGGGCGCGGCCTCGGGACACGAACGCGCCTGGGCGCTCGGCCATGTCACCGGTTGTCCGACCTGCCGGGCCGAGCTGGAGGAGCTGGCGAAGGTCACCGACGGTCTGCTGATGCTCGCACCGCCGGCGGAGCCGCCGCCGGAGTTCGAGAGCGCCGTACTGAAGCGGCTGGGCATGGCGGGTGCGCGAGCCGTTGGCCGTCGCCGGTTCTCACGTCGCAAGATGCTCGCCGTCGGCGCAACGGCGGCCGCCCTGCTGCTCGGCTCCGGAGGAAGCGCCACAGTCGTTTATCAGCAGGGAGAATCGGACCGCGCACTGGCCGAGCAGTACCGGCAGACCCTGTCGATCGCGAACGGTCGCTACCTCAAGGCCGCGCGGCTGCCTGCCGGGTGAAAAACCGAGCCGGCACGACTGGATACCGGCTCGATCTCGCGGTGGCACACGTCGCCGAGATGATTCACCTAGACGCGCCACTGCAACGCGGGTTCAGCCGCGAGGTTCTGCGGATCCACCCGCGCCGGATCGTCGCCTGGAACCTCGATCAGCCCGGCTACAACGCCCGCAATGTCGAGCGTGACCACGCGGCTCGCTAGTACACGGTCTCCTGCCAGCGATACCGTTGCCGACATGCCTGTCTCTCTCCACCACATTGTCATCGACACCCATGATTTACCGACGCTTGCTCGGTTCTGGGCAGATGTGTTGCGCTGGCGCGTCCTGTCCGAACGCCCACATGAGGTCGTCATCGGCCCAGAGGAGTCAGCGCCCGTTGGCATCTGCTTCATGCCGGTCGAGGACGGTAAGACGGTCAAGAATCGCGTCCATCTCGATCTGACGTGCGGTTCCGAGGATCGAGAGGCGGAGATCGACCGCATTCTGAGCCTCGGCGCCCGCCGGGTCGACATCGGCCAGTCCGGTAGGGAGTCATGGACTGTCCTCGCAGATCCCGAGGGAAACGAGTTCTGCGTGGTGCGGCCGAAGCAGGCACTCGTGTCCTGACGCCGCCGCCTATATAGCCGGGCAGCTTCGACTCGGCGGGGGACTCCGTGCCGACCGCCAGCCAGGAGCAGTACGACGACAGGGCTGGCCTGTCATCGCTTACACCGCTTGACAAATGCGATCGTGGAGTCCCGCAGACAGCTGCGGGCAGCGGGCCGACGACGGTGTTGGGGTGCTTAGCAAGACGATCGGGGCGGACGGTCGTTCGGCGTGTAGCAAGGCCGCGGCCTCGCGCAACCTGTCGTCTTCGGCGGACCCGTCCAGACATACGGTCCGCCATCACCGACACGAATGCGCATTCGTGTCGGTGATACAGCGTCGACGGGCCGCCTTGCGTTGTGCTCGTCGTCAGGCGTCGCGCGCTCATCTCGTTCACCTGCTTGGCATTGAACCCGACGAGGGGCGAACGCGTATGCGGTACCGGCAGCCTAAGGAGACGTACCGGCTTCGTGGGTTTCGAGGCTACCGACCGTGTCCTACGAGTGAGGAGCCGCATGAACACGAAAGCACGTCTCGGGCGAGTCATGGCGCCGCTGTTGCTTGCGTTTGGCGCCGTCCTGGCGGTAGCGCCTGCAGCCAGCGCCAGCAGTGTGCTGCCGACCCCGCAATCACCTCATCTACTCAGTGCCGTTGTCACCGGCTAGACAGCCGAAGGGTAGCCACATCGATCCAGGCACGGTTTGACCTCAAGTTCACTTGAACTAATAACCTCTTGTCGCAGCATTGGAGGCAGAGCATGAAGATTCGCGAGGTCGCGATCACGGTGGGCAAGCTCGATGCAGCAGCCGCGTTCTTCCGTGATGTGTTGAAGATGCCGGTAGCGGAACAGGTCGATCGCGTTACGGTCACGGCTGGCTTCAGCCGACTCGTCATAACTCCTGGCGAACAGTTTGATGGGGTTCACCACCTGGCCTTCGGCGTGTCGCCACACGACTTCGACGACGCGCGGATCTGGCTGAAGCAGCGGGTCGATCTGATCGCTGCGGGAGACTCCGAGGTGGTTCAGGGCCCGCCAGGCTGGGACTCTCGGTCTGTGTACTTCCTCGGTCCGGAGGACATCCTGCTGGAGTTCATCGCCCGTGAATCCGACTCCGGACTCCCACCCCGAGATGGCGTCATTCCTTTACCTTTCTCCATCAGCGAGATCGGCATCAGCGTCCCCGACACGATGGCGGCAGTCGCCGAGCTGACCAAGGTTCTACGACTACCCATCTTCCCGCCACAAGAAGCGGACTTCGCGGCGGTAGGAGATCACGACGGCCTGCTGATCGTTGTCGACCAAGACCGCACCTGGTTCCCCACTCGTGTGCACACCGCCGCACGCGGTCCCGTTGCAGTGCGAATTGACGCATCTCACCGGCATGGCCAGGTAGCTCTTGGTGAGAACGCCACCATCACGGCCGCCAGCGTCCAGTCATAGGACGGCTCCGTCACAGTTGCCGGCCCCCGCGGCCGCTCTGCCCTCAGCGGTTCGAGGGTGAGGCTGCCGCGTCGCCTCACAGTCCCTGTGTCGTCGTGACTAGTGAGAGGGATCCACCAACTACGACAGGAGGCTCAGCGCGATGATGACTGGCTCATGCGCTCAGCACCTGCGCCTGGTCAGCATCGCCGTACCGGCCTCGATGCATGCCTCGGCCTGACCACTTCCCGCCGACGCCGACTCCACGGGCCAGCGAGCATGAACGCGTCCTTCAGCACCATCGCACCACAAACTCAGGCCGCCGGCACCAGGTCCAATAGACATGGAGGAACGGACCGGTGAACGACCTGCAAGCCATCGCTGACCGCAGCGCTGGACAACGCGGTGATCGAGTCCTGGCACTCCACCGTGGAGTTCGAACTGCGCATGCTCGAACACTTCACCACCAAGGCCCGACAGGTCCATGGTCGGGTGCCTGGGATGACGATGGATCCGGCTGGTACACGGCCTTGGTGGGTGATGGGTTGGTCGGCGGTGACGTCGATGATGTGGGTTGAGACGGACAGTGAGACTTGGTGGCCGAGGACGCCGCCTGCTTCGACCACGATGCCTTCGAAGATGATGCATCGTGAGCCGATGAAGGCGTCGTCGTTGATGCCGCATCACGCTATCACTCACAGTTCGCCCGGCACGTTCGCGAGGCCCGAACCGGAACGCAGCGCAACCACATGCGCCGCGCGACTCGGGCGATTCCGCAACACCCTGACAATCAAGGCGATCCGGCCCCGGCTAGCCGGGGCCGGATCGATACCCTCCCGCTCGCAGACCAGCGGGAACTCCGCCAGACCGGGCAAACGCGTCGACCGTCCGAGGTGCCAGACCCAGATCCGCCCAGATCCGAAACCATTCGACCGCACGCGCGCCCGACCAGGTCGGCGATCGGGCCCGGCTCTCACTTGTGGCGAGAGCCACCCTGTACAACACGTGAACTCAGAGGTTCGCCGGAGCGTAGAGGACCGACAGAATGCCGGTGCCGAACATGCTGCTGTCAATGAGCCGCAGCGGCACCTGCTCGCCGTCATCACCGAACAGGCGCTGCCCCTGGCCGAGGACAAACCGGAAAGATGAGCAGTGACAGCTCGTCGAGCAGCTTCTCGCGCAGCAGCCACCGAACGAGTGTGGCGCTGCCGGCCAGGGCCCCGTCATTGTCGGGTGGTAGGCGTCTGACCTGCGGTTTTGGTGGCTGTGTGACCAGTGTGGTGTGAGTGGCGGGTGTGGCTCACGGG
>Ga0193707_1000857_pt1 | contig 10895 bp, 13 predicted proteins | sample U3c2metaG_FD_143043 | JGI IMG/M metagenome (GOLD analysis project Ga0193707, IMG submission 143043) | Soil microbial communities from a riparian zone of the East river system, Colorado, United States - U3c2 | ecosystem: Environmental > Terrestrial > Soil > Riparian zone | place: USA: East River...
ACGTCAAGCACAGCCAGGGCAAGGACGGCGTCGGCGCCTACCACGAGGTCGACTTCGACTACGCGGCCGGCGGGGTGGGGCGCGGCAGCGGCATCCGTACCTATGACAGCAGCCCGGTGGTGTTGTTCACCACTACGTACCGGCAGGCGGCGGCCAACGCCAACCCGTTCCCCGCGCTGTCCGGCAAACCCGCGCTGCCGCACACCGAGACCTTCTCCGGCTGCTTCGCCGGGCACCGGTTCGACGCCCCGGGCGACGCGGGCTTCAGCCCGTACCTGGCGTTCGACACCTCTGGCAACGGCTACCTGCTCTCGCCCGCGTCGAACTTCTCCACCGCGGTCACGAAGTACGACGCGAGCGGGGCGCTGACCAGCGGCATCTCCTCGGGTGTCAGCAGCCTGCCGGCCGGGTTCACCCAGCGCACCATGCTCGCGTACACGGCCTCAACAATCTGTACGGCATCTGGGGCAACGCGATGACCGGCCTGTCCGGCAAGCACCGGCCGTCGCAGGACGCCACGAACACCCTCGCCAAGCTCGGCTACTGGACCGACAACGGCGCCACCTACTACTACAACTACGACAAGAGCCTCGGCTACGCGGGCACGCTGCAGGCGGTCCGTGCCGACTGGAAGGCCAAGGGCCTGCCGATGGGGAACCTGCAGCTGGACAGCTGGTTCTACCCGAAGGGCCCGAACGCCGTCTGGGACGACAACCCCGAGGGGGAGTACCGCTACGAGGCGGACTCCACACTGTTCCCGGACGGCCTCGCGAAGTTCCAGAAGAGCGTCGGCGTGCCGCTGATCACCCATGCCCGGTGGATCGACCCGGCCAGCCCGTACCACCAGGAGTACAAGATGTCGGGGCAGGTGGTCACCGACCCGGCGTTCTGGAACGACCGGATGCGCTACCTCAAGTCGTCCGGCGTCGACACCTTCGAGCAGGACTGGCTGTGCTCGAACGCGCAGCCCACGTTCAACCTCACCGACCGCGACGCGTTCCTCGGCAACATGGCCAAGGCAGCGGCGGCCAACGGCCTCGACATCCAGTACTGCATGCCGCTGACGCAGGACTTCCTGCAGAGCACGCTGTACGACAACGTGACCAACTCCCGGGTCTCCGACGACCGGTTCGAGCGGTCCAAGTGGGACCACTTCCTGTACACCTCACGGCTGGCCAGCGCACTCGGCGTGTGGCCGTGGGCGGACGTGGCGATGAGCACGGAGACCCAGAACCTCCTGCTACAGAACCTGTCCGCGGGCCCGGTCGGCGTCGGTGACCCGGTCGGCGGCGAGAGCGTCGCCAACCTGAACAAGGTGGCCGAGGCCGATGGCACCATCGTCAAGCCGGACACCCCGATCGTCCCGGACGACGCCACCTACGTAGGCGACGCGGCCGGGTCGGGCAACGCCATGGTCGCCACCACCAGCAGCCGGCACGGTTCGCTGTCCGCCGGCTACGTCTTCTCCTACGCCCGTACGATCCCGACACCGAAGCCGGACACGACCTACGAGGCCGAGGACGCCACGCTGTCCGGGCCCGTGGTGGGCACCGACCACCCCGGCTACACCGGCAGCGGGTTCGCCGACTACCAGCACGACTCCGGCGACTACGTGCAGTGGAACATCGACGCGCCGGCCGACGGCACGTACACGCTGCTGTTCCGCTACGCCAACGGCGGCTTCGGCGACCGGCCGCTGGCGGTCGCGGTGGACGGCGACGCCTCGACACAGCCGTTCGCCACGACCGGTGGCTGGGACGACTGGTCGACGCAGCCGGTGGTGGTCAAGCTGTCCGCCGGCAAGCACACCGTGCGGGCCACGACGACGGGTAGCAACGGACCCAACATCGACAACCTCGGCGTCAGCGCCGGTACGGTCACCCCGCCGACGACCGCGGACGCCGGCTTCCGGCCCGCCGACCTCGGCGTGACCGGCAAGGCGTACGTGTACGACTACTTCACCGGCACCGGCACGCTGGTCGACGGCGCCGCTCCCTACACCGCGCAGGTGACCCGCGACGGGTCCTACTTCCAGGTGGCGCCGGTGGGCAGGTCGGGCATCGCGTTCCTCGGTGACGCGGGCAAGTTCGTGTCCCTGGGCAAGCAGCGGATCCGGTCGCTGTCGGACAGCGGCGCGGTCCACGCCACGGTCGCGTTCGCCCGCGGAGACGGCCCGGTCACGCTGCACGGGTACTCCCCGACCCCGGTGTCGGCCTCCGCGTCCGGCGGCAGCGTCGGGCAGGTCGCCTACGACCAGGCCACGCACGTGGCGGTGACCCTCACCCGGTGATGCCACGGCCGGTCTCCCCTCCTCCCACCACGGCCGACCGGAGGGGAGATCGGCCGTCACCGTGTCAAAGGTCGTTTCGATCAATTGCCGACCTGCGGCTTGAGCGATGTTCGCCCGACGTGCGCCCGATCGACAGGTCCTGAGCGTTGTTCTGGACGGATGCCGAGGAAGCGGGCGTAGACCCCGTGCTCGTACCGCCCCGATCGCTGGTCCGGCAGTAGCCGGCGTACAAGAAGCCTCGCGTGAACGGCTCGCCGAGGTCCAGTTCGATGTTCACGTGGCTCGGGAGGTCGGTGAACGCCATGTTCGGGAAGATGAACTCCCTGCCGGTGTATCTCTGCCGGACCGTCTGCTTGGCGGCGGGCTTGCAGACGAACGGGTTCGCGTAGCTGTTGTACCCGAGCCCGACGCCGGTGTTGAGGAATCCGACGTCCTGACACTGGTACAGCACTCCGCGCATCACGGCGGCGTTCTTGAGGCCCCGGTATCTCGAGGCGAAGTTCTGGAAACACGACTTCGACTCGCCGGTCGAGTAAGGGGAGGGGCCGGCAGCCGCGATCGCGCCGAGGAAGGACCTGTTACAGCCGATCTTCGGCGACAGGTCCTGCCCTCTGAGCAACGCGGCCCGCCTGCAGCCGGTCACCGTCTGGAACGCGCCGACCACGTCTTCGTACGGGCGGAGCCGGGAGTACGCGAGGACGAGGTCGATCTGAGCCGCGAGCGGGTACGCTCCGGTGTCGCCGAACTCCTCGTCGAGGATGCGGAACCACGTCTCGAAGCTCGGCACCTGGACCTGGGTGCCCTGCGGCAGGGTGTAGACGGCGAGGTCCGTCGGGACGTCGTAGCCTTCCAGATCCGGAAACCCGACGTACGACAGGATTCCGATGCCGACCTTCGGCGGATTGTCACCGTAGAGCCTGCGAGCAGCAGGTAGCGCTCAAGATTGGTGTTGGACCCGGCATAGGCGTACCAGAAGCCGCTGGGGTAGATCGTCGCGCTGCCGCGCTCGTGCGTCGTGCCGAAAAGAAAGGGCGAGACGCATCGAACCTGCCGGTTGTTCCATGCGGTCAGGTACTCGTCCGGTGTGGCGATGCAGCCGACCCTGGTCCGGGCCGCCGCTCGCGTCGAGTCCGAGGGTGCTGCCCAGGCCACGGCGAGCACGAAGACGCAGGCCGCGACGACGAGAGACGATCTTCGAGCAGCCGACGGATGCTTGAGGTTCATGCGTGCTCCTTGAGGATCGATCGGCCGGCTCCGGTCGGATCGGAACCCCGAGCCACCGTGACCAAGGTCAAGGACAGGAGCGATTCCGAGCCGATGACGTGGCCGTTGATTGCTCCACCCGGACGGAACCGAGGGCAAGCACTCACCTGGAGGTGGCTTCACGGCTCACACTCGTCCTGAACGTGTTCGTAGGACGTCGCCACCGGTCTCGCGCGGCGATGTTCCCCGCGTCTGTCGATTCGGTGGTCTGTCGTTCGTGTAGGTCGTGAGGCCGACGATGTCGGCGAGGGAACGACCATGAAGGAGACGCACCATGGGCGACGTCATCGTGATCGAGCACCTGACGCTCGATGGCGTGATGCAGGCACCGGGAAGCTTCGATGAGGACCCGCGGGACGGTTTCCGGCACGGTGGATGGGCGGACCGTAGCCAGGACCCGGCCATGCAGGAGGTCATGGGCGCGAACATGTCCAGCGCCTGGTCCCTGCTGGCCGGCCGTACGACGTACGAGCGCTTCGCGTACTACTGGCCCAGGCAGGCGCCGAACCCGTTCACCGAGGCGCTCGACCGCGTCCAGAAGTACGTGGCGTCGACCACCCTGACCGAACCGCTCACCTGGCAGAACTCCACGCTGCTCAAAGGCGACGCCGCTGACGCGGTGAGCCGGTTGAAGGAGGAACTCCCGGAGAACCTGGTGGTCTTCGGCAGCGGGGTGCTGGTCCGGTCGCTCCTCGCGCGCGACCTCGTCGACAAGCTCGTCCTTCTGACCTACCCGCTGGTGCTCGGCTCCGGCCGCCGACTGTTCCCGGACTCCGGCTCAGATCTGTCGGCCTTCCGGCTGGTCGACTCCACGGTGACCGGCACCGGAGTGGTCATCACTACGTATCAGCCCGACGGAGGCCGATAATCAAGGAATGTCGGGAAAGCCTGAGCTTCAGGAGAGGAAACCGCTGTTCGCGGCGGATCGGACGAACACCTCGAGGAAGTACAGGGCCGAGGCGCTGCCGGCGATGGCGATGGCCGGTGCCGTCCAGGCCGCCGTACGAGACCGGCGGGCGAAAAGGCCGAAAATCGCGATCAGCGCGCCGGTCGACCACCAGGTGATGTCGCTGTGGAGCCGGGCCGCGTCTGCTCTGACCAGGCAGGCGCGGTCCGCCCGGTGGCCGACGTAGTCGCACAGCTGCGCGGATGTGGGAGCGAAGGGCAGGCCGCCCGGAGCCGTCTGGTACATCAGCCAGAGCACCAGGCCAACGACGACGGCGATCAGGTGCAGGCGGGTGAGTTCGATTCCCAGGCGGCGGTCGGCCTGCCATTCGTACGCGGTGACGGCCGCGAAGACAAGCACCGGGATGGCGAGGGCGCTCACCATTACCCCTGGGCTGCTGCGGTGCGTCACCATCGCGATGATGATGACGGCGAGAAAGCCACCGATGGAGATGATCCCGGCCTGACAGGTCGCCGTCCACGAACGCGCCATGCGTGGCAGCGGTGTGTGGACGTCGGACGCTACGAACGAATACCCCGCGGCGCGCATACGGCTCCCCTGGTCTTGCCCCGTGAACCATGAGACACCTCGGATCGGCCTTTGTCCACGCAATAGACTGCCGGTCCGCGGAGACGAAGAGGATCGAGGGGTAGTGACCGTTGTAACCCCTGTGCAGCCGGAACACATCGAGGCGTTCGCCGCGCTGGCCGAGGAGATGGACCGCTTCTACGGCGTGACGGATTCCGACCCATTCGACGTACGGCTGCGGCAGATCAACGACGTCCTCTTCGGCGATCCGCCCTCGGCCCACGCGCTACTCGCGTGGGTCGACGGCCGGCCGGTCGGCTTCGCGGCGTACTCCTTCCTCTGGCCGGCCGTCGGCTTCACCCGCTCGGTGTTCCTCAAGGAGCTGTACGTCATCGAGACGGCCCGCCGTACGGGTGTCGGCAAGGCGATCATGCGGAGTCTCGCGGAGGTCGCCGTGAAGAACGACTGCAGCCGGCTCGAATGGCAGACCGACACCCCGAACACCGATGCCCAGCGCTTCTACGAAGACCTCGGTGTCGACGTGAACGGATCGAAGCTGTCCTACCGGGCCCAGGGCGAAGCACTCCGGCGACTCGCCAACGGGCAGGCGGGAGGACACCCCGGCTAGCTGATCTGCCGTGGTCCGAGCCTGGTCAAAGGTCTCATCGAGTGCCTGTCGCAGCTTCCCCGGATCCATGGGCGCAGTTTTATCACCCCCGGATGCTCTGGGAGCATCGGGAAATGGCGGACGCTCATCTGGACATCAACTGCGTCATCATCGACTGTGCCGACCCCGAGCGCCTGGCCGCGTTCTGGAGCGGGCTCCTTGGACGGCCGGTCGTGGGACGGACCGGGCCGTACGTCTGGCTCGGGCGCGTGAACGGCCTGGGGGTGGGTTTCCAGCAGGTCGCCGAGCCGGCGACGGGCAAGAACCGGCTGCACCTCGACCTCTCGGCGGCGGACCCGGCGGCGGAGCAGGAACGGATCGAGGCGCTGGGCGGACGGCGACTCGAGGAGTACGCGTCGGGCGGCTTCCTCGTCATGGCCGACCCCGAGGGAAACGAGTTCTGCGTGATCCCCGAGGCCCCGTTCGAACTCGACGACGAAGGACGCACTGGTTACCTGGACGACCAGAGCCCGTCTCCCCAGCAGACCTGAGAGCCCTTCGAGCTGGCGTTTCTCGTCTACAACACGTTGTTCAACCTGCCGAGCCGGCAGCGGCAGCGCCGTACGGCTCCGACAGCACGAGCCACATCTCGGTCTACCGGCCCGCCGCGGGTTGACCGGAGCGGGGTGGCCCGGCCGGGCGTTCCGGCACGAAGATGATCAAGGATGGCGTACGGTCGACGTGAGCTGACCCACCGGCCGTTCAACGCGGCCCGAGGACTCGGTGGATGGAGATCATCAGTCGCCAGACCTCGGCGCAGAAGGCGTCCGGCTTCACCTCGACCAGGCCGTGCAGCCAGTCGGCGAACACCCCGGTGAACACCGAGGCGACGGCCGAGCCGGCCAGCGGGGAGTACGGTACTCCGGCCCGATGGCGTTCGAGCTGGGCGCGTGCGCTGAGTTCGCGATGCAGGAGTTCTCCGAGCGGGCCGCTGCCGCCCGTGGAGCGACGTCCGGGTCGGGAAGGCCCTCGTACGAGTGCGCCGCCTCCACCGCGTCCCGTACCACCTCCGAGCAGGCGTCGACGGCCAGCGCCTGCAGGTCGTCATAGTGCAGGTAGAAGGTGGCGCGTCCGACTCCCGCGCGCCGTACGACCGCGGAGACGCTCACCTCCTCCAGCGGCCGGTCGGCGCACTCGGCCAGCAGCGCCTCCTGGAGACGGCTCCGCGTGCGCCGGGCCCGCGGGTCCTCACCACGTACGGGAGGACCGTTCATCGCGCGAGGAGCACGGCCGTGAGGGCCACCGCGGCGGGGACGAACTGGACCAGCAGGATCCGGCGTGACGCGGTGACGGCGCCGTACGCGCCGGCCACCAGGACGCAGCACAGGAAGAACACCCGCGCCTGGAAGCCGACCGGGTCGGCGGCGACCAGGCCCCAGACCAGACCGGCGGCGAGAAAACCGTTGTACAGGCCCTGGTTGGCGGCCAGCGGAGCGGTGACCCGAGCCGCCTCCTCGTCCAGCCCGAACGCCACGCGCGTCCGCGGCGTCTGCCAGAGGAACATCTCCAGGACCACGATGTAGACGTGCACCAGCGCCACCAGGCCGACCAGAATCCCTGCCGCGACCACCATGGTCATCCTCCATCGTCCCTGCGTGAACGCGCCGACGCGCCTCACGTCGCCCAATTTCCTGGACGACTGTACAGAATCTTATGGACAGTTGTCTAGATAAGGTGGCGCAGAACGAACCGCAGGCGCGTCTGCGGGTCGGAACGAGGCAGCTCGACGAGGTCGTAGCCGTAGCGCAGGTACGTCTCGACCATGGCGTCGTGGGTCCGCTGGGCCTCATCCAGACTCTGGTGCCGCTCGACGTCGGTGCGGTAGATCTCCGGCCAGGGCGGCGCGACGAACACCTGGGGCCGGTAGGGAAACGCCGCCACCGCGGCCTCGACATGCTCGGGCACGTCCCGGCCGAGCAGGCGGAGGTACCCGGCCACGCACGGCACGGCGTGGTCGAAGAACACCGGGCCCGGCTGCCCGAGCGCCCAGCGGTACGAGCGGATCTCCCAGGACAGCATCAGCTCGGCGAACAGCGCGGTGTCGCCCCAGGGCAGCCCGCTGCCGCCGATGCCGCTCTGGTCCTGGATGATCGCTCTCCCGGCCTCCGGCGTGGTGGCGAACCCGTCGGCGCGGAGCAGGTCGATCAGAGTGGTCTTGCCCGCTCCCGGGCCTCCGGTGATGACGATCAGGTCGTGCCGGACAGCTGTCATGGCGCCTCCGCGCGGTAGCGCTCGATCCACTGGTCGTTGAGCTCGTCGGCCTGGCGGCGGTGCCGGGGCACGACCGCGCGGCCGTGGGGGAGGTCGAGTCCGAGGAAGTCGAGAATGCCCCGGGTGGTACCGGCCATGTCGGCGGCGAGCTCCTCATACCGCACCAGGTGCGGCCGGACGCCGGCCGAGGCGAACCATCGCTCCCACGCCGCGTTGTGCTCACCGATCGTCCGGGTCAGCTCGCTGATCCGGTCGAGGTCGAAGGCGGGTGGCCGCCCGTCTCGGCGGGCACCGCTGATCTCGCCGGCGCCGCCGGCGTACCAGGCGTTGGTCTGCTCGGCGCGCAGCCAGGACACCGCCTGCGCCACGACATCGTCGCGTCGCAGATGGACAAAGCGTGTACGGCCGAAGGCCCGGTTCAGCAGTGCGAGGTCCTCGCCGGCGAGGTCCCGGTGGACCGTCCCCAGCTTGCCGACCAGCTCGTCGAGGGTGCCCCACATGAGCTTGGCCCCGAACACGCCGTTGCCGGTCGTACCGGCCGCACGCGCCGCGCGCACGTAGTCGGCATAGGCGAAAGCGCCTCCAGAAGTGCGCGGGATCTGCCACCGGTCGGCCCACAGCGCCTCGTCGGGCGCGCGGAAGTACGCCTGCGGACGGCCGGCGACCCCGGTGGAGCCCAGCAGCCCGAGCAGCAGCGAGCTACCCGTACGGGGAGTGCCGCAGATGAAGTACGCGTCGACGCGTTTCGCAGCGTCCGCCGGCCGGATCACGAGGACAGGAAAGGCCCTCGGCGCCGCGCCGCGCAACCCGATTTCCCGGCAGCGGGCGTTACGCGCAGGCGTGTCCGTACGCGGTGCGGAACGGGGTGAGGTCCGGTGTGCCGAAGTGTTCGCGTAGCGAGAGGAAGGCCGCGGCCTTGTCCTCGCCGAAGCGCCGGACCTTAGCGGCGTACGTGGTGGCGGAGACGAACGTCGGGGGTTCGGTCTTGCTGTGGAACTTGTCGGCGTACATCACGAGCGTCTCCTCGCCGGATTCGGCCAGGTAGTCGGCGACCGGCAGCAAGAGTCCCTGCCTCCGCACGTCATCGGCGCTGATGCCCGTTCCCGTGTGGCAGGAGCAGAAGCGGCAGAGCGCCTCGGCGAAACCCTCGTTTCGCAGCAGCGCGTGGCCGAGGATCCCGTGGCGTATGTAGCGCGCGTGGTCGAGCCGGCTGCCGTCGTACAGGCGATAGACGCCGATGTCGTGCAGCAGGCAGCCGGCGCGTACGAGGTCCGCGTCGAGGTCGGTACGGCCGAGGAGCTGTTCGGCGATGCCGCACACGATCTCGCAGTGCGTGTACACCAGCTCGAATGCCTCCCGCGTCGGTGCGTACTTCTCGTGCAGCGCGCGGATCTCCCCGTCCGCCGGGATCAGCATGGCGGGAGCGTCACCTGAAGCGACGACCCAGACCCAGGCCCCGGCCCCGGCCCCGGCCTCGAACGAGCCCGCGGACGAGCCCCACGGCCGCGCTCTCCTCCACCTGCCGCAGGGGCTCGGCCGGGATCTCCGGAACGGTCATCACGCGTCCTTCCGTACGGCGGCAGCGGACGGTGTCAGAGTACGGCGAGGGCGAGGAAGAGCAGGCCGACGGCGAGGACGAAGAGCAGGATGCTGCCACGCGCCGCGGCGCCCATGCCCTGGTAGCGGTCGTACGGCTCATAGGGACTGTCCGGGCGGACCAGGATCGTCATGAAGCTTCCCCGGTCCCCAGGAACACCGGAGGCGTTGACGACGGACGCCTCGTACGAGCGTTCGCCCAGGTGGTAGCGGACGATCGGGACGAGGTCGTACGCGCCTCTCTGGCGGGCGGAAGGGGTCGCCTCGTTGTCGACCACCTCGGCCTGCAACTCCACGCCGGTACGGCGCGCGCGCCAGTAGCCGACCTCACGGCGGCCCGCCTGGGCCACCCCGAACAGGGAAATGGCCAGCACCATCGCCGAGAGCACGAGAAAAATCATGACGGGCATCATGCCCCAAAGTTCTGTCCGTCTCCTCGGAACGCCGTCGTCCCGAGAACGGGACGCGAACCCCGGGCCGTGTGATGGGGACGAGACATGATCACGCCCTTCGTCGGTCTTCGCGCTGCGGCTCGATGCCCAGGGCCGCGCAGGCGCCGTCCACGGCCGCCCGGCGGAGCTCGTCCTCTGGCGTGTCGGCGAACTGGATCGTGCAGTCCTGGATGCCGCCGAAGGCGATCACGGCCCGGGTGGCCCGCTCCAGCGTGGGTGAGGGGCCGTGCAGCAGCTTCGCCAGCCGCCCGCGCCATTCGAGCACGAGGTCGATCAGGCCCAGGTCGGCGAGCGTGGTCAGCTCGCTGAGCATGAGCACGATCTCTTCGCGGTGGCGGTAGTGGAAGTCGAAGTAGCCCTCCAGCAGGGCGCGGGGCTCGATCTCGTCCAGCGCCTCCTGACCCACCAGGAACGCCTCTTCCTCGTCGAGGATCGGCTGCACGATGCTGCGGACCAGTTCCTCGCGTGAGGAGAAGTGGTAGTAGAGCGCCGGCTTGGTGATGCCCAGCCGGTCGGCGATCTCCTGCAGGCTGGTCCGCTGCACACCCTGCCGTACGAAGAGCTCGCGGGCGACCTCCTGGATCCGCTGCTTGGTGTCCGAGGGGCGAGGCATGCCCCCAGCCTATCTGACTTAACGATAGGTAAGTAGCCGTGTTACGCTTACCTATCGTTAAGTAAGGAGGCATGCTCATGCGGATTCTCATCTCCGGCGCCAGCGTCGCCGGTCCGGTGCTGGCGTACTGGCTCACCAGGCACGGCTTCTCCGTCACCGTCGTCGAGCGCGCGCCGGATCTGCGCAAGACCGGCGGCCACGCCGTCGACCTGTTCCGGCCCGCGATGGACATCTCGGAGAAGATGGGCGTGCTCCCGCGCGTCGAGGAGCGGGCCACCGGCACGAACCGGATGACCCTCCACCGGGAGGGCGCACGGCGTCCCGTCCGG
>Ga0193707_1000859_pt1 | contig 10886 bp, 12 predicted proteins | sample U3c2metaG_FD_143043 | JGI IMG/M metagenome (GOLD analysis project Ga0193707, IMG submission 143043) | Soil microbial communities from a riparian zone of the East river system, Colorado, United States - U3c2 | ecosystem: Environmental > Terrestrial > Soil > Riparian zone | place: USA: East River...
GGGACGACTACACGAGCGTCGCCTTCTGGTACCAGACCGAGCCACACCAAGGGCTATTCCCACTGCCGCCGGTGCGTGAGAGGCTGCCCAACGCCTTCTGGAAAATTCAAAAGCTCGACCAGAATTTGCCGAAATGATCAGTAACGGGACACCCTCAAGTCCGAGGCCCTGAGGTCTGAAGTCTGACGAATGCCGCCTGACGGCCGAGGATTTCTTCCCCTATAATGAATTTGTTGGCAGCCGGACCGGACGGTCGCTCGTCGCAAGGCGGGAGGAAAGTCCGAACTCCGCAGAGCAGTGTGCCGGATAACGTCCGGGAAGCCGGGTTCAAGCCCGGTTGACGGAAAGTGCCACAGAAAATATACCGCCGCGGTGGCAACATCGAGGTAAGGGTGAAAAGGTGCGGTAAGAGCGCACCGCTGTCGCAGTAATGCGATGGGCAGGGCAAACCCCACACGGAGCAAGACCAAATAGGGAGGGAGTCTCGGGTTCGCCCGGGGCGCGTGCCGGCTCGGCGCGCCGCAACCTCCGGGTAGGTCGCTTGAGCCGCGCAGTAATGCGCGGCCCAGAGGAATGACCGTCCTGCCGGAGCAATCCGGCGGACAGAATTCGGCTTACAGGTCCGGCTGCCACAAATGATTTACTTTTCAACAAGTTAGTAAATATAAACCCCTAAATTGTGACGCCGGTGTGACGCAACTTGCGGCGTAACACCCGAAGAAATGACGAAAACACCGCATTTCTCTCAAAGAGTACCTCTCAGAGACGCCGTTTTGCGCTAATTGGGTTTTTTTTGCCCATCTTGCGAGGCTTTGGATGCGTTAAGAGCTAGTTCTTCCAGACCGGCACCCGTTTCCAAGATTTTGCGGACGCGCTCGCGGAGTTCTCGAACGAATGGAGTGTAGTGCCTTTCGATCGTATCAATCGTATCGCCCAGCATCTTGGCCACGTCGTAGGGGCTTGCGCCTCTGAGCAACAGGTCGACCGCGAAGGTATCGCGGAACCGGTGAGGATGCACGTTCGGAACTGCGGCCCTACGCCCGAGAGCCACCATTCTCTGATATAGGCGCGGACGTGTGAGAGCTTGCCCCGTTAACGGGTTCAATAGAACGTGGTCTCCGGGCTCGGCGCCACGCCGCTGTTGCTCCGCCTCCAGGGCGAACAGAAGTTCAGGATGAAGCGGAAGGACAACCTTCTTCTTTCGTTTTCTCGTGATGCGTTCCACTTCTTTACTATCGAATTGCAGTTCCCGGAACAACAGCGAAACGGCATCAGAACCACGAAAGCCCGTCCAACGCAGCACAAGAAAAGACAACAAGTCGTGGTCTGCGTGCTTCCGCAGTCGCGACAGCTCATCTGCGGTAAAGGGTTCCGCTCCGCACTCCGGATTGTCCCCCGGTGTGCCCTCCATCTGTACTGGATTCTTTTGAACCAACTCTCGTTTTACCGCAAACGAGAATATGCGGTGCAGTCTGGCGACGTCCAAAATCGCACCGGTCGCGCCCCGAGAGTACTTTCGCTTCTTGATCCTTTCGATGCGCCAAATCTTGAACTCCTCGACAAGTGGGACGCCGATCTCGCGTAACAAGCCAGTTTTGCTCTCGGATAGGAAGAGTTCGAACTCGCGGAACGTGTGTTCGTACCTCTCAACTGTAGTTTGACTCGCTGCTCTGTAAAAATGGTGAACGAGTTGCGGAGATCGATCCATCTCGGGAGCTCTTGCTCTTTTACTCCCGCAAACGCGACCCGGTAAACGCCGTACGTTCCTTTGAGAGGCAGTTCGATAACATCGTGATCTATTGGACGATTAAGAAGAAGTTTCTGGAGGAGGAAGGATTCGAAGAGTGGCTAGATGAGCAGGAATACGTTTGGGTGGATGAAGCCTTCGCCGACCTGTACGCCGAAGACTGGGAGTGCCCCGATTGCCAAGCACTCCCCTACCGGGAGGATGACGACCAGATGCTCTGCCTCGACTGTTGGGACGAAGCTAATGAGCCGGACTCAAGCGAATCCTGCCTGACGCCTGAATGGGAAGGATCAAGCTTCGTGGAGCACGACATCACAAGGGCACGGGATGACCAATCGCGAGATCATGCGCAAGCTACGGGATGGCATCAATTCCGGCCCGACGCTCCCAATCCCTCGATCCTCCGGAGCAAATCGCCAACCAAATAAAATGCGCAATTCCTGCCTCCTATAAGTAGGGAGCAATTAAATCTCACACGCGATTGTCTGCTCCCAATCAAATCAGCGAGGCAGAAAAATGCAGGAATTTATTAACGCAATAGAAGATGTAAGCTACGAAATCTCGGGCGGACTCCCATCCTCAGAGCCGAACACCAGCTACGAAACTGAACAGCGTTTGGCGACACAAATTGGCGAGCTTTGGTCGATTCACACCCAGGCGCAGGCTGCCGCTGCCCAATCGAAAGAGCACCTTAGCCAAATTCGCCACCAGCTCGGGGAGCGCCTGTGCGAGGTCAAGAAGCTGGTCGCACGTCCGGGCCGGGGAGGCGGGTGGTCGGCTTTCCTGGCAGCACAGGGAATCCCGCGAGCGAGCACAGACCGATACGTTCAGCGGTACGAGAAAACTCTGCATCCCGATTCCAATTGCGTCAATGAGTCAATTGAATCAACCGAGCTTGCTGTCCGCAAACTATTCGCTGCTGTATGGCCGCGGCTCCGGCGGGTGATCACTAGCAAGGAAGCACTTGACCTATTCATCCGAGAACTCACGGTTGCATACGACGAGGGGACGGTCCATCAATGCGAGAGTGGCATCGTATCGATCCCCGCACTCCAGCCAGCGTTGGAGCCTGTGGGCGCGGGCGCCGGGCGCGTTCCAGAATTGTCCACCCCGACTTGGGAATCCGGCGTGGGCCCGGGGCCACTCTACGATGAAGCTCGGTGATGAATTTGAATCTTAGTCAGAGTGCGGATCGGCCGTTCGGCAGCGGTACCACGGATTCGAGCAGTTCACGCCACGAGGTTGGCCCTTCGTTGCCCGCGGCATAGTTGGGGAAGTCGGGTGGCGGTAATTGCGCCCACGCTTCTTCAATCGGCGTAATGATGCGCCACTCCGCTTCTACCTCGTCTCGGCGCGTAAATAGCGTTGCATCGCCACGCATGGAGTCGAGCAGCAGAGTTTCGTACGCAACCGGACCCTTCGATCCAAAGCTCGATTGATAAGAGAAGTTGGCTTGAACCGTCACCGTCCGCATCTGCGTTCCTGGTCGCTTCGCGTCGAACGCGATCGAGATTCCCTCGTCCGGCTGAATGCTAATTGTGATGACATTGGGATCGATACCCGATGACGTGCTCGCAAACAATGCCTGTGGCGTCGGTTTGAGATGCACGCGGATCTCCGTCAGATTTCGTGCAAGACGTTTCCCAGTCCGGATGTAAAAAGGAACTCCTGCCCAACGCCAGTTCTCAATCTGAAACTTTACGGCGGCATAGGTCTCCGTTAGGGAGTCGCGATTAACGTCTGGCTCTTCCCGATAGCCTGGTACTCGTTTTCCGTCAATAACGCCGGAACCATACTGTCCTCGAACAGTGAATCGTGCTACGTCCTCGACACTCATCGGCCGAATGGATCGAAATACCTGCACCTTCTGCTCCCGCACCGAGTCGGCATCAAACGCTACCGGCGGCTCCATCGCAGTCAGTGCCAGCAACTGGAGGAGATGGTTCGCGACCATATCGCGCAGGGCGCCGGTCTCTTCATAGAAACCTGCGCGGTTTTCGACTCCCACCGTTTCAGCCGCAGTGATCTCCACATAGTCGATGTAGTTCCTGTTCCACACCGGTTCGAACAGCGAGTTGCTGAAGCGGAAGACCAGGATGTTCTGCACTGTCTCCTTGCCGAGATAGTGGTCAATCCGGTACACCGTTTTTTCGTCGAATACGCCGTGCACCACGTCATTCAGTACGTTTGCCGATTCCAGGTCCCGCCCGAACGGCTTTTCCAGAACGATTCTCGTCCACCCATGTTCGCGGCGGTTCAGTCCTACTGCTCCCAACCCTTCAATGATGGGCCCCGCTACTGAGGCAGGCGTCGACACATAGAACAAATGGTTTGGGCTTGAACCATTCTTCTCCATCTCTTCCAGGCGAACGCGCAACTGCGAATAGAAGTTCGGATCGTTGATGTCACCTACCATGTAGTGCAGCCGCTGTTCAAAGTCCTCCCATCGTGACTCGCTGAAGTCGCGTGTGTCTTTCGACTTGGCGGCTGCCTCCCCGTTCTTCTTGCGAAACTCTTCAGAACTCATCGGTGTGCGGCCGATCCCGAGAACTTCGAACTGTGGGTTCATGCAGCCCTCACATGCCAAGTTGTAGAGGCCCGGGATCAGCTTCCGCTTCGTTAGATCACCCGAAGCCCCAAAAATAACCAGAACGCACGAGTCTCCGGTGGGCAGTGGTTCTTGCGATAACTTCTCGACGGGACTAGCTTGGATAATCGCAGACATAAATCTTCTCTCTATGGATGATCTCGATATCGATTCTGAATCGTAATCGGAAACTGATCTACTTCAGCGAACTCTTCCCGGCATCCTTGGCTGCACCTTTGCGGGCGCTCTTTCGCATATGAGCGACAACTCTACCTTCTTCGAAGCGCACTTCATCCATCAGTGCTCTCATCAGGTAGATACCGCGGCCATGAACGGAACCGATGTTTTCAGGGGCTGTAGGATTCGCCATCTTATTAATGTCGAATCCTCGTCCCTCGTCCTTTACTGCGAGCGAGACTTCGTCAGGTTCACAGCGGAAACGAACATAGACGCGCTTTCGGGGATTCTCATGATTCCCGTGAATGATCGCGTTTGCGAGGGCTTCGCGCAATGCGATCTCAACGTCGCTCTCGCCCTCAGCAGTACATCCACACTTTCTGATCAATCGCATGAGTTTATCCACGAAGGGAGAAATCGCTGCGACTTTGCTTGGCAAAAAGTGTTCCAGTTCCAGGCAAGGGCCGCCTTGAAAATTATGGGTTATAGGCATTCGTAAACCTACCCGTCGAGACTTGTTCCTTTCAAGCGTAGATCGGGAATGTAGTTCCGAACATGGGCCGCTTGCTTATCGACTGTTCTTCTGTCTTTTCATCCTGAATGACGTCCCAATGCTCGACGAGGGCTCCGTTGTGAATGCGCACAATATCTGCGGCAATCCAATTCACAGGAGCACCGAAACCGCTAAACCGCCCGTGGACGATCACGATGTCTCCCTCTGCCACGATCGCTCCCGGTTCGTACTTCAACGTTGGCGGAAGGCTCTTGATGAGATTGAACAGACCGTCGCGGCCAGGTGCGATATGATCGCTGTGCTGGATGTAGTCCGGCGACCAGAATCGTCCTGCGGCCGCATAATCGCGCTTGTTAAAGAGTGTGTCGAACGCTTCCAAGACGAGGGCCTTGTTTTGTTCCGGTGTAGTCTTCGGCATTTTGATTCCTTTCTGGTATTCGGCTTAACGGCTCTGCAGGCCTAGGATTTCCGTTTACAGCATTCTGGCCTGCAACCTCCCGGTCTACGCTTCGTAACGGCCGTCTCCGGACATCACGCAAGACTTGGTACGCGGCTGCGAGCTAGGCTTTGCCGCGGTCTCCATTTCAGGAAACTGAACTTCATGAGTTTCAAGGCGCAACCCGCACAGATCCGTACGTGCGCGTCTACGCATACGGCTCTTCTGAAGGATCATGGCGTAAGGCAAACTAGATTGCAGTTTGCCCAACGCACACCGTCGAACACTGGGACATGCTGATTCCTGCTCTGGTCAGGAGCATGTGTGTTCACCTCGCGATGTCACCCGCAAGACTCGAGGTCAGGATGGATTCGCTACTTCCTTTCCTGCAGGGACTTGCACCCCTACAACATGCCGGTTTAGCCCGGCGCACTCCGGATGGCCGGTGAGTCGTCCGGAACCGAATTCTGAACACCGTGAGACGCTCATTTCCTTCTGACGAGCCGATAAAACACTCCCTCGAAAGCGATCAGAACCTCATCTTTGTTCTTCAGGTAGACGTCCTGCCCTGGCAAAGGAAATGCTTCAAAGCAACTCCCGACCTGATATCGTTGCCACGGTCTTCCATTCTGGTTTTGAAGGGGTTTGAAGTGCGATACCGTCTTGCACTCCTTCTGCTTGCCCTGGCTGTTCCCGCCGCCGCGCAGGATCGCGGAGCCGATATGCGGACCGCCTTTGCCCGCGTCCAGCATTTGAAACACGGCATCAACGCCTCGGAGTGGTTCGCCCAACATGCCAGTGACTACTCTGCGGCATTCACCGGCCGCTATACCGATGAGGCGGATATCGCGCTCATGGCCAAGCTCGGATTCGACAATGTCCGACTCAGTATCGACCCGGTGCCGCTGGAGCAGTCGATGAACCATTGGGGAAGTTCGAACGGAGACTTTTTGGCCCGTCTCGATCGCGCGGTCGACGCTATGCTGGCCAACGGGCTCGCCGTCCAGATCGACATCCACCCCGAAGAGCCCTACAAGCAGGCGGTGAAGAACGACAACGAAGGCGTGGAGCGATTCGTCATGTTATGGCGCCGGCTGGCCGCCCACTACTCCAACCGCGATCCCGAGAAAGTCTTCTTCGAGGTTATGAACGAGCCCGAGGTCCACGATCCCTACCGCTGGGCGGGTATCCAGGCCGCAGCCGCGGAGGCCATTCGCGAAGTCGCTCCCAAACACACCATCATCGCCACCGGCCCCAACTGGTCCGACATCATCGATCTGCTGACCCAGCACCCTCTGCCCGACGGCAACGTCATCTACAACTTCCACTTCTACGAGCCGAACCAGTTCACGCACCAGGGCGCAAGCTGGAGCAATCCCTACCTGATCTATACCCACGGCATCGCCTACCCGGCCGACGAATCCTCGATGAACGAAGTGCTCAAGCAGGTTCCGGATTTCGCCGACCGGTTCGCGCTGGAGCGCTACTGGCTCGACCACTGGGACGCGCACCGCATCCGGCTGGAGATCGATGCGGCCGCCGCCTGGGGCAAGACCTACAACGTGCCGTTGATTTGCAATGAATTCGGCGCGTATCGTCGGATGACCGATCCGGCGTCGCGCATGAACTGGATCCACGACGTCCGCACCGCCCTCGAAGCCGACTCGATCGGCTGGACCATGTGGGACTACCGCGGTGGCTTCGGCGTGGTGTGGAAGGAAGACGGCCAGCCCACGAAGGTGGATGACAAGGTGGTGGAGGCGCTGGGGTTGAAGGGAAGATAGCGGAGTTGGGTGGGCCGGTCTATTGGGCTACAGGAGGTCCGATTACGCAGCCCAATCTGAGAAGAGAGCGCTACTTGGCCGAGACTAGCCGCACGATGCGTTCAACGTCAGCGATACGCTTCACAAGTCTCTGCCTTATCTCGGCAATATCTCTGGCGTTGCCGATGCTGGGGCACTCATCGAAGTGCTTGAGGTTGGCGCGTAGGCTTTCTAACAGCTCTGTGGAAGATTGCGGACTCATAGGGGTGAAATGATAGTCGCACGATTTTCGAGTGCAGTGACGGATCAAGGTTGTGACGTCACACAATTCGACTCGAATCTCTCATGAATTGAGCATGTCGAATCGTCCACCGGGAACGCCACAGACGTGCGATTGACGACGGAAGCGCGGAGCAGTCAGAGAACAAATGATCCGGGGTCATCTGAAGGCCATTACGCCGCTTGTTGCGCTAGTGGCTTCCGTCCGATGCAGCAAAGCCATCCCTTACGGAGTTCTTCAAACAGCGCTACCTCCGTGTACCCAGCGGACTGAAATAGAGTTCGTTGTCATCCGCGCTAAGCCTGTTCGAACCGATCAACTTCATCACTGGTCCGAGAAGCCAATCATTCCGACCGCCTTTGTATGATTCCACCACCACCATGAGGCGTCCGCCAGGCTTCAGAACGCGCAAAATCTCCTGCATGTCACTCGCTAGATCGGGCCAAGAGTATTGGGTTTCGATTGCTGTCACCACATCGAAGAATTCGCCGGTGAATGGAAGCTGCGAAACCGAAGCACGTTCAACATGAACCTTGCCCTCTGCGATGAACCGCCTGTTGTGGTTGATTAGCGACTATGCAAGAAATGCCCTGGGTTCAATAGTCCGGGCACTGCCAAATTTCGCGGAAGTCGTGACATCGTAAGGGACTGGTTCTGTTTCGCCGCCCAAAGATCTTGCACCTCACTCCCCAGGATGACCTCAATAACGATTGCACAGGGTGGAACTCGACTCGCGACTCAAGCTGAGTTCCAGACCATCGGGAATATGTGACGCAAGTGTTTCTCGATACTTATCCGACCGATAAAACGGCCCTCACAGCAGTGTGAAGGCCGGATTATCCTATGCGGCTACTTGCTTACTTTTCTTCAGGAATGCCAGTAGGTCGGCGTTAATCGTGTCGGCCTCAGTCGTGGGCATGCCGTGCGGAAAGCCCTTGTAGGTTTTCAAGGTGCTATCCTTCAGCAACTTTGCCGAAAGCGGGGCAGAATCGGCGTAAGGCACAATCTGGTCGTCCTCGCCATGCAGAGGCTCCGATCTCGGGCGCCAAGTCAGGACGCAGCCATAGGTCACGGAACAAGACATCAGTGGTGTACTGCACGATGCCAGGAGCGACGTTACCGAACTGCTGTTCTACAACCGCGGCACGTTTCGCCTCCGCGTCTTTATCGAGCGGAAGAGGCGCAGGCGAAGCCGGGGAAGCTGATCGGCCCCAATCTTACGATCTGTAAAGACAAATTTCGCGACGGCGACTGCCGACATCGCTTTCTCCCAGCCGGAGTAAAAGGCAAGATGCGTGATGATCTCAGAAATCTCGCGCGGTTTAACGCCATTATCAAGGGCGAGATTGAAATAGTAGGGCATTTCAATCGTTTGGTTCCGGGCGATCAAGGCGGCGACTGTAACAATGCTCCGGTCGCGTGGCGTGAGGCCAGGGCGTTTCCATAGGTCAGCAAGTGGACCTTGCGCATACTTCTCAAGCGCCGGCGCCACCATCGTGATGTCATTCATTGTCTGCATGGGTTCCGATTTCCTCTCCGTTTGTGTGTGCTGGCCCTGAGCCCATGTTGTGCTGATCAGAGAAAGCGCCACGATCATGAGGGCCATCAGTTTCATCTTGACCTCCTGCCGTTCAGGTGAATTGTGATCACTTGTGGTATTGCTCGTCGGTCACCTGCTCCATCCATTCCACAGCTTTGCCATTGAGCTCTTCCTGTATTGCGATGTGCGTCATCGCTGTATTTGGTGTAGCGCCGTGCCAGTGTTTCACCCCCGCCGGAATCCAGATAACATCGCCTTTTCGAATTTCCTCGATCGGTCCTCCCCACTGCTGAATCCAGCCTGTGTCCTCCGTCACGATCAAGATTTGACCGAACGGGTGCGTATGCCAGGCGCTTCGCGCGCCGGCCTCGAACGTAACTTTCCCGCCACCGGTGCGCGATGGATCGTTAGCAGGAAACAGCTGCTGAACCTGCACTGAACCGGTGAAGTACTGGGCAGACCCTTTGTTTGACTGTAGGGAGTCGCTTCGCACGATCTTGATTAAGGAGGATGTCGGTGCCTTCGTCGTATTGGTCTGAGCGTGCGATGCCACCGAAGCAAAAAGGGAAAGCGAGATGAGTGTGACGGCGAGTATCTTCATTTCTGTTCCTTCCATGCCCTTGCAATTAGCGACGGGCTCACAGGTCGTATCCGGGCTTCTTGTAGAGCTTGTCCCACTTGCCCTTAACGTTGGGTCGATAGACCTTCTCTACCCAAACGTGAGATTTGACTTCTTCCATCGCTACCGAAACGGACTCTTCTCCGTAATGCAAAATGTCCATAACGTCTTTAGTGATTGCTTCAGCGAGATGCTTCTTCTGCTGTTCGGATTTGCCGGGCTACAGTTTGACGACAACATGAGGCATTGTTTTCTGCTTACGTTCATGCCTTGATCTCTCACGGCAGACCTTAGCGTCGCGGAACGCGCGAGTGCCGATCATTGGGTTGGCCGTAGCAGCGCCTTGATCGCGCGGCGCTCGTCCATCGCGCGGTAACCCTCCGCCACCTGATCGAGAGGCAAGGTCAGGTCGAACACCTTGCCGGGATTGATCTTTTTGTTCCACACCAACTTGATGAGATCGGGCAAGTAGCGCCGCACTGGCGCGGGTCCGCCATGAAGATGGACGTGGGAGTAGAACAGCTTCTCGCCGTCGAGTTCGACACCGTGCGGGACGCCGACGTAGCCCACGTAGCCGCCTTTGCGTGCGGAGGAAATCGCCTGCATCATTGATTCCTGGGTGCCCACGCACTCCAGCACGGAATCGGCTCCGATCCCGCCAGTTAGCTCTTTAATGCGGGCCATGCCCTCTTCACCTCGTTCGGTCACGATGTCAGTCGCGCCGAACTCGCGTGCGAGTTTCTGTCGCGACTGGTGACGACTCATCGCGATGATCCTCTCGGCTCCCATCTGTTTGGCGGATAGTACACCGAGCAAGCCAACTGCGCCGTCACAGACCACGACGACCGTCGAGCCCGGTTTCACGTTCGCCGCATCGGCGGCAAACCATCCGGTGCCCATAACGTCGGAGAGCGCCAACAAGCTCGGCACCATCTCGCTCGAAGGAACGTCCGGGGTAGTCACCAGGGTGCCGTCAGCGAGTGGCACCCGCAGCAGTGGTGCCTGCGCCGTGCCGACGAACTCCGCGTGCTGGCAAGAGGACTGATAACCGATCTGGCAGTTGGGGCAGGAGTTGTCGGAGGCGAAGAACGATCCGATGACGAACTGACCAGGCTTGATGGAGGTGACTGCGCTGCCGACCTCCTCAACGATGCCGCAGTACTCGTGCCCCATCGGGGTCGGCTGGGCAATCGGCTGGATGCCGCGATACGGCCACAGGTCCG
>Ga0193707_1000860_pt1 | contig 10879 bp, 11 predicted proteins | sample U3c2metaG_FD_143043 | JGI IMG/M metagenome (GOLD analysis project Ga0193707, IMG submission 143043) | Soil microbial communities from a riparian zone of the East river system, Colorado, United States - U3c2 | ecosystem: Environmental > Terrestrial > Soil > Riparian zone | place: USA: East River...
GGCGCCGCCGATGTCGAGCGCGCCTGCGCGCGCCTCGACGGCGAGCTGCACGACAAGTACCACGAGGTCTACGAGGTGTTCCTCGAACCCGTCCCGCGCGATGACCCCGGTCTGCGCGAACGCGTGCTGGCGCGGTACGGCCGTCAGAGCGACGGAGAGGCGAAAACCGGTTAGCCGGGTTCGAGGGAGAATGTCAGTACCGCGGCCTACCGTCGGGGCGTGAACCGTACCGACCGGCTCTACGCGATCGTCGAAGAACTCCGCGCGAGCGCCCCCGCCCGCCGCAGCGCCCGCGCGCTGGCCGCACGCTTCGAGGTCAGCGTCCGCACCATCGAGCGTGACGTGAGCGCGCTCCAGCAGTCCGGTGTGCCCATCTACGCCGACACCGGTCGCGGGGGCGGCTACGCCCTCGACAAGTCCCGCACGCTGCCCCCGATGAACTTCACCCCCGCCGAGGCGGTCGCCGTCGGCATCGCGCTGGGCCAGTCCGGAGGCGCGCCCTTCGCGAGGTCCGCGCGTACGGCACTGCTGAAGATCGTGGCCGCGATGTCCGCCGCGGACGGCGCCGAGGCGCGCAAGCTGGCCGAACGGATCCACTTCCTGGTGCCGGAGGAAGACGACGACCGGGCCTCGGTGCCGGCGGTCGTCGAGGAGGCCGTGGCCATGCGGCAGGTGATCCGGCTGGCCTACGTCGACCGCAACGGCGTGGAGACCGACCGCGACGTCGAGCCGGTCGCGTTCGTCTCCGGTGTCCGCGTCTGGTACCTCATCGGCTGGTGCCGCCTGCGCGAGGGCCCGCGGCTGTTCCGCGCCGACCGGATCCGGCGCGCGTCGCTCCTGGACGAGATCGCCCCGGCGCGCGACTTCAGCGAAATGGCCCCGCGCGTACCCGACCTGGTGGCACACGCGCTCGAACTCGGGTGAGCTCGGCTGATCTTCCTGGAGAACACCGACATAGGGCTGTCGCCTGGCGGCGGGACGGTGGGGACCTGGCGCTCTTCGGGGGCGCCGTCCCAAAGGCAGACAGGAAGGACTTCTCGATGAAGGCGCAGCGCTACAACTCGGTGGAGTGGTTCGAGGTCGCGACGGACAAGCCGGACGAGGCGAAGAGGTTCTACGGAGAGCTGTTCGGCTGGGCGTACGGAGGCAGCGGACGGTACAGCGAGGTCACCACACCGGGCTCGGGCGGCGTGAGCGGCGGCATCTTCGACTCCGCCGGCGAGTTCCCGAGCTACGCGATCTTCTACGTCACGGTCGAGGACGTCGCGGCGACGCTGGCGAAGGCCGAGACCCTGGGGGCCAAGGTCGTGGTGCCGCCGACCACGGCCGCGGACGGCCTGGTCTTCGCCCAGCTCCGGGACTCGACCGGCAACCACTTCGGCGTCTTCTCCCCGCCGCTGGAGGCCTGAGACGCGTCGCGGGCCACGGCCGCACCCGGCTGTGGCCCGCGCGCTCGGGCCTGTCCGTGCTCAGGTCTGTCCGCGCTCAGGTCTGTCCGCGCTCGGGCCTGCCCGCGTTCAGGTCTGCCCGCGCTCAGGTCTGTCCGTCCAGCAGGTCACTCGCCGATCGGTGGATCTTCGCGAGCGCACTCATCAGGTGCTCGCGCTCGGCCTCGGTGAGGTCCGCGGTGACCTGCCGGTCCAGCCGTCGCCTCTCCTCCTCGACCGGTTCGTGAAGCGCCCGCCCGGCGCCGGTGAGCCAGAGCCGTACGAGCCGGTTGTCCCGTTCGTCACGGCGGCGGGTGAGCAGCCCGGCGGTGGTCATCCGGGTGGCCATCTTGACGACGGTGGGAGTGGTGACGTTGAGCGTGGCGGCGATCTCACCGGGCGTCCGGCCGTCCTCCTCCCACAGCACCGCGAGCAGGAGGTTCTGCCCGAGGTGCAACCCGTGCCGTCGCATGGCGTTCTCGGCCACGGTCCGGAGCGCCTTCGCCGTCCTGCCGTGCAGGTCCAGGAACTCGGTCATCGCGGCCCTCCGAAGGTCGATTGACGGCTAATCATTTACCGGCCAGCATTCTGCCTCGCAGTGGTCGTTAGACGGCAAATGAACGTGGGGAAGCTTGATGATACTGGTCACCGGCGCCACTGGGAACATCGGCCGTGAGCTGGTCCGCGAGCTCGAAACGAGGGGCGCCGAGACGCGCCTGCTGGTCCGCGGTCGCGCCCGCGCCCGCGCCCGCGCGGCCGGCCTGCCGGAGGGGGCCGAACGCGTCGTGGCCGACCTGGACGAGCCCGCGACGCTGCCGAGAGCCTTCGCGGGCGCCGAGAGGCTGTTCCTGCTGACGCCGGGCATCGGCACCGGCCAGGCGACCCACGCGGTGGCCGCTGCCCGGGAAGCCGGCGTACGCCACATCGTCCACCTGTCCTCGACGAACGTCCTCGGCGACCCGATGCCCGCCATGGGCCGCTGGCACCACGAACGCGAAGAGATCATCCGCGCGACCGGCATCCCCGCGACGTTCCTGCGCCCGGGCGGCTTCATGACCAACGCCCTCGAATGGGCCCCGGCCATCCGCGAAGGCTTCGTCCTCGACCCGGCTGGCCCCGGCCGCCACGCCCCGGTCGACCCCGCCAGGTCTTGATGTCAGACGTTCTCTGCCGGTCGTACGAGGAAGTCCACGATCGCCTCGGCGAGCTCCGGCGAGGTGGCAGCCGTCCCGTGGTCCCCGGGTACCACGGCCCGACTACCCCGCGGCAGCGCCGCGACCAGCTGGTCGGCCGAAGCGGCACGCTCGTCGTCGGCACCCAGCACCACGAGCGTCGGTACCTGGATCTGACCGATGGCCTCCACCGGTGTGCCGGCGATCGAATCCAGCACATGGAGCAGCGCGACCGGATCGACGTCACTCACCCGAAACCACTGCTCGGCCCGCTCCTCCGGCGAGCCCGGCTCGAACGTTCCCAGGCCGGTCAGGACCCGCCGTATGAACGAGCCCGCCCCGCCCTCGGCGCCGAGCACCTGACGCAGCCCCTGGCCCGCGACCACCGCCCGGCCCGGTGTCGCACCGCGCACCAGCATCCGCACCACGATCCGTCCGCCGAGCGAATATCCCCCGAGGTCGTAGTCGTCCAGTCCCAGGTGGTCGAGGAGAGCGAAACCATCGTCGGTCAGCACGTCGAGGGGATAGGCGGCAGCATCATGAGGTTTCGCACTCCCGCCATGCCCACGAAACTCGGGCATGATCACGCGGTATCCGCGTGCTGCGATCCTCTCGGCCTGGCCGTGCAGCCACAACGTCGCGTCCCCGCTGACACCGTGCAACAGGACCAGCGGCCTCCCCTCACCCATTTCCCACCAGGCAAGACGCACACCGTCACGGCCGGGAAAGCGAGACTCAACAGGGCTCAACACGCGTCGGAGCGTATACCTGACGCGGTCCCCGAACCCGCGTTTTGAAGGTTTGCTGCCCACGCAGGAAGAATGCCGCCATTCTCCACGGAAGGCCATAATTCTTAGAGTCGTCGTAAACGATCGAGCATCGGCCGCTGAAAATCGACTTAGTGCCCCTATAGAGTATGGCGACGCAGATTACGACCTTTCGCTGCCGTACTAGGCGCTGTGTCGTCTCGGACCTACAGGGGGGCAGGGCATGCCGGAGGAGCTACGGCCAGATGATCCGGACAGCTTCGGCGCGTACCGGCTGCTGAGCCGTCTTGGACAGGGCGGCATGGGCACGGTGTACCTCGGCGAAGGCGCGGACGGGCAGCGGGTCGCCATAAAGGTGATCAACCCGGAGCTGGCCGGAAGCACACAGTTCCTCGACCGGTTCCGCCGGGAAGTGGCGGCGGCCAGGCGGGTCCGCCGGTTCTGTACCGCTCCTGTACTCGACGCCTCGCTGGACGACGCTCCGCTGTACGTGGTGACCGAGTTCATCGCGGGCCCGACCCTGCAGGAGGTCGTCGCGGAGTCCGGCCCGTTGCGGGGATCGGACCTGGAGGGACTGGCGGTCGGCGTGGCGACCGCCCTGTCGGCCATCCATGACGCCAGTCTGGTGCACCGGGACCTGAAGCCCTCGAACGTGCTGCTGTCCCCCGTCGGACCGCGCGTGATCGATTTCGGGATCGCCCGGGCCCTCGATGCTCAAAACGGCGTCACCCGTACGGGGCAGATCATCGGCACGCCTGCCTTCCTGGCGCCCGAGCTGGTGATCGGAGGCGAGGTGAGCTTCGCCTCCGATGTCTTCTCCTGGGGATGCGTGGTGGTGTTCGCGGGGGTCGGGCGCGGCCCGTTCGAGGGCAACACGATCCCGGAGATCCTGCATCGGGTCGCCTACGAACCACCGCAGCTCGATGGGCTCGACCCCAGCCTGCGAGCGCTCGTCGAACGGGCGCTGCGAAAGAGTCCGGCCGACCGGCCGACCGTACCCGAGATGCTGGAGCAGCTCACCGGACGCCGCTCTCCGGAGCCCTCCGCAGAGGCGAGCCGGCCACAGAGCCAGCCGACCCAAGCGGTCCGGCAGGGCCTGCCGACTCAAGCGGTCCAGCAGGGCCCGCCGACCCAGCCGGCCCACCAGATCCAGCCGCCTCCGCCCGGCCCGCCACCGCGAGGGCCGCAGCCGTACGAGACGTCCCCGCTGCTTCCCCCGCGCCACACCGCACCGCCGTACCGTCCCGCGTGGACCAACCCACCGGCCCCGCGCCGACCGCGCCGAAGCGGATGCGTCATCGGAGCACTCATCGTGGCCCTGGCAGTGGCCGTCGCCCTGGTGATCGTCCTCGTGGCCGCGATCGGGGCACGCGACAGTGGCCAGGACGGCGGATCCGCGCAGGCGTCAGGGCGGTCCCACACGACATCCGATGTCGGCACCGGCTTCCTCGGCACCTGGCGTGGGTCGATCAACCAGCCGGGCGATCCGAACAGCCCGTATCCCGCGGTCCTGACCATGAAGTCCGGGCGAGTCGACGACATCATCGGCACCTCGTCCTATCCGACCCTGAAGTGCAGCGGCCGGCTCACGCTCCTCACGGCGTCCAAGAACCGCCTGACCGTCCGGGAGAACATCACCAAAGGCACCACGAACTGCATCACGGCCACCATCACCCTGGTCCACCGGTCCAACGGATCCCTCGACTATTCCTTCAGCTCTCCCGCGCCAGGCCACGGAACCCTCAAAAAGCACTAGGTGTACCGCCCAGGCAGGTCGGTTGAGTCTGTGTGACGACACGGTGTGAATGTGTGTGATGGGTGAAGGCCTCCGGTTGTGGAGTGGAGCTAGGGAACCGCTCGCTGAACCAGGAGGCCTTCGTGTCCCACGCTAACGCTGCTTTGACTCCTCGCGGGCGTCTCCGCCTCGCGCGTCTGGTCGTTGATGAGGGCTGGCCGATCGCTCCTCTCGGCCGCACCGCAGCCCGCAAAGCTCTCCCCGCCTGGCTCCACTTCTACAATCACCACCGACCCACACCGTAACCGACGGCAAACCACCCATCACCCGCTTTACCAACGCACGTCACTCAGGTGTCGAGTGCGAGGGTCGACCGCGTCTTTCGATCTCCTCGGCCATCTGGGCGATGAGAGCCTTCGACGCCGCCCAGCCGACGGCCTTGCGGCGTACGACGGAGCGGCTGCTCCGCGCGTACACCGTCCATGTCTTGCGCCAGGCCAATCGTGTGAGGCCGGTCGCGAGGACGATCAGCGTGAGCAGCCATTCCACGGCGACGATCAGCACGAACCCGACCAGGATGAGGAGGAGCCCGGCCAGGACTACCGCGATCACCACCAGGAGCGCGACGAGCGGGTTGTCGCTGAGCAGCACATCCAGGTCAGGCACATCGAGGTCCCGATTCTTCGGCCGCCACGGTAACCAGCGGCGGCCGACTCGCCACCGACGTCCATCCGGCCCCGTCACTTGCCGCATCTTCGTAGCCCCCGCAGTGTGGCGTCACCGTTACCCCCTGGATAGGACGCGCCGGGTATGCCGCCGGTTTCATCGCGACAGGGACGAGGACTCCAGCGGCGGAGCCGTGCGTTTCTGCTGCTTGCGGAGGGTGCCCCGGCAGTGTGCTCGTTCAGGACATAGGAAACCCATGTCTCAAGACATAGGAAACCCTCCGGGGTCAGAGTCTGGCGGTGTCCAAAGCCAGACTTGTGATCACCGCAGTGATCGTCGAGGGCCGGTTCCGGTCGTGGACAACCGGACATTAAGCGAAAACAGCGTCCGACCGCAAAGTTCCAGGTCGGACGCTGTTTTCGCTGTTGATCAAGAGGTGGGCACAGCTGGATTCGAACCAGCGACTCCTGGTTTGTAAGACCAGTGCTCTAACCACTGAGCTATGCGCCCGCAGCCGGATGAGGTCCGGCGACCGGGAAAGACTACCGGGATCCGTGGCCCGCCCGCCAAACCGAGGCGTCACCCGTTACGCGCGCGCTGTCGGCCCGGGTCGCGGGACCGCCTACGGTCCAGCCGCCGGGTCGCTTCGCCGCAGGACGCGGCTCAGCGCCGCCGCGACCTCCTCTGACAGCCCGGGAGCTCCCGTGGTGCCCGAGGTGACCAGCGAGTCGGCCGTACGGTCAGCGGTGCGTACGTGGCCGCAGTCGCGGCATTCGATCTCGCCCAGCCGACACACGAGTCCAGATGATCGGCAGGCCGCGCAGTGGTCCAGGTCGCTCGACCAGTCGATGATCGCCTGGCAGTTGGGGCAGACCAGGACCTGCCGCTCGTCGCGGACCCCGCGTTTCCATGGGCTCGCGCCGCGGATCGGGTCGGTCTGCCGGGCCCCGCAGCGATAGCAGGGCATGGTCCCCTCCAGCGTGTCCGGGGGCCGGGCCCCTGAGGGCCCGGCCACAGGAGACTACGAGATGTCGGCGAGTGCCTTGCGGTACTCGTCGAGGTCGCGGGCGTCCGGGATGGCGTTCTCGACCTTCCACCGGACCACGCCGGCCTTGTCGATGATGTAGGTGCCGCGCGTGGCGATGCCCGCATCCTCGTTGAAGATCCCGTATGCCTTCGCCACTTCGCCGTGCGGCCAGAAGTCCGAGAGGAGCGGGAACTGGTAGTTCTCCTGCTCGGCCCAGGCCCGGTGGGCGAACACCGAGTCGATGGAGACTGCCAGGACCTGCACGTCGTCGCCTCCGAGTGTCGGAAGCTCGTCGCGGATGGAGCACAGCTCACCCGTGCAGACACCGCTGAAGGCCAGCGGATAGAAGACCAGTACCACGGTCTTCTTGCCCTGGTAGTCCGAAAGCTTCACCGGTGTCCCGTGCTGATCCTTCAGCTCGAAGTCCGGTGCGGCGTCGCCAACCTCAATCGCCATGTTCTGTAACCTCTCAAAGGATTTTCGGACGCGGACGTCAGTCTGCCATCCGGTGCCGAAGAGGCTGTCAGGAGACCCGGAGATCCCGCCGCCGAGCCATGACGATCTGCCCGTACGGGTGGGTCAACGCCGTGCCTTCGGTGTCACCAGCCGCGTTCCCGACCATTCGCGGGCCGCGCTGATGCTGCTCGTCTGCGACAGGCCCGCTGTCTGGGCGGATTCGCCGATGTCGCTGGGCTCGACGTGGCCGTCGCGCCCGGCCTTCGGCGTCAGCAGCCAGATGTGGCCACCGTCCGCCAACGTGGTGAGCGCGTCGGACAGAGCGTCGAACAGATCGCCGTCGTCATCGCGCCACCACAGCAGCACGACATCGACCACATCGTCGTAGTCCTCGTCGACCAGCTCACTCTCGGCGACCGTTTCGATGGAGCTACGCAGCTCCTCGTCGCAGTCGTCGTCGTAGCCGATCTCCTGCACCACCTGGCTCGGCTTGATGCCGAGCCGTTCGGCCAGGCTGCTCTGCGCCTGACCCGCGGTCGCGCTCACGAACGTCCTCCCTGTGTCGGGGCCGCGTCATCGGGCCGCCATGATCCCTGCCGTCGTTGAGGTGCGGCATTGCCGGACAGTTCACACGGCAAACCGCCTCGTGCGCAAGTGTCTTGCCCGCATGGGAGCAAACCCGTCCACCTGTGTCAACCGCCATCAACGAAGCTGAGCCGTACTTTGCGCACGACATTGTCCACGTTGAGGTCGACTACGGCCACTGATTGCCAGGTCCCCAGCGCCATCTTTCCCTCAATCACCGGAATGGTGGCGTACGGGGCGACGAGGGCCGGCATCACGTGTGACCGGCCGTGGCCGAGTGAACCGTGGGAGTGCGCCCACCGGTCGTCCTTGGGCAGCAGCGAACGCATCGCGTCGAGCAGATCGGTGTCGCTGCCCGAACCGAGCTCCAGCAGGGCGACGCCCGCCGTCGCGTGCGGGACGAAGATGTTCAGAAGGCCGTCGGTCGCGCCGGCACGCCCCAGGAAGGTCGTGCAGTCGGCGGTGATGTCGTGCACGGTCTCCCTGCTACCGGTGGCCACACGGATCACTTCAGTTCGCATGTGCCCTATCTTCCCGGCCCGTCTCGATCACCGCGTGGGATCGCAGAAGATCCCCACGCTGGGACGGGCGGTCGTTTCACCTCCTGACGGCGGGTATCCCCTGAGTACGGACACTCAACCCGGCGCCGCGCCACCGACCAGAGCGCGGCCGGTACGGTTACCCGCTGGTAGAGATGCGTTAATGGGCATGACGTACGACGATGGTCTAGACAACCGACGATCCACACCTGCACCTGGGTGAGCAAGAAGGGGACCCCGTGGCTTCCGGACGCCAGCGCTTTTCGATCATCAGCGACGGCCTCCCCAGCCAGCTTCCGGACATCGACCCCGATGAGACCCGGGAGTGGCTGGAGTCGCTCGACACTGTCATCAAGACCGAGGGACGTACGCGAGCCCGCTACCTCATGCTGCGGCTCCTGGAGCGCGCGCGAGAGCAGCAGGTCGGGGTGCCGGGCCTGCGCAGCACCGACTACATCAACACGATCCCGCCGGAGCGCGAGCCGTGGTTCCCCGGCGACGAGTACGTCGAGCGCCGCATCCGCGCCTACATCCGCTGGAACGCCGCCATCATGGTCTCGCGGGCGAACCGCCCGGAGCTGTCCGTCGGCGGGCACATCGCGACGTACGCCTCCGCGGCCTCCCTGTACGAGGTTGGCTTCAACCACTTCTTCCGCGGCAAGGACCACGGCGAGTCGGGTGACCAGGTCTTCATCCAGGGCCATGCCGCGCCGGGCATCTACGCCCGCGCGTTCCTCGAGGGACGGCTGCCGCAGGAGAGCCTGGACGGGTTCCGGCAGGAGATCTCCCACCCGGGCGGCGGCCTGTCGTCGTACCCGCACCCCCGGCTGATGCCGGACTTCTGGGAGTTCCCCACGGTCTCCATGGGGCTCACCGCGATCAACTCGATCTACCAGGCGCGGTTCAACCGCTACCTCTACAACCGCAAGATCAAGGACACCTCGCGCTCGCACGTGTGGGCGTTCCTCGGTGACGGCGAGATGGCCGAGCCGGAGTCCCTCGGCGCGATCGGCGTCGCCGCGCGCGAAGAGCTCGACAACCTGACGTTCGTCATCAACTGCAACCTGCAGCAGCTCGACGGCCCGGTGCGCGGCAACGGCAAGATCATCCAGGAGCTGGAGTCGTACTTCCGCGGCGCCGGCTGGAACGTCATCAAGGTCATCTGGGGCCGTGACTGGGACCCTCTGCTCGCCCAGGACGTCGACGGCGTGCTCGTCAACAAGATGAACACCACGCCGGACGGCCAGTTCCAGACGTACTCCGTCGAGACCGGGGAGTACATCCGGGAGAACTTCTTCGGCGACGACCCTCGCCTGCGCAAGATCGTCGAACACATGTCGGGCGACGACATCAGCAAGCTGTCGCGCGGCGGGCACGACTACCGCAAGGTGTACGCCGCGTTCAAGTCCGCCCGCGACCACGTCGGCCAGCCGACCGTGATCCTCACCCACACGATCAAGGGCTGGACGCTCGGGCCGGACTTCGAGGCGCGCAACGCGACGCACCAGATGAAGAAGCTCACCAAGGCCGAGCTCAAGGAGTTCCGCGACCGGCTCTACCTGGAGATCCCCGACTCCGCGCTGGAGGCCGACCTCCCGCCGTACTACCACCCGGGCGAGGACTCCGACGAGATCCAGTACATGCGCGAGCGGCGCATGGCCCTCGGCGGCTACCTCCCGAAGCGGCACAACCGCTCCAAGGCACTCAAGCTGCCCGGCGACGACACCTACGCCGAGCTCAAGAAGGGCTCGGGCAAGCAGAACGTCGCCACGACGATGGCGTTCGTCCGCCTGCTCAAGGACCTGATCAAGAACGAGGACATCGGCGCCCGGTTCGTACCGATCGCGCCGGACGAATACCGCACGTTCGGCATGGACTCGCTGTTCCCGTCCGCGAAGATCTACTCGCCGCACGGCCAGACGTACGAAGCGGTCGACCGCAAGCTGCTGCTGTCCTACAAGGAGTCCGAGCAGGGCCAGATGCTGCATGAGGGCATCAGCGAGGCCGGCGCGATGGGCTCGGCGATCGCGGCGGCCACGTCGTACGCCACGCACGGCGAGCACATGATCCCGGTCTACATCTTCTACTCGATGTTCGGCTTCCAGCGCACCGGCGACAGCATCTGGGCGCTCGGCGACCAGATGGGCCGCGGCTTCCTCCTGGGCGCCACGGCCGGCCGTACGACCCTCACCGGCGAGGGCCTCCAGCACAACGACGGCCACTCGCCGCTGCTGGCCTCGACCAACCCGGCCTGCGTCTACTACGACCCGGCGTGGGCGTTCGAGCTGACCTACATCGTCCAGGACGCACTGCGGCGCATGTACGGCTCCACCGAGGAGCACCCGCAGGGCGAGGACATCTTCTACTACCTGACGATCTACAACGAGCCGTACCGGCAGCCCGCCGAGCCGGCCGGCCTCGACGTCGAGGCTCTGCTCAAGGGCCTCTACCGCTACGCCGAGGCACCCGAGGTACGTGGCGAGGCCCCGGCCGCCCAGATCCTCG
>Ga0193707_1000861_pt1 | contig 10874 bp, 9 predicted proteins | sample U3c2metaG_FD_143043 | JGI IMG/M metagenome (GOLD analysis project Ga0193707, IMG submission 143043) | Soil microbial communities from a riparian zone of the East river system, Colorado, United States - U3c2 | ecosystem: Environmental > Terrestrial > Soil > Riparian zone | place: USA: East River...
CGGGGGTCGACGCCGGCCTCGAGCAACTGGTCGACGGTCAGGAGCTCACCGGGCCGACCGGGTCGCCGGACTGTCTGAAGGATCCGCAGCCGCTGGTCGGTCCGTTCGATCCGAAGGCGCCGTCCGGCACCACTGCCCATCGCCGAGACGGTGCGTTCTCGGTCCGGCTCGGGTTGTCCGAGGTGCGCACGATCGGCGACACGGGCGCGAAGCTGATCGTCGAGGAGCGGGAGCGCGGTGGGCCGTTCACCGAGATGGCCGACCTCGTCCGCCGTACCGGCATCACCGCGGCGCAGGTCGAGGCGCTCGCGACCGCGGGAGCCTTCGACTGCTTCGGCCTCGACCGGCGGCAGGCGTTGTGGGAAGCCGGCCGGGCCGCCGAGGAGCGGCCCGGGCAGCTGGCCGGGATCACCGCGGCCGGTCCGCCACCGACCCTGCCCGGGATGAGCGACATCGAGGCCGACATGGCCGACCTGTGGTCCACCTCGATCACCACCACCAGCCACCCGATGCAGCGCGTCCGCGACCAGCTCCGCGCCGAGGGCATCCTGTCCGCGGCCCAGCTCCGCGAGGCCCCGGACGGCGCCCGCGTCCGCGTCGCCGGTGTCGTCACCCACCGCCAGCGCCCGGCGACCGCCTCCGGTGTCACCTTCATGAACCTCGAGGACGAGACCGGCATGGCCAACATCGTCATCACCGTCGGCTGCTGGCACCGCCACGCCGCCGTCGCCCGCAACGCCGGCGCCCTCATCATCCGCGGCCGGGTAGAACGCGCCGGCGAAGTCACCAACCTCTCCGCCGACCACCTGGAACGCCTCCCCCTGGCCGCCAAAACCACCTCCCGCGACTTCCGTTGAACGCACGTCCCTGGGGACTGTCCGGTTCGGGGTACAGGTCCGTCATCCAGGCTGGACGACTTCAGTTCGCTGCTGTCCCGGTCGCGAGTCAATCGGCTTGGCGGAAGACGATGGCGGCGCCGAAGGCGGCGGTAGCCGGAACGAAGACATCACCGGACGCCGCCCGTCGTAGTGGAATCGCGTGATCCCGCAGCAGATTCTGCGTCGTTGCCAGGTCGCGGACGGTGACTGTGCAGGCGACGAGGGCGGGCAGCGCAAGGGGGCGTTCGCCGGGTAGCAGTGTGTCGAGACCCGAGTCGGGCACGAGGGTCAGCGTGGTTCCGTCGAGGTCGAAGACCTGGGCGCGGCCGTCCGTGCGGGGTGGTCGGCCGAGGTAGTTCTCGTACCAGGCCTGGACGGCGTCCAGTTCGGAGTCTGCGGCGCAGAGCGTCGCTTCGACAAGACCGAGGGCACCGTTGGGGTGATCGGCCAGCCGGGTGGCCTGGATCCGCTGGTCCAGCTCCGCGACGACGCCGATCCTGCCCTCGGCCACCGCGACGACGCCGATCCTGCCCTCGGCCACCGCACCGGGCTGCTCTCCGTCGATTTCCAGGTAGCGGACGGTCTCCACCTCGGTGCCTGCCGGGCGACGCACCGTGTTCACCCCGCCGTGCCGCACCCCGCCGTGCCGCACCCCAGCGGTGGCCAGCCGCGCGGCGGTGACGTCGATATCGGGTGAGGAGAACATCAGGATGTGCAGACCCTCGAAACGTTCCAGACACGCCGCCAGGTTCGCTCTGGTGGCGTTGATGCGGTCCAGCAGGATGGGCAGCACGTCGGCTGGGGCTTGCAGCGGGACAAGCTGCGCGTCCGCCGGAACGCGATCGCCGGCGTGGACGACAGTGGCCAGCTCGAGGAAGTCGCGGGGAAAGTCGGCATGCGTGTTCGCCGCGCCGAACGGCTCGGGCTCGGCCCCCTCCCGGCTCGGCAACGCGGGGTAACTGGGTGCCGGCACGACGAAACCCAGCCGTCGGTAGAAGGCGAGCGCAGCAGGCATGTCGCGGACGACATGGCCGACATGGTGCAGGCGGATGAGGTCGGGGGCCATGACGGTTACCCTAGAAGTACCTCAACCAAACGGTCAAACTATCTCACGGAGGCATACCGTCGAGCGGATGGAGGACGAGCAGACAGATGAACACCTCGATGCGCACGTCGACGGTCGGCGTGTTCGTTACCAGCACCGGCGGCCCGAACTGCTCGCCGCGGTGGCCGACTACGTCCTGACGCACGGTTTCGCCGGCCTGGCGATGCGACCGCTGGCCGCGGTGGTGGGGGTCAGCCACGGCACGCTGCTGCACCATTTCGGCTCGAAGGAGAACCTGGTCACCGAGGTGATCGATCTGCTGCGCCAGCGCCTGGCCGACGCGGCCGGCTCGCCCGCCGACCTGGCCGGCCTCGCCTCGTGGTGGCGGAAGACGACGACCGCGCGGCGCCTTCCCATCTACCGGTTGCTGTTCGAGGTCTTCGCCCAGGCCGTGCGGGAACCGGCACGCTACGAGCGTTTCCTGCAGCAGGTCGCGCGAGACTCCCTGACACTGATGGAAGGCTTGGTCGTGGCCGACGGGTGTCCTCGCGAGCAAGCGCCCCTGGTGGCCTCGGTGATCGTGGCCCAAGCACGCGGGCTGCAACTGGACCTACTCGCCACCAACGAGCGCGACCGTGTCGACCGAGCCTTCACACTGTTCACCGATCTGGTCGATCGGCTCAGGCAAACCTGGGCCGACGAGCGCGATGCCATCGCGCTGACTGAGCACCACACATCTCGGCAAACGGAAAGTTAGGCTGGATTGCCACCTCTGCATCGCGCATGTCATCCATGCGCCCATCCACCACGAGGTCTGTCGACAAGATTCTCGATATCCTCGGCCGGGAACTGGCCAGAACCCGACCCCCGCGGTTGGAGGCTGTCGGTGCTTGAGGAGGATCCCATGTACGCGTGCGTTGTCCACGGGGCCGGTGACCTGCGGATCGAGGAGCGCGATCCTGTCGCTCCCGCGTCGGGTCAGCTCGCGATCGCCATCGCCCTGGGCGGGATCTGCGGATCGGACCTGCACTACTACCACGATGGTGCGGTCGGCGACTTCCGGGTGCGCGAACCGCTGGTGCTCGGCCATGAGGTCGTCGGCCGCGTCAGCGCGCTCGGGCCGGATGTCGATGGTCCCGCCGTCGGCACCGCCGTGGCCGTCCACCCGGCCACCCCGTGTGACTCGTGCGCCGAGTGTGCGCGGGACCGGCGCAATCGCGACTGTCCACCCGTGACGCGCGGAAGGAACTGGACGAGCAACGGAAGAGACTCCTCGACGATCGTCGCAAGCGCGTCGACGAGTTGCTGACCGACCACGAGGCGCTGCGCGGCGCCGTCCACGAGCTTGGCCATGTACGCCGCCCGGGGAAGGGCTTGACACGGAGGCTTCAGTCGCGGCCGCGTGAAGGTGTTGTGTCGTCGACTGTGGGGAGATTGCCGTCGGCACGCGGTTGCCCGGAGCATCCTGGTCACTCTCGACGGCACGCTTCTCACACTCGACGCCTGGTCACAAGTGATTGTGGGCGGCGCGCTGCCTTCGGTCACGCAGGAGCGGGCGGCTCCCGGCATGGCACGTGGCCTAGCCGGGAGACCGCCTACTCCTATTCGATGAATGAGGTGCGCGTCGGTCCTGATGACCGCCCGCTCACCTTGCTGAGTGCGCTCAGCCGAGGTAGTCGCGCCAAGGCCCGGTGATCGCGAGCGTGATACCCGGGGTCTGGATGGTGACGAAGAGGACCAAGCCGTCGGCGGAGAAGGTCGGGCCGGTGAACTCGGAGTCGTTCAGCATGTTGCGGGCGATGGCGTCCGTCGGGCCGCCCGGCGTGGCGCTGGGGACGTGGCTGCTCGTCTGGCCGTCCTCGGCGAGGATCAGCGAGCCCCACGGCGTGACGGTGACGTTGTCCGGTCCGTCGAAGTTGAGGTCGTCGTACTTCGCCTCGGGGCCCCTGTTCGCGGCGGCGTTCTCCGGGAAGTAGGTGACCAGCTGGATGGTCCGGGCGTCGTAGTTGTAGAACCAGATCATGCCGTCGTGCGGTACGGCGTCGGCCGGCAGGTCGGCGGTGCCGGACTCGGCGTACGAGTTCACGACGTACACACCCTGGCGGGTGCCGTAGACACCCTCGAACTTCTTGCCGCGGGTGATCTGGCCGTCGGTGAACTGCTTGCGGACCGACACCGTGGTCCCGTCCCGGTCGGGCACCGGCACCCACGCGACCCGGAACGGCCGGAGCAGCTGGGCCGAGGTCAGGTACGCGACGTCCGGGATCGGCTTGCCGTCGTCGCCGAGGATGGCCAGCGCCTCGAGCGTGCCGAAGTCCTTGTCGGCCAGGTCCCGCCAGCTGCGCGAGCTGAGCTTGTAGCCGCGCGGCGCGGACCAGCGGTAGAACGTGCCGTTCGGGCCGGACGAGTCCTCGGACAGGTAGATGTGGGTGCGGTCCTCGTCGATCGCGAGCGCCTCGTGCGCGTACCGGCCGAGCGCCTTCAGCGGGACCGGGTGTGCGGTCTTGCCGTCGCTCCAGACCTCGAAGACGTAGCCGTGGTCCTTCAGCCAGGTGGTCCCGTCGGCCTTGTTCTCGGTCTCCTCACAGGTCATCCAGGTGTCCCACGGGGTGGGGCCGCCGGCGCAGTTGGTGATGGTGCCGGAGATGCCGACCCACTCGCCGAGGTTCTTGCCGTCGGTGTCCACCGAGATGACCGTGCAGCCACCGGCCGAACCGACGCCGGAGTCGTAGACGGTGCCTTCGATCTGCGGTACGCCGAGCGGGTCGTTGGCACCGATCTCGTGGTTCTGGATCAGCAGGTAGCCGTTGTTCCGGCTGCCGCTGAAGACCGCGGTGCCGTCGTGCAGCGTCGGCGTCGGGTGGCCGCTTGTGAGCTTGGTCTGGCCGGCCTGGGTGACGATCCGGTACCTGAACCCGGGCGGCAGCGCGAGCACACCCTTCGGGTCGTCCAGCAGCGGCGGGAACGGGCGGTGCTGCGGGTACGGCCCGTGGTGCGGTGCCAGGGCGGCCTCGGCGAGTGACGGTACGGCGCCGACAGTGGTGAACCTGACACCCGCGGCGCCGACGGCGGCACCTCGTAGGACGGAACGACGTGCGACTGACATGGCTTGCTCCTCGGTGCGTGATGTGAGCGTGATCCTGCCGTCGGCGGGCTGACACGAGGCAAACGCCACCTGAACAACAGTGCGTGCAACGAAGGCGTGCGGTACGGCGTCTACTCTGGGAGGTGATCGAGATGCGAAGAGTGAGTGTGGTGCTCGCCGTTGCCGCCGCGGTGCCGCTACTTGTTGCGTGCGGCAACGAATCTGGCACAGGAGGAAACGCGTCGATGACGCCGACCGGCAGTAGTTCGCAGTCACCGGAGCCGACCACTCCGGGAGGCGGTCCAGCCGAGCAGGCGAAGGCCGCACTGGCCGGTCAGCTCGGAGTCGATCCGAGCCAGGTGACGCTGGTCAGCTCCGACGAGGTGACCTGGCGCGACGGCAGTCTCGGCTGCCCGGAGCCGGGCATGCGTTACACCCAGGCCCTGATCCCCGGGACCCGCACTATCCTCGAGGTCGCCGGCCGGCGGTACCACTACCACTCCGGCGGCCAGCGGGCCCCGTTCCGCTGCGAGAACCCACAGCCACCCGTTGGCGGCTGACGATCAGAGACGGTCGGAAAGTTCCCCAGAAGTGGGGTGTATCACCGTCGGCCGTCCTGACTCCGCACAGATGGGGGAATGCCTCCGAGTTGCCCCAGGGGGGAGCGCAGCACGGAGGCGCGGCAGGGGGAGAACTGACGTGGTGCGGGTCGCGACCGGCGGTCAGGCCGGTGCTCCGCACCACGTCAGCTCGCGTCTCCGCTGTCAGCCCTGGCCGAGTGAGGCCAGCGCGTCGCCGGCCCGCAGTACGCTGCCCACGCCGGGCTCCGGCTGCGTCAGAGCGAACGCCAGCAAGGCGTCCGCTGCCTGCTTGGCATTCTCACCAGTGACCGACATCCGTCCGGCGATCAGTGCGGCGACCAGCGGAGTCGCGAACGACGTGCCGCTCCACCGCGCCATTCCGGCGAAGTTGCGCAACTGACCGGCGTTCCGCGGTTCCGTGCATTCGTAGGTGCCGGTCAGGAAGGCGTTGACCAGATTCTCGCCCGGAGCGTAGACGTCGACCCAGCCACCGAAGTTGCTGAACGACGCGCGATCCCGCCCGTTGTCCGCCAGCGCGCCGACCCCGACGGTCTCGGGGAACGCGGCCGGCCAGAAGTAGTCCGGGTGCCTTCGTTCCCGGCCGCGGCGACCAGGGTCAGCCCGTTGACGCGATTCAGCCGGGTCCGGATGAAGACGTCCAGCCCGAGCGCCGGCAGATCGAAGCGCGTCCGCGTGCCGGCCGACAAGCTGATGATGTCCGGCGCGAGATCGAGCACCTCGTCGAGTGCCTCGGCCAGATCGAATTCCCACATCGCGCCCGCGGTGGTGAAATAACTCTTCACCACGATCTCGACAGTGCGCGCGATCGCCCGCAGGACGCCGGCGATGAAGGTGCCGTGACCAGCGTAGGGCCGGATCCGCCCGGCGCCGTCGAAAGCGTTCTCCGGGTCGCCGGTCACGCCGGTCAGCCAGTACGCCGCCGGCGCGTCGGACCACCCGACATCGAGTACGACGACCTTCACCCCACGACCGTCCGCCGCGCCGGAAGCCAGGAACGGAGTCGGCAGCGCGGGGTCCGGCGGAATGCCGGGCGCCACTTCCTCCGGCTCGGTGGCGGGACACGGACTGACGCTCGGACAGACGTAGAACAAGTGCTCCGGTGTGACCACGCCTCGTCCGAGTCGCAGGTCGGCGTACTTCAGGAACCGTTGGGTGATGGACGGATCCTCGGGTGCGTCCGGCGGCGGCTTGTCCGGCAGTTGCAGCCTGGTGACACCGCCGATGCCGCCCTCGCCCGGACGGCCGCCGCCGAAGAGTTCGACGACCCGGGTGAGGTCCTCGTCGCGGACCAGGACGGTCCCGGTGCGGTAGAGATAGTCGGCGCCGTCCGGTTGTTTCTCCCAGTCCTGCGGATAGACCTCGACGTCGCGGCCGAACGCCTCCAGAATCAGTCTGATCTGGGCGACGTACTTTCGTTCGTTCGTTTGTTCTCCCCCGTTGCCATTTTCCTGCTGAGCCATTTCCTGCGCTGCCATTTTCTGCCTTCCCCCTGGATCGATCAAATGGAGCAACCAGCCGTTATCATTTCAGAGTGCCGACGGCCGGGGGGAGTGTTGAGGCGGCCGTTGTGCCGGAATCTCTGCTGCCGCTGGCGTTTGTCGCGCCCACATGACGCGATCGCGGCCGCGCGATCCTTGCTGGCCGGTGATCCGCCGGCAGCGGCCGGATCCTTTGCCCACCAGGCCGCTGGCATCGCGTCGCGTCAGCTCGGCGACATGGCCACGGCGATCCGCGAGCTCCGGATCGCGTTGCGGCTCGCCGAGCGATCCGGTCTGCCGGAGCGCGAGGCGGACGTGCTGGCGACGCTCGGCGCGACCCTCGGCCGGGCCGGCCGGAGCCGGGAGGGGTTGGCGAGCCTCGATCGTGCCGTCGTCCTCAGCCGCGGTGCGCTGACCGGACGCGTGTTGTTGCGGCGGGCCGACGTACTGCTCGTGCTGGGCAGGCATCGTGAGGCGCTGGACGATCTGCGGTCCGCGATCACGCGGTTGCGTCGCTCCGGTGATCAGGTGTGGGAGGCGCGGTCGCGCAACTACCGGGGCTTCATCCGGCTCGCCCTCGGCGGCACCAAGCGGGCGGACGCCGACTTCGCGGTCGCCGAGCGCCTGTACGCCGCCACCGGCCAGGAGTTCGAGTACGCCGAAGCCCACCAGAACAGGGGATTGGTCGCGTTCTCCCGGGGCGACCTGCCGGCGGCCCTGGGCTACCTGGACGAAGCCGGCCGGCGGTTCGAGGCGGTCGGGGTGGTCTGGCCGGACCTCGCCATCGACCGCTGCGGCGTGCTGCTCGCGGCGGGCCTCAGCACCGAAGCGCTGGCCGAGATGGATCAGGCCATCGTGCGGATGGAGGCCGAAGGCGCGCAGGCGACCAAGCGCGGCGAGCTGTGGTTCGCCGCGGCGACCGTGGCGCTCGCGACCGGCGATGTGGACGCCGCGCGGGAGCGGGCCGATCGAGCACGGCGGCTGTTCTCTGCGCAACGCCGTGAGTGGTGGTCGGTTCGCTCGTCGATGGTGCAGCTGGAGGCGCGGTATCAGTCGGGTGAGACCGGAGCGCCATTGCTGCGTCGCGTGAACGACGTGGCTCGTCGCCTCGATGTGCTTGGCGCCGCCGAAGCGTCGGCCGCTCATCTACTGGCCGGTCGGCTGGCGCTGGCTGATGGACGTTCGCGGACCGCGGATCGCCATCTGGAGTTGGCCGGACGGCGCAGCAAGGACGCACCGCCACTGGCTCGCAGCGCGGCCTGGCTCGGCAAGGCGTTGCGATCGGAGGCCCGCGCCGATACCCGCGGCATGCTGACCGCTTGTGCGCGTGGTCTCGACGCGCTGGACGAGCATCGGCTGACGATGGGTGCCACCGAGCTTCGCGCGCTGGCGACCGGCCACGGTGCGGAGCTTGCGGAGTTGGCGTTGCGTGACGCACTGCGGCGCGACGACGCGAGAGGCCTGCTGGTCTGGGGCGAACGGTGGCGGGCCACTGCGCTCACCGTTCCGCCGGTGCGACCGCCGGATGACGAGCACCTGGTCGGTGAACTCGCCGCCCTGCGAGACGTCGTACGGCGCCTGGACGTCGAGGGACGGACGACCGCGTTGGACCGCGAGCGGCGACGGCTGGAGAAGGCTGTGCGCGAGCGGTCTCATCGGGTTCACGGTCAGCGGCTGCGTGGGTCCACACCTCGCTTCGACCTCGACGAGCTGGTCGGGGAGTTGGGCGAGACCGTGCTGGTCGAGTTGATCGAGGTCGACGACGTACTCCATGCCGTCGTGGTCCGGGACGGCAAGGTCAGCCGGCATGCCGTCGGGCCGGTGTCCACGGCCGCGGTCGAGGTCGAGCGTTCGCGGTTCCGCTTGCGTTGGCTCGCACACGGTCGCTCGCAGCGTGGTCCATCGCTCGAGGTTCTCGGTTCGCGGCTCGGCGATGCGATCCTCGGGCCCGCGCAGCAGTTGCTCGGTGATCGGCCGGTGGTCATGGTGCCGCCGGGCCGGCTTCAGGCGCTGCCGTGGGGACTGCTGCCGTCGCTGGCCGATCGCCCGGTGAACGTTGTGCCTTCGGCCGCGACCTGGTTGCGGGCGCGCCGGCTGCGACCGCCAACCGATCGGCGCGTGGTCCTGGTGCTCGGGCCTGGACTGTCGGCGGGCCGGGCCGAGGTGATGCGGCTGGCCGAGCGCTATCCGGATGCGACGGTGTTGGCGAATGGCGATGCGACCGCGGAGAAGGTACTGCGTGAGCTCGATGGAGCGTGGATCGCGCACATCGCCGCGCACGGCACGTTCCGGTCGGACAGCCCGCTGTTCTCGTCGTTGCGGCTCGACGACGGGCCGCTGACCGTGTACGACTTCGAGCGGCTGCGGCGAGCGCCGTACCGGCTGGTGTTGTCGAGTTGCGACTCCGGGCTGGCGAAGCCCGTCGGTGCCGATGAGCTGCTGGGGTTGAGCAGCAGTCTGATTCCGCTGGGTGCGGCCGGCATTCTGGCGAGCGTCGTACCGGTGAACGATCCGGCGACGGTGCCGTTGATGATTGCGCTGCACGACAACCTGCAAGCCGGTCAGTCGCTGGCCGCAGCCTTCGCCGCGGCCCGGACCGGGGCGGAGGGGCGGGGAAGGCCGAGTTCCGCGTCCGCCGACGACCCGGTGGCGGTCGCCGCCGGGCGATCGTTCGTCGCTCTCGGAGCCTGAGGTCTCATGTATCAACTCGCGCCCGATCTGCTCCGTAAGGTAAGCGATCCGGCGTGGAAGGGGGGATGACATGCGGGACGACCCGACTGTCGTCGCTCTGGTCACCCGGGCCAGGGACGGCGACAAGGATGCCTGGGACGAAGTGGTGGAGCGCTACGCACCGCTCGTCTGGTCAGTGTGCCGTCGGTACCGGTTGACGCCGGCGTCTGTCCGACGACGTCGGACAGAGCGTCTGGCTGCGCCTGATCGAACACCTGCCGGGCCTGCGGGAACCCGCGGCTTTGCCGGGCTGGATCGCCACCACGACCCAGCGCGAGTGCTTCCGGCTGCTGCGCGCGACGAGCCGGGTCGAGCCCGTCGACCAGGCCGAATCGACAGACGTCGTCGAACCGGCGATCGCGGAGGAGGAGGTGCTCCGGCACGAACGCCGAGCGGTGATCCGGGCCGCGTTCCGCGAACTGTCGCAACGCTGCCAGGCGCTGCTGGCCCTGCTCACGCAGGACCCACCGACGGCGTACGACGAGATCAGCCGGCAACTGCATCTGCCGATCGGCAGCATCGGCCCCAACCGGGCTCGGTGTCTGGACCGGTTGCGCCGTACCCCCGCGCTGGCCCTGCTGGTCGCCGGTGGACCGGCCGACGAGACGAGGAGGTGAGCGGCACGATGGATCTGGACTGGAACGACGACGAGCTGCTCGACGCCTTGCGGGACGCACTGACCACGGCCGAAGAGGTGCCGCGGACGTTCGTCGAAGCCGGCAAGGCAGCCTTCGTCTGGCGCACCATCGACGCCGAACTGGCCGCGCTCACCTACGACTCGGCCTGGGACTCGCCGGAGCCGATGGCGATCCGTTCGGAGAGTGCGACCCTGCGGTCTCTGACCTTCGCCTCCGACGGGTGGACGATCGAGCTCGAGCTGATCCCGGGCGGTGTTCTCGGCCAGCTCGATCCGCCGGAAGCGGGTACGGTCAGCGCCCGCGGCGACGGCAGCAAGCTCGCCATCGCCGAGATCGACGACCTCGGGTTCTTCACCCTCGGCCCGGTCCCGGCCGTCCCCTACCGCCTCGTCTGTACCACCGAGTCCGGCACCACCAT
>Ga0193707_1000862_pt1 | contig 10871 bp, 14 predicted proteins | sample U3c2metaG_FD_143043 | JGI IMG/M metagenome (GOLD analysis project Ga0193707, IMG submission 143043) | Soil microbial communities from a riparian zone of the East river system, Colorado, United States - U3c2 | ecosystem: Environmental > Terrestrial > Soil > Riparian zone | place: USA: East River...
GACCTGGGATGCGCCCGATGTCAAAGACGACGTCAAAATTCTTTCCGGCGGCCAAAGTCTACTGCCGCTGATGAAAATGCGCCTGTCCAAACCCGGCTTTATCGTTGACATCGGGCGCATCCCAGGTCTCGACACCATTAGCGAGGAAGACAGCACCTTGATCGTCGGCGGACTCGTGACCCACGCGCAAATAGAATCTTCCGACCTGCTCAAAACTAAATGTCCCCTGTTGCCGCAAACCGCAACGACCATCGCCGATGTTCAGGTGCGCAACCGCGGCACCCTCGGCGGCAGCATCGCCCACGCCGACCCGGCCGGCGATTGGCCGGCGACCGTCATGGCGCTCGACGCGGAAATCAAAATCGCTGGGCCGAACGGCGAGCGTTGGGTGAAATGTGATGAGTTCTTTTTAGGCTTGCTGATGAGCGTGCTTGAGCCGGACGAAATCGTCACCGCGATCAAAGTTCCAGTGACTGGCGCTGACAAAACGGCCTACTTAAAGGCAGCGCCGCGTTCTTCCGGCTTCGCCGTCGTCGGCGTCGCCGTGCGCCTGACGCTGGATGCGGCGGGAACTTGCAGCCGGGCCGCTGTCGGCATCACCGGCGTCACCGACAAGGCTTACCGACCGGATCGTCTCGAGCAAATGCTTACGGGAAAAAAATTGGATGCAGTGCTCATTCAGCAAGCAGCGGCCGAAGCCTGCCGCAATATCGAAGCGATCGAGGACATCAACGGCTCTGCCGAATACCGCAAACAACTGACCGAGGTCTATGTCACCCGGGCGATCGAAGCCGCGCTAAAAGGATAGTCTTTTAGATCGCTACAGAGAATCGTAGGGACACGGCATGTCGTGCCCCTTTTCATTTTCGACGAAGGAAGGCGTTCGGATACACCGCGATAGGATATTCGTTGCCGTAGTAGCGATTGTCCGAGTAACTCTGCCGCTCGCGCGTTTCCGTCGTGTGCACCCTCCAGCCATCTTTGGTTTTCCAGGTGCCGGCGGAGCGTGAATCTCCATCGCCTCTGATCAGCAGCTCGATCGTCGAGTCGCTCACACCGGCTTGCTTGAGCCGAACGATTTCATCAACAGTCAAAGCTTGCGCGACACCGCTGAGCGATAGAAGTCCGATCGTCATAAGTAACGTTAGCGTTTTCATATTTCCTCCTGCCAAAAACGGCGAAGCCTCCAACTGAGTGGAGGCTTCGGTTTCATCTCTGTTTTGTTGCGCCTAGCTTTAGATTTCCTTCGATTTGATCGAATAGGTGAAACTTTTCGAATCGAGACTGTCCTTGCGGCCGTTCGCGGTCTCACCCTGAGGATACATGAGATAGGCGATTTCCGCCCCGCGCGATTGCGGCAACTTGACATCGTGGGAATAGTTGTAGGGCAACCAATTCATTTCCCAAGCGCCGAAAAGTTTCGCGCGGGCTTTTTTGACTTTTGGGTCGTCGATGGGCAGTGGCTCGCCCGGCAGATTTTCTTCGAGCACGACCTTGCGCACGTCCGCAGGGTCGACCGGCACCCAGCCGTAACCATTTAGAAAAACTTCGGCGCGACAGTGCTGCGCTCCCGTAATATCATCGGCTCTGCCGAGACTTTTAAATTCCGCCGAGTTCGCGACCCGCACGCCGTAAACGTCGCGCGCGGGCAAGCCGGCGGCACGCGCCAAGCCGACGTAAAGCGCGTTCAAGTCGGCGCACTTGCCACCGAGATAGCCGCTTTCGAGCATGGTGGTGATATCGCCGATGCCGCAGCCTTTCACTTTCGGATCGCGAAAAGTGTTGTCGACGATCCATTCATAAATCGCGCGCGCTTTGTCGACGTCGTTTTTATAGCCCGTGACGATGCCCTTGGACGTCGTCGCGACAATGCCGTCGGTCCTGATGTATTTCGAAGGTTTGCGAAAATAATCGAGCACGGCTTTGTTCTCTTTGATCCCAGGATTGGGTTTCTGGCTCAAATCCACCCATCGATCCTGCGTCATGAAGCGGCTTTTGACTTCCACCGTTGGCGACTTTTCACCCGCAGGCCATTCAGCAAATACTAATCCGGTCCCAACCTTGTCAGTCTGTGCCGCGCGGACGGTCTTATAGTTTCCAGTCCAGCTATCCGGCTCCCGTTTGAAATAGTCCGTGTTGGTCATGAGCGGCACGGGCACCCATGCGCGTACGGCACCGACCGGGTCCGCTATGTCGATCCGAGTCGTGACCTCGAAAGTGCGCCACTTGGCGTCATTTGCGTTGGCGAATGGCGCAAACTTCGGCAAGCCACCGAGCGCAAGGCCGGCGGAAACGGTCAGTCCTTGTTTGAGAAAATCACGACGATTCATAGGCTCCCCCTCTAGGTCACATAGGCTCTAACGATGGGCAAAATATAACTGTTGAGGCACTATTGTCAATTACTGACAATGATTATTTACCACTACCCTACAGAAAAGCTGACGAAGGATCATGACTGAGTCAGAGGAAGCAGGAATGGCTGTTTACGCAGCGCGCTGCGGCGAAATAATCCGCGGTCATTAAAGACTTTTCAAAAACGTCATCACTTCTTCCGGATGGGCTTCGGCCTTCTTGACCGTCGGCCAATGTTTGAGTACATCGCCTTTCGGTCCGATAACCACCGTCGAGCGAATAGTGCCCTGCACTTCTTTGCCGTACATCATTTTCTTGCCGAACGCGCCATACTTCTTCATGACCTCGGTCTTTGGATCCGAGAGCAGAGTAAACGGCAACTTGAAGTTGCCCGCGAACTTATTGTGCGATTCAATGCTGTCCTTACTCACGCCCAGCAGAACTGTCCCGGATCTTTTCAGTGGCGAATTCATGTCGCGAAAGCCACAGGCCTCCTTGGTACAACCCGGCGTGTTGTCCTTGGGATAAAAATAAAGCACGACGGTCTTGCCCTTGTAATCCTCCAGCGAGTGCTTCTTGCCATCGTTGCCTTCGAGGCTGAAAGACGGCGCCTTCTTTCCTTCAAGATTCATGCGGTAATTTCCCCTTTGCCAAGCAGATTCTGTTTTTCTGACATTGTCCGACGTCGATTACAAACCAAATGATTCACAACGCCACCCGCTCAGCCGCGCGCGCCATGCGTCGAATCGGGTCATAGTCGCTGTCCAGCGCTTCGGCGAATCGCTCGATGCGTCCGCTCGCGAGCACGTTGCGCCCGATGGAATCTTGATGCATCGCGAGCAGCGAACAGCGCACGTCGGTCCGTAACTTCTCAGGCACGCGCATGGAAATGACCCACGGAGGAATCGGGCTCGGCCCGATAGTCTCAATCACACGAATCCGCCCGGCGACGTGCTATGCGCTCTGCTCTCGATCACTTCGCTAAAAAAGCTTCATTTTGTCCAAACTCGGATAAGTAAGCGCGCACGACGTTGTAGCCTGAATGGGATCGAGGCTCGTTGTACGCCCACCCGGAGCCGCGGAGAATCTAGAAGAGTTTGGTAAGGACTGTGGCGCCGGACGACTACATCGGAGAAATAAATCGGTCTTCCAAGATAGCGCTCGCCATCGGGAATCGGCACGACAAGGAGCTCGATGTCTTTTTTCGCGGATGCGTCGGCTTTTTTTTGGACGTAGGGCAAGCCACAAAGCCACAAAATATCGATGTCGCCGTCGTCAAAGAGCCTTTCCCTTTCTTGCCACGGAATCCCCGTGACATATTCCGTCGACACGTCGAGGTGCTCGTTGATGTAGCGAGCGACGGCATGGCAAAAATTTTCGCTGTTCTCGGCCATGCAGGAAGCGAATTTCAGATGGAACATGCTCTAAGCGATCAAACTTATTCAGTGACGTTAACGCCGCGCCAGAAAGCAACGTACTTCTTGATCAACTTGGCAGCTTCCTTCGGGTCCGGATAATACCAGGCGGCGTCTTGATTGACCTTGTCGCCGACCTGCACGTGATAGTAGCTGGCGAGTCCCTTCCACGGACAAGTACTGTGGGTATCGCTTGCCCGGAAAAATTCCGGTTTGATCGCATCGGGTGGAAAATAATGGTTGCCTTCGACGACGATCGTCTTATCCGATTCCGCGAGCAGCGTGTTTTCCCAGGTCGCTTTCATGATTTGTCTCCTTTGAATCCAGACTTACGAATCAGACACGCAGCGAAACTTGGCAAATACATAGGGATAATGCGCCTGATACCAATTGCGAAAGCTCGGCCGTACGAGATCCGCGTCCGTCGCCCAGGATGCGCCTTTCACGACAAAATGCTTGCCGTCAAAAAAATCCGCCGAGTAATCCGGATAGCTGCTGATGTAGGGCGTAAAGCCCGGCAAAGGCGCGAAGGATGTGTCGGTCAGTTCCCAGCCGTTGCCAACCAGCTCGGAGACTCCCCAGCGGCTCGTTCCAGCGGGACTGGCGCCAACCGGCGCCGGCGACCAATGGGCAAAATCAAAGTTGCCGTGTTGTCTGTCGGGGCTGACGTTACCCCACGGATAATCAGACTCGTGTTCGTCCGGCCCATAGTAGGCTGCGCGGTGAAACTCCGCTTCGGTCGGCAGTCGCTTGCCGCGCCAACGCGCGTACGCACGCGCTTCCGCGAGGCTCGCATACACCGGCCAGCTCGCCACGTTCTGGAGCGGAAATTCGTCGAACAACGCGCGGTAAATCCATTGGCCATTTTGCCAGTACCAGGACGATGGATGCCGTTTGTTCTCGATATTCTTCCAACGCCAATCTTCCGGCCGCCAGCAACGTTCGTCTTCATATCCGCCCGATTCGACGAAATCGAAAAATTGCCCGTTGGTCACCGGCAATGAATCGATCGCAAACGCCGGCACGCCGACGAGGGTCTGCCCAAACTCATTGTCCCAGCCGAAATCCAGCTCGTCGAATTTCGCGCCCAGGCGCGCTTTTCCCGCTGGTATTTTGATGGCGCGGCACGGCGGCGCCGGCTGATAGGAATAGGAATAGCGCAGGGGCAACTGTGGCCTGGTCATTTTGTCGATGGGCAATTGCTGCAGCATGTACAATAACGTTTCCTGATGCATGTATTCATGTTCAAGGATCAGCTGAAACACTCGACCCCGGTGCGCCATCGGATCGCTTGATTCTGACAGGGTAAACATATCGAGCGACTCCAAGACCGCGTCGCGCACGCTGTCGCGGTATTCGACCGTGTCGTTCAAGCCCGGCCATGCGTCGGGAACCTCCGGATGCCAGTGACATTCTCCCGTATCGACGTCGGGATCGACGCCGCGGCAGAACAGATCGTCAAAATAAGGATCAAAAGATTTCCACTTCAGAATAGCGCCGCAGACTTGATTCCAGGAAAAGGCCGGGAGATGGCCCACATAAAAAATAAACGGATGACGCCAGACGATCGGTTTGTCCAGCAGATTTTGGCCGCGAACCAGCGCAAAGATTTGATCCGTGCGCGCCCATGCCGCAACAAACTTCTCGCGGAGAAACTCTGCTTTGTCGTGTTCGCTGCGTCGTAAGGGTCTTGCCATAAGCGTCTCCAGCCGTGATTCGTTTTGGCTATATACTAAATAGGATTTGCCTATGGAAGAGGCCAAGTCAAGACCCCGGCACGAAAAAATATGCCGTGTCTAGCTCAGCATGAGAAATTCACGGAACGCTTTTGCGATGGGGTGTAGCGGGCGGCGCCGGTGGAAGACTTGGTAGAAGTCGCGGGCCATGCTTAGTCCGCGAAGGGGCACTTCGACGATACTCCCCTCCGCCAGTTCGTGGCGAATGGAAATGCGCGATAGAATGGATATTCCGAACCCCGCCATCAACGCCTCTTTGACCGCTTCCGTGCTGCCAAGCTCCATCGAGACATTCAACAGATCGTCCGTCGATCGGCGACCTTTGACGAGCAGTTGGCGAAAAGAGTCGAGGGTACCGGAGCCGTGCTCTCGCGAGATGAATTTTTCGTTTCGTAGGTCGGCGACTTCGACAAATTTGCGCCGGCACCACGGATGATCTTTAGGGACGGCGAGAACCATTTCATCGTCCCAAATCTTTTCGAAGCAGAGCCTCGCGTCGTTTCCTTTGAATCCGACGATTCCGAGCTCCACCTTACCGTCCAGAACATCTTCGACGATTCCCGCCGAGTCGCTAATGCGCAGGATGGGTTTCACCGCCGGATATTTTTTCGTGAACGCGCCGAGTTTCAGCGGCAACAGATATTCGCCCGGGATGTTGCTCCCGCCGACCCAAAGTTCCCCGCTCAGGGTGCCGTGGAACTGCTCGACCGCCGCCACGGTTTCCCGCTTGAATGCGATGAGATCTTTCGCCCTTGCGGCAACCATGAGTCCCAGGGGAGTGAGACTCACCTTGCCGGGAATACGATAGAGCAGTTTACCGTCGACCGCTTTTTCCAATTCCTGAACGTGGGCGCTGACCGTCGGTTGGCGCAACGATAACAGTTCCGCAGCCTGCGAAAAACTTTTTAGCTCGGCGACCCAGTAGAAAATTTCCAGTTTGTGGAGATCTAAATCTGCTTTGAGCTTGGGCATCGAGATTGGAGAGAGTGCGGCCCCGATCGAAGGATGCGAGTCTGAGAACACAGTCCGGGGAGCATGGTGAGCGCAAACCCGCCATGCTCCGCCCGGAACGTCATCGAAAAACTACTTTTTCAAGAATTCCAGAACTTCCGCCGGATGCGCTTCCGCATTGGCAACCGGAATCCAATGTTTTTTTACTGTGCCGTCAGGTCCGATCAACGCCGTGGACCGAATCGGTCCTTCGACGGTCTCCCCCTGGGCATTTTGCCTGGGGCCCCATGCGCCGTAAGCTTTCATGACCTCCACTTGTGGGTCGGATAACAGGGCGAACGGCAGGTTGAATTTGGCGACGAATTGATTGTGTGATTCGATACTATCTCTGCTGACACCTAAGACTACGGCATTGGCTTGCGCTACCGGTTGACTAGCGTCGCGGAACCCGCACGCTTCTTTGGTTCAACCGGGTGTATCGTCCTTCGGATAAAACCAAAGAATGACGGTTTTTCCGGCGTAGTCGGAAAGCGAATGCTTTTTGCCGTCGCTTCCCGGCAGTGTAAACGCCGGTGCTTTCTGCCCTTCTAAATTTGCCATGCGAACCTCCTGTAGAATTTGGGATTATAGCTATTGCTCTATCACACCGACAAACCATTGATCAAACTTCCACATCGCTTTGTTCGTTCTGCATTGTCAACATGTGCTCCAGGCGGTATATTTTGAAGGCATGGCAAAATCCTCACCATTGATCGATTTCCATACATCCAACGGCGCGGTTTTCACGGAACGTGACGGCTGGCTCCTGCCGGCCCACTTCGGAAACCCGACCGACGAATACGCGGCGGTGCGCTCCACCGTCGGCTTGATCGATCTGTCGCACCGCGGCTTGCTTCAATTTACCGGTCCCGATCGTCTCTCTTTCCTCCAAGGAATGTTGTCCAACGATCTGCGGGCTTTAAAACCTTTTGACGGCCAGTACGCGACGATTCTAACGCAACAAGGCAAAGTCGTTGCCGACGTGAGAGTCCTATGTTCGTTGAATTCTTTCTACCTCGATTGCTGGGAAAACCTGAAAGATAAAGTCGTCGAGCATTTAAACCGCTATCTGGTCGCCGACGACGTCGAGATTGCCGACCGCTCTGAGGAATATACATTCATTTCGCTTCAAGGTCCGAATTCCGAGATGCTCTTGAGGACCCTCACTGCAAACGCCGAATTGCCTGCCCAATCGAAGCAGCATGTCATGATCGAGGTCGATGGCGCGGCGATCTGTGTAGTCCGGGAAGATCGTTATCACCAGCTGGGATTTGACTTAATTGTGCCGCTCCCAAAGATTTCCGACGTCGCGGAAAAATTGACCGCGGCGGACAAACAAAACGCCGCTGCATGGATCGGCGAGCAGGCGCAGAATGTTCTCCGGATCGAAGCCGGTATCCCTCGTTACGGCGTCGACTTTGACGAGGATAATTTGCTGTTGGAGGTTGGCATCGATGACTCTGTGAGCTTCACCAAAGGCTGCTATTTGGGCCAGGAAGTCGTCGAGCGCATTCGCTCGCGCGGTCATATCAATAAAAAACTCTGCGGCTTGTTGATCGAGGGCCAGTGGCCCGCCGCAGCCGGCGACCTGATCCAAGCGGCCGAAAAGGAAGTTGGCAAGATTACCAGCTCCATTGTTTCACCGTCGTTAGGCCGTCCGATAGCCCTGGGCTACGTGATGAAAGACTACTGGGAGCCGGGGACCGAACTCACAGTCCGGCGCAACGGCACTAAGATGCGCGCCACCGTCACAAAACTGCCGTTCATTGCCTCCTCTTGAATACGACTATCAAGTTCGTATAGTTATCGGAACTTTTGCGCGGATAAGAAAGGGATGTGAGATGGCTAATTTCGTTAAGGTTTGTAAGGCCGGCGATGTCAAAGCCGGCTGCGGCAAGAGTATCGACATCAACGGCAAAGCCATCGGAGTATTCAACGTCGATGGAAAATTCTACGCCATCAACGACGTATGCGGTCATCGCGGCGGTCCGTTGGGCGAAGGCGAGCTGGACGGCACCACGGTGATCTGTCCTTGGCATGGCTGGCGCTACAACGTCGCCACCGGAGAAAACGAGCTGATTCCCAATTTACCGACCGAAAAGTTCGAAGTGAAAGTCGAAGAAGACGACGTGCTCGTAGACCTCGCTTAACACAGCGCTAAATCAAGGCTTTAAGGCCCGCCGTCATTCAAATGATCGCGGGCCTTTTTCTTATGATGCTTGGGATTTCAGATAAAGACTAATGTAATCGTTGAGCGCATCCTTGGTGCTGTCGAAAGCGAGATCGTGCCAAGGTAGTTCTTTCGGCGCGAAGATTCGCGCTTCTAACGACTCATCCGCCGCCGCCAGCTCGCCGCCAACCACTTCGGCCGTATAAACCACAATCACGTTAGGTGACCGCGGATAGGAATACACATTGAGAAGCGGCCCCAGTTTTACTTCGAGCTGTGACTCCTCTTTCGTTTCGCGCACCGCGGCGTCCTGCACGCTCTCGCCGCGGTCGACGTAACCGCCGGGAAAAACCCATTTGCCGAGAGCGGGTTCGACGCCGCGTTTCAACAGCACGATACCGCCGTCGAGCATAAACAACGTTCCGGCGACGACCTTAGGATCCTGGTAAAAAATAAACGAGCAAGTTTGGCAAACCAGGCGTTTGGGTTCGTTCGACTTTACTATTCGGTGTGCCAATTCGCCGCCGCAGCGCGGGCAAAAGCGAAACTCGATGTGACCATGGCCATGGCTGTGGTGATGTTGATCGTGGTCTGATGGCATACTTTTCTTTTTAGCGCATATTCAGTTGAAGTAAAAGACGATTTCTGCAATCGTAACTTGATGCTTCGCGCTGTGATTTTCGATTTCAATGGTATCATCGTCGACGATGAGCCGATCCATTTTCAGCTGTTTCAAAAGGTCCTCGGCGAGGAGGGTATCACGCTCACCGAAGAAGCCTATTACGAGCGTTACCTTGGCTTCGACGATCGCGGCGCGTTCATGGCCGGATTCCGAGATAACAATCGCCCATTGACGGACCCCGAGTTGGCCGAACTAATCGATCGTAAGGCAGCTTATTACCAGCAGACCATATGCGATCACGCGGTAATTTTTCCAGGAGTCAAAACCTTGGTATACGGCCTGGCCCCAGTTGTCCCTCTCGGCGTCGCTTCCGGGGCATTGCGCCGCGAGATCGTGACAATCCTCACAACCGCGGGATTACTAAATTACTTTCAAGCGATCGTCAGCGCCGAAGATGTTGAGCGAGGCAAACCCGAGCCGGAAATTTTCTTGAAGCTCCTAGTGAAGCTCAACGCCGGCGCCAGCCCGCAGATCGAACCCGCCGACTGCGTCGTGATCGAAGATTCCAAAGAAGGCATCCACGGCGCGCGACGCGCCGGTATGAAGTGCTTAGCGGTCACCAATTCACATCCGGCGGAATTGCTCAGCGAAGCGGACGCTGTCGTGACAATCCTGGAAGACGTCGAGCTTCCCTTCCTCCAGCAAATCTGTTCGTGAGATCTATCGATACGGCGTTCGCTGCGGCCGCACGGTGATTTCCACCGGACAACAGGTGGCCGGCGAAGTGAGCACGTAAAGCACCGTTTGGGCGATATCATCGGCCTGAATCATCTTGCTCCGATCCAGCTGACGGTTGGGCGGTATCAACGGTGTGTCGACGAAACCGGGCAGGATCACCGATACTTTGATGCCGTGCTCACGCACTTCCTCATAAAGCGATTGAGTGAAACCGATCAATCCAAACTTCGACGCCGAGTACGCCGCGCCGTTCGCTTCGCCGCTCTTTCCGGACACCGAGCCGATGTTGATTACCGCGCCTTCGCCCTTCTCGATCATCGCCGGCAAGAGACTCTGCGCCAGCCGCATCGGCGCGCGCAAATTAACGCGAAAGGTTTGATCCCAATCTTCGATCTTGGCTTTCAAGACTGAAGCCCTTTTCCCCCAACCGGCGTTATTAACGAGAATATCGATTGCGCCAAAATACTGCGCACTTTGACTAACGAGTTTATCAATCTCGTCATCGTGGATAAGATCGCACGGCACAGCGGCCGCATCGCCATTGCGCCTCTCGATCTCGCGCCGAACTTCTTCGAGCTGCTCGGGGCTGCGCGCCGCGAGAATGACGCGGCAACCGGCGCCGCCAAGGACAATCGCGATCGCCTTGCCAATGCCTCGTCCGGCTCCGGTCACGAGCGCGACTTTTCCCTGGAGCGTCTGCATCGCTTTTGAACCCGCGGTGCGCCGTCAGTGCACGGTGGTGGGCTCGTCGGCGGTTGTCGGCTGCGCGACGGATGAGCCATGGTGATGGACCATGCGCCAGCCGTCGGAGCCCTTGCGAAAAATATTCGTGGTGAGAATCGTCGCAG
>Ga0193707_1000863_pt1 | contig 10869 bp, 11 predicted proteins | sample U3c2metaG_FD_143043 | JGI IMG/M metagenome (GOLD analysis project Ga0193707, IMG submission 143043) | Soil microbial communities from a riparian zone of the East river system, Colorado, United States - U3c2 | ecosystem: Environmental > Terrestrial > Soil > Riparian zone | place: USA: East River...
CGGGCCGGCAGTTGGTCGTGGCCGACATCGACCGGCTCGTGGATTCCTTCCGCACCTGAGGCACACCTCATTCTCTTGGCTGTCCGATTCCGGACAATCCGTGCCGCGGATCCGCCTGACGCTGGACGCACCACACCGCCACAGAGGAGGCCTCATGACCACACCGCTCGACCCTGGATACGCCGGCGTCGCCGAGCTTCCGCCGTACCGTTCGCTGCTGGTCGTCGACAGGAAGGATTATAGCGGCAACGCCGGTCGCTACCAGACCGAACTGACCAGGCTCATCCCGCAGATCATGAAGTCCGCATTCAAACGCGCCGGTCTGGCCGAGATCTGGGCCTGCAAAACCATCTACAACACAACTGGTGATGGCTACGCGATCGGGCTCCCGGCGGAGTTCCTGGCGTTCCTGCTGAATCCGTACCTCGGTCTCCTTCAGGCCGAGCTGGAGGAGCGCAACAATCGCCGACCGGTCAGCTGGAACGGCCCGATCCGGTTCCGGGTCAGCATCAACGTCGGACCTATCGCAGACTCAGGCACCAACCTGCTCGGCGACGGCAGCGGTAACGACCGCGTCGTACTGCACCGGCTGCTCGACAGCGCCCCCGTTCGTCGCCTGCTCGACGGCTCCGATCCCGAAGTGACCCACGTGGCCGCGATCGTGTCGCCTCGCGTCTACGAAGACGCCGTCCTGGCCAAGTACGCCGATGAACCCGCGAGCCTGTACGTCGCCACCGGTATCGAGGTGAAGACGTTCGAGGGTCAGGCCTATCTCCGTGTCCCCAAACCCTCCGGTGACCTGCTCGTCCGCGGCTTCCTGCGTAGTGAGGCCAAGCCGCCCGCGCCGACTGGTCCCGACGCGTCTGCCTCCGCACCTGCGTCCGACCGCACCGGCGTCCAGATCAACGATCACACTGGCACCCGCCACGGTGGCATCGGCAATATCGGCACGGTCGGGACGCTGATCAGCGGCGCAACCGGGGCCATCCACACCGGCTCCGGCTCGCAGTACAACCTCCCCGACGGTCCCCAGCCCATGACAACGACTCACTCCCAAGACCCGGCTCCGACCGGTTCGTCGATCCGCCCGATGCGTCCAGGCCTGCTGATGAACCCATGATCGTGGGCGCGACGGATGCCGTTATGGCACACCTCAATGCGTTCATCGGCGGCATTCCGGGCACTCAGTCAACTCCTGAGGCATCCAGTGATACGCCCCTCGCTCGCGATTCGGTCGACGCGGACGCCGCCGTGGTCGACGCGGATGCGGACTCGAGTGGCACGGACGGGAAGGCGAACGGCGGTGACGCCGGGCCCAACGATGTCGGCGAAGCGCCCGGTGCTGCGGCGGCGGACCGAGGAGGGGGCGCCGACATCGGTACGGCGATCATCGCAGACGGTCCCACACATACGGGCAGCGGTCCGCAGGTGAATTTCGGCCAGGACAACGACTACACCTTCTACCTCGGGTTGCACAATCTGGGACGGCTCCGCATCTCGGATGTCACCCCGACCTGGCTGGCCTCGCGCCATCTACGATTCATTGCCCCCGGCCACTACGACAGGACTGTCGATCTGCTCGGCCGGCAGGACGGACTGGCGATCTTGCATGGCGCAGCCGGCAGTGGCCGCCGTACCGCTGCCCTGATGCTCCTGTACGGGGAGAATGCCGAGACGAACGTCCGCGTAATACCACCCGAGTTCGAGCGACGAGTAGCCCAGGCGGAGTGGCGAACCTTCGAAGCAAGCGATGTTCTCCCAGGCAACCGCCTCCTGCTCGACTTGTCCGATGTCGAGGAGGAGTCGTTCATCGAGCTCCAGAGCTATTTGCACACTTTGCAGACAGCGCTCTTCGATCGTAACGCGAAGCTGGTTGTCGTCCTGCCGTCCAATCACAACGGGCTACGCGACTTCCGCTCGTATCTCGTCGAGATCCGCCGACCCGATGCCACCCAAGTACTGGCCAAGCACCTCGCCGCAAAGGACATTGACGGTGCGACGAATCTCGTGCGCTATCGCGATCGGCTGGCATCGATGAGCATGGCGGCGGTGGAGCAGCCGGCATCCCGCGCCGCCGATGAGCAACGCCTAGACCCTACGGGAAGTGTCCATCTGTGGCTCGAACGGGCGATCAACTCCGAGGTTGAGCGGCGGCAGACGGTCAGCTCCATGCTGAACACGCTCAAGGCTGGCCGCCCAAGGAGCCTGCTGCTCTCCGCGGCCCTGCTGGACGGCGCTCCCAGGGACACGGTCTTCCTGGGTCAGCACCGATTGCTCGAGATCCTCCGCACCGGTGACACGGAGCCCGAGAACGACATCGAACTGGCTGGCGTTACTCGGGCCTTGAGCGAGCTGAACGTCGACCTTCAGATGACGCTCACCGGCCGGCTGACGTTCGCAGACGAGGCCCTGGCCCAGATGGTGATGCAGCACTTCTGGGACGAACTGCCGTGGCTCAGGCCGAAGCTCATCGAATGGGTCCGGCACTTGGTCGGGTCAACCGATCTGGATCTCACTGAGCAGCTCACTGTGGCGCGGCGTATCGGTGACCAATGCCGGCAAAGCCGACGCGCCGACCTCGCACTCAGCCTCGTCGAAGACTGGGCGAACCGTAACCTGCAAACACCGCAATCAGCCGCTTATCAGCTGCTGTGTGACCTTCTCGACGACGACCGTACGGCGCCGCCGGCACGACAACTCCTGTACTGGTGGGCACGCGACGAGAACCTCTCCCGACGACGCGCCGCGATTGTGATCGCTGCCTGCGTGGAGGTCCTGGGGCAGGTGTATCCCGACCAGGCGGTCGTCCGATTGTCCTGGCTGACTTAGGGCTCGCAATTATTTAAGGTGGTTCGGCTCGGGCGTGTCGTTGGTTGCCGGGGTGAAGGTGTAGTTCCATTCGCCGTGGAAGGGGTGTCGGGTGAGGATTCGCGTTGTTTCTAGGGCTTTCATCTGTTCGTTGGGGATTTTGACGCCGGTGGGGTAGGCGGTGGTGTCGAGTTCGGCGTGGACCGTGAGTCCGCTGCTGGTGGTGGTCGCGGCGATCGCCTGGACGATCACCTCGTGGCTGGTCAGGGGTCGTCCGCGCCAGTTCATCGAGATGTGGGAGAAGAGTCTGTGCTCGATCTTGTTCCACTTCGAGGTGCCGGGAGGCAGGTGGCAGACGGTGATCTGTAGGCCGGTGCGGGCGGCCAGTGCGGCGAGCTCGGTCTTCCACGGTCGGGTGCGGTAGCCGTTGGATCCACCGCCGTCGGCGCAGATCAGCAGCGCGGTGGCCTCGGGATACAGGTCGCTGCCCACGGTGGCCCACCAGCGGCCGATGGTGGCCACGGCGAACTCCGCGGTGTCGTGGTCGGTGCCAACCGAGACCCATCCGGTGTCGGCGGCTACGTCGTAGACCCCGTAGGGGTTGGCCTTGCCCAGGTCGGGGTCGATGAAATCGTGGACCTTGACCTTGTCCGGTTTCCCGGCCGGTGACCATTCCCGGCCGGCGTTCTTGTAGGCGCCCACCAGCTCCTTCTTCTTCGTGTCCACGCTGACCACCGGGTTCGAGGCGTCCATGTGGGCTTGGGCCTGGGCGTTGAGGTAGCCGAACTGGGCGTCGCGATCGGGATGCTGGTTGCCCTCGGTGGTCTTGGCGTTGGCCTGCAGGCTGTAGCCCAGCTCGCCCAGCAGCCGCCGGACCACGAAGTCGCTGACCTTGTGCCCGTCCGTGGTCAACGTTCGCGCCAGGGTGCGCGTGGACTTCGAGGTCCACCGCAGCGGCGACATCGGATCGCCGCGCGTCACCGGGTCGATCAACGCCTCCAACGCCGCGACCAGGCCCGGATCGTGTTCCTCGGCGCGCTTGCGGCCGCCGCCGCGACGACGAGACTTCACCACCGTCGTGGCATCCAGCTCCTGGGCCTAGGCCCGGCCACGGCGCACCGTGTCCGGCGCAACCCCTACCGCCTGCGCCACCAGCGCGACACCGCCCGAGCCCAGCTCGGCGGCCTCCGCACCCAACCACAGCCGCCGCTGAAGCTCATTCAGATGAGGCCGCAGCAGCTCGAAACGCCGCCCCAACGACTCCGCCAGATCCGCCATAGCACAAACCGTAGCTGCACCGAGACCAGAAACGACGTTAATTCATCGCAAGCCCTTAGTGAAGGCGATGCAGGCGGACTGCGGCTGACTCCCAACGCCCTGTCTCCGGCAGATGCCAGTCGTCCGGCCCGACGAGCAGGTGCTCAAACTGATGCTCGACGGCTGGCGCAACCAGCAGCTGTCCCGCAACCTCCGATTCGCCACGATCGACCAGCGCCTTCGCAGCGTGCAGCGGTTTCTGGACCACGTCAATGAGGATCCCTGGAACTGGACTCCGGCGCCATGGTCGAGGAGTTCTCGGCCGACCTGCGCACCGTCAAGCACATCTCCCACTCGACGCAGCGCGGCTACCACTCCGCGCTCCGCGGCCTTCACGAGCTACATCAGCAACCCCGACTACGGCTGGGACCGGATCTACGAGAATCTCAGCAGCACCCGGACCGATCACCGATCCCAACATGCCACCTTCACTGAGAAGGTGCCACGTTCACTGAGAACGGACACCTGCGGCAGCTTGTAAGGAGCGTACCGGAGTTTAGTAGCTGACATAAGATAGATTATCGACAACTCACTGCCGATATCGGCAGAATTTTGCCGATATCGGCAGTACAGTGGTGACATGGATATGTCGAATCCGACCAGCACAGTAATCCAGACCGTGGATGGTCCCGTCCTCGATGTGTTGGCGCGGACCACAGCGCCGCTGACCGGCAGGAAGATCCACCAGCTCGCGGCCGCAGGCAGCGAGACCGGCACACGGAATGTGCTGAGGCGCCTCGCAAGTACGGGCTTGGTCGAGGCGACGGAGGTCGGTCCCTCGGTCCAGTACAAGCTGAACCGCGACCACCTGGCCGCGAATGCCGTGCTCGAGCTGACATCTCTGCGGCAGCGGCTCTTCGACGGCATCCGCGGCGAGATCCAGGGATGGCGGATCCAGCCGATGCATGCGAGCATCTTCGGCTCCACTGCGCGCGGCGATGGCGGTGTGAGCAGCGACGTCGACCTTCTGATCGTGCATAAATTCAGCGCCGTGGAGGGGCCCACACCGACTTGGATCGACCAAGTCACCGACCTGGCAGATCAGGTTTACCGCTGGAGCGGGAACCACCTCCAGGCCTACGAGCTCAGTTCACTCGGCTTCCTCCAGCACATCCAGGCCGGTGAACCGATCGTCAAGGACTGGAGGCGTGATGCCATCACCGTCTCCGGTCCGGAGTTCCGGACCTTCATGAACACCCACGTCCACGAGGAGAGCGCGCGATGACGCCGCAGGCCGGCCGTACGCAGGAGTGCAACCGCGGACAGGGCATCGTCCGACTCAGCCAGGCGCGAGCGTTCTTGGAGGTCGCCGAACTCGTGGGCACCGAGGAGGACGAGCTTGCAAACGACAACGTCACAGCTGCCCTCGCCGTTCTCGCCGGCATCGCTGCTGCTGATGCGGCATGCTGTGCGACGCTCGGCCGCCGATCGCGAGGGCAGGACCATCGGCAGGCGATCGCGCTGGTCGAGCAAGCCGGCGCCGACGGCAAGGCCCTTGGGAAGGCGCTCGGCCGACTGCTCGACGTCAAAGACGGTGCGCACTACGGGATGGTGTTCGTCGGACCGCAGCAGGCGAAGAGCGCGCGGCGGAACGCGAGCACGTTGGTCGACGGAGCAGCTCGTCTTCTGACCTAGCTTGGGTATCCTCGCGGGCGAGCTCGCTGCGCTGGCACTCGACAGCGACACCGGACTGCCCCAGCTGATCCTGGACGAGCTGACACGTCACGGCTGGCGCCGGGCCAGCAATACGGTCGGATGGGTGTGTGCTGCCGGTGAGCCGGACCGCAGGTGCTCGTGAGGCCGTGTTCGCCGTGTCGGTCAGCGCTGTCCCGGGGACTGACCCGCAGCACCTGGCGCAGCAGCTGGCCGACCACGTCTGCCAGCTCCCGGCGCCGCTACTGGAATGACGACTCGTGGTTGACGACGACTCGCGCTAGCGCGGTCTTGGCCTCGGCCCTGGCCGCGTCGGAGTAGACAGGATGGCTCATCCACTCCAAAGTCGCGCCGAGCAGCGCGCTGACGGCGAAGCTGTTCGGCACCCGGCTGCGTACGTGATCATCGGCGCGAAGTTCGACGACGTTGCCGGTTTCCAGGAGCAGCACTGGAGACGGCACGAAGACCGCGGCCGGCCCGCCGGTGCGCGGGTTGCTGCGGTTGACCACAACCCAGCAGTCGAGCTCGTTGACGACCCGCCAGTCCTCATCGCGATCACCAAACCGGCGATCACCGAAATGCCAGAAGCGAGTGCCGAGCTCGAGGACGTACAGCTTGCGGGCGCCAGACAGGCCATGTAGCCGTTGCAGAGCCTCGGCTTGCAGCTTCTGGATGGATTCACGCCAGCTCCGTTGGTCGTCCTCGCGCTGGGTTGCTGCGTCCTGCTCCCATTGCTTGCGACGGCGCTCGGACTCCACTGCATCATCGAAGGTCCCCACGCCGAAGAACGTTACCCGCTGTACGCATTCCAGCACCGAGCAGAAACGCCGGGCAGCGGAACCGGGACCTGACGATCGCAGCGGCCACCTCATGCACGCCAGAACGCACGGGGAGTTGCAAGTGGTGTGGGTACTCCCCGCCGGACTCCCGGTTGATCAAACCCGTGCTCACCAAGTCGGGAGCCCAGCTGTTGTCGGCCTGTGCGACCGCGACCGCCAGCCGCCGCGAACGTTTCGCTCGATTCGTGCTATAAAGTTAAGCGCAAGGTTGCCAATGGGGCGACATACTGAAGCATGACGGGCAGGATCAATGAGCGAACTGCAGTTGTCGCGGTGGAGCGTGGAGCGTTTCGGCGGAGCGGCGGCCGACTTAGCGCGTGCTGTACCGGCGGCACTTCAGCGCGCTCACGCCCTTGCCCTGGATGCTCATGTGGCGAGTGAGGTCAGTACGAACGATGTCTAGGGGTCGGCCCTGTGGGTGAACCAGCACGAGCAGCTGGTCGAGTACACCCGAGACATCCCTGGCGTCGACGCGCGCCGGACGTCGGGATTGCACAGCCGCTTCGGCTTGGTCGTGGTGAACGACACCAAGGTGGTCTTGTACGTGTGGAAGTTCGCGACCGACCACAAGACCAGTTGCCGGAAGGCGAAGATGCGGCCGAGACCGCACGCGCTGAGGAAGAGGCTGTGCTCAAGGAGCTGGAGGCACTCGGCAGGGTCGTCACGATCGGTTATTCGAGCAACACCTCCGGGGTGATCGAGATCGGGTGGGGTGACTGCGAACTTCTCGATGACGAGGGCCATGTCCGGTGGCCGCACTGGGAGACGCTGCCGATGACTGGCACGCTCGGTGAAGGTGAGAACGGCACCGGCCTTTGGGGCGCACACGGTCCGAAGCGTGGGCCGAATCCGACACGTTTTGACGCGGACGCGCCGCTGGACGACGACTTCGGCCTGACGCCCCGGTCGCCGCTCGACGTGCCGCGATCAGTGAGCCGGAGCGCGACCAGCCGGCCAGCGGCGATGGTGATGAGTCGCTGTGACTGACACCTCGAACCCTGAGATCGGGCAGTTGCAGTTGCTCGGAATCGACGAGACGGCAGCCACCGCGGTGTCCGGGGCGGGATTCGAACCGGCCCGGCTCACACAGGCCCGTCGGTTGGCCGGCGTGACGAAGAAGACGGTCGCCGACTCCCTCGGTGTGTCACCGGTGGCAGTCGGCCAGTGGGAGGCAGGTACACATCCGCCACGCCCTGACCACATCACCGGTCTAGCCGAGGCCTTGAACGTGCCCGCCGCGTGCTTGGCGGTCGGTCGACCGTATGCGCGGCTGGAGGCGTCGGCGGCCCACTTCAGGAGCTTGCGACGCACCCCCGCGATCCAGCGCGCCAAGGCGATCGCGTTCACCGAGCAGGTATGGGAACTGACCTACGCGTTGGAGAAGAGGATCCAGCTTCCGGCAGTCGACCTGCCGGGCTTCAGCGCTGGTGAGATCACCTCAGGCGCCATGCCGTCCGACCCGGTGAATGCAGCGCAGGAGCTGCGCCGGCGATGGGGTCTAGGGACGGGACGGATTTCGCAGCTGGTCCGGACGATGGAGCATCACGGCCTGATCGTGACGCTAGTGCCGTTTGCCGGAACCGCGACCGCCACCGTCGATGCGTTCTCCACCTCCCACCTCCCCCGCCCGATTGTCGTCCTGACGCCGGACCGAGCCGATGATGTCTACCGGCATCGGTTCACCGCTGCCCACGAGCTCGGGCACCTTGTGCTGCACGGCGACACTGCTCCTGGAGATACCCAGCAGGAAAAGGAGGCCGATCAGTTCGCGGCCGAGCTGCTGACCCCGGCGGCCGTGATCACGCCGCTGCTGCCGACCCGCATGGATTTCAAGATCCTCGATCGCCTCAGCCAAGAGTGGGGCGTTGCCGTCGAGTCCCTTGTTTACCGCTGCCGCGAGGTCGGCACGATCTCCGAACCGGCATACCGCAGGGCCTTCCAGCGACTAGCCCAGCTCCGCAAACTCAATCTATTCCAGCCAGAACCGGTAACTGGCTCCCCGGGCGAGAACCCATTGCTGCTGCGGCGCGCGTTCGACCTCGCCGAAAAGAATGGCCTGACCCTCCCCCAGCTCGCCGACGAACTCAAGGTCAAACTCCCCCGCCTGCGGCTTCTTCTTGGCGTCGACGATCCACGGCCTCGCCTGACGTTGGTGTAGACCTCCGGTCGTTCAGCGCGGATGACTGGAGGCAGGTCGTCGGGCGGTACAGGCGGCCATGATGGCCTGCAGAGCTGAAGCCGGAAGCAGTGAGCCGGACCAATATCAGCGCAGGCCTCGGTCCTCGCTGGCGATCTACTTGCCACACCCTCGAACGATCCCAGGAGTTGATGTGGCGACTGTCGATCACAAGCTGAAGCTGACACTTGAGCACCTGCTGGAGATGAGCGGCGGGTACGTCCTGAATTTCACCAACGCCACCTTCGCCGACTTTGTCCGCGACAGCATCGGCATCGACCCGTACAGCCTCTGCAACGAGTCGAAGGCACGGGTGCTGCGTCACCTGTGGGCAGTACTGTCCGACGCGGATTTCGCCAAGCTGACCATCGACATGCTTGAGCACCGACTCCTGATGCAAGAACTCGGGCAGTACTCCGGAGCCTGGAACGAGCAGCAGGCCGAAACGGATCGCCTGCTTAGTGAACGGACCGTCGCGCAGCTGCGAAAGATGCTGGAGTCGCAGGATCGCCTCACCCGGGATGAAGCTGTGTTTCTCGCCAAGGACTTCAGTTCTCTGGATCTCGCGAGCATCGACGTCTCGATCGACTTCCAGTCGGTCATCGCTGACCGACTTCAGGAGATCGAGATCTGCTTCGACAACGATGCGCCGCTGGCGGTGGTACTCCTGTGCGGCAGCACCCTCGAAGGGCTGCTGTACGAGGTAGCGAAGAACCACCCCGCAGCCTTCAACCAGGCCACCGCGGCACCCCAGCGCGCCGGGAAGGTTCTGCGGCTACACGAGTGGAGCCTGAACAACCTGATCCTGACCGCCAGAGAGCTCGGCGTCTTGGGCGAGGACGTAGTGAAGTTCGCCAGCGCGGTCCGGGAGTTTCGTAACTACATCCACCCACAGCAGCAAGTCAGCGAGCAATTCCGGCCGAGACGGGTCACGGCTCAGATCGCACGCCACGTACTGCGCGCGCAGCGATCGAAGATCTTGCTGCCCGAAGCCGCGGCAGCCAGCCGGCTACTCAGTAGTCCATGTTGTCGATCATGTCCTGACGGTACGAATGCCCCTCGACGAAGCGGTCGAACGTCCCGGCCTCCATCGCGGCTGCAGCCTCTCGTCGAAAGTCCTCGTCGAAGCGAACTGCGAGGCCTTCGCGGATCCACAGCATGGCGTCTGCCAGTTCGGCCTCGAGCCACGTGTCGATCTCGTCGAGCAGGGCGAACACGTGCGCCACGTCGGACTCACCAGCCGGCAGGAACGAGAAGAGAGGGCTCTCCCGGACCTTGGTCATCCCCACCGGTACAACGCCGACGCCAGGGGTGTGCACGTGGATCGTTGCGCCGTGGCCCTTCTCAAAACCTCCGTGTGAGTAGGGGTTTCGCCAACGTTCTACGACCTCACCGAGCTACTGGCGCAGCCGTGCAGCTTCGCCTTGCTTACCGAGGACACGCGCGAACTTGTCGCCCCACCGATCACCGATAATCGAGGTGAGGTTGTCCTTCGCAGGGTCGAAATCCGTGAACGCGAGCGCCAGGACAAGGTCGTGCTCCAGGACGCTGAGGTAGGCGGTGAGAGCAGCCACCAGATCATGGAAGGCGTTCAACTTCATCTGGAGATGCCCGCTTTTGAACGAGGTGCCGGTGCTTCCATCGGGAGACTCGTGGGTAGTCGCCTCATCTTCGATGACGGTCGGCGCGAGGACGCGATCGCGGAAGTACTCGTAGGCGCGCCGGAGCGCATAGTGCTGGTTCACCACCGTGGCGTCGCCACGGCCGAGAAGATCCGGACCGGCCGCCGCGATCAGCTTTTCGACCGTGCGCGCCGAGGCCTGCAGCTTCTTTGCGATCTCCAGCAGCGTTCTACTAGCCGTCTCCTCCGGCGCATCAGTCCAGAGGAAGAGGCGAACGCCGAACTTCTGATGGGCCAGCTCGCACAGGTCCCCCTTGTAGGGGCGCCGGTAACAACCGCCCCACGAACGCCGTTAGAGTGTCCAGTTTCCTGAACGCTCTGGTTGAGGCGAGGGTCTCTGGTCGTGGACATGGTGGCGTGGCGGCGGAAACGTCGGGTGCTGGCTCGGGTGACCC
>Ga0193707_1000864_pt1 | contig 10867 bp, 9 predicted proteins | sample U3c2metaG_FD_143043 | JGI IMG/M metagenome (GOLD analysis project Ga0193707, IMG submission 143043) | Soil microbial communities from a riparian zone of the East river system, Colorado, United States - U3c2 | ecosystem: Environmental > Terrestrial > Soil > Riparian zone | place: USA: East River...
GGCGCTCAATGCGACTGGCCTCGCCAACGGGCAGTCGCTCCTCACGTGCGTCGGCCCCGCGGCGCCGACGCCCGATTGGGCCCAGTACCTTGCCGATCCTTCCACGATTCCAACGTCGTGCAACGGGGGCACGCCGATTTTCGCCAACCAGCGCCGCAACGTCACGGTCTTCGATCCTGACTTCCAGGCTCCGCGGGCCTGGCGCGCATCGTTTGGATTGAATCGCCGCTTCTGGGACCGCTATTCCTTCTCGATCGATGCCGGCTACGCGCGCGGCGTGGCGCAATCGGGATCGACAGACATCAATCTGGACACGGTTCCCAAGTTCACTCTTGCGAATGAGGCCAATCGCCCCGTGTACGCCCCGGCAAACGCGATCGTGCCGAACAGCGGCGTGCTGTCGGTGCTCGGTTCGCGCCTGCATCCGGAGTTTGGAGTCGTGAGCCAGATCCAGTCGAATCTGCGATCCGACACGAAACAGGTCACCTTCGGGTTCAACGGAATGAATCGCAGGGGGATTCAATTCAACGCATCGTATACGCTCACGAGCTCGTTCGACCAGTCACAGGGTTTTGCACAGGGCGCCGTGCAGGGGTTTGGTGGAACGGCCGGGTCGACGGCCGGAAATCCGAACATCTCCGAATGGGGGCGCAGCGACAACGCGCGACGGCACGCGCTGCTCGCGACGATCACGTATCCGATCAAGCCGGTGCTCGAGCTGACCGCGATCGCCCGCGCGACATCCGGAAGCTTCTTCGCGCCAATGGTCGGCGGCGACATCAACGGCGACGGGCGCAATAACGATCGCGCATTCGTCTTCGATCCCGCCGCTGCGGCGGCCGCCGGTGATACCGCGGTCGCGAACGGAATGACTCGTCTGCTCGCCAACACCTCGCAGCGCGCGCGCGATTGCCTACTGTCTCAGATGGGAAGGGTCGCCGACCGCAGCAGCTGTTCGAGCCCGTGGTCTCCAGCGCTCGATCTCCAGGCCAATATCAGGCCTGCCGCGTTCGGCCTCGATCGCAGACTCACGATCTCGGTGATTGCGCTGAATACACTCACCGGGCTCGACCAGCTGCTCCACGGCAGCAACAATCTTCACGGCTGGGGACAGCCATCGTTCCCCGACCGTACACTTCTTTATGTGCGCGGATTCGATCCAACGACCGATACGTACCAGTATCAGGTCAACGAGCATTTCGGAGCTACCAATGGAACGCGGAACGCTTTTCGTGTCCCGTTCCAGATAGCGGTTCAGGGGCGCCTTACGCTCGGGACGGATCCCGCACGCCAGCAGTTCAACAATGCGATCGGCCGAGGGGCGGGCGGACGCCTCGACCCGGCGGCGCTGAAGGCGCGAATGACGCGCCTCGTGCCGAACGCATTCCTCGATATCATCGCCGTCAACGATTCGGTGAAGCTCGAGCTGACGCCGGATCAGGTCGCAAAGCTTCAAACGGGCGGTGACGCCTTCAAGATCAAAGCGGATTCGCTGATCGAAAGAGTGGCCAACGTCCTCGGCGACACGACGACCAAGAATCCGGACCCGATGACGGTTTTCACCAAGCTCCAGCCGACGATTGCCGAAGCGAGAAAGTTGGCGACGCAGGCGATCAACGACTCGAAGGCGATTCTGACGCCCGCGCAGTGGGCAAAGGTGCCGGAGAGCATCAAGACGCCCGGGCTGCGGCGTGAAGAAGGAGAAGGAAGGCGCGAGCGCGGGGGTCCCGGCAACGAATAGCGGGTACCGGGCGGAATCGGCCCCCCCTTTGCCTGATTCCACCTGACGGGGTATTCTCCCCCATCCTCACGCACATACGCCATGAAAGGTTGTCTAAAAAGGGCCGGCTGTCTCATTCTCATCATCTGTCTCGTCGCCGTGTGGTACTGGTACGCACGCGTCGAGCGTCCCGCCGCCGCAACGTCCACCACAGGTGGCACAGCAACGACTGCAGCTTCGGTCAGCTCCGGCTGGCAGCCACTCACGGTTGCAGACGCGACGCGCGGCCAGGTCGCTGTACAATCGCTGGGGCGACAATCCGGACCAGTCTTCGCGAATCTGACACCAGCGGAGGCGGCCTCGTATATCTTCACCGTCGTCGCTAAACAGCTTCCGCCGTCGGCGAAAAACGCCGAAGCCGCCGTCATCGGCGACCGGCTCTACGTCAGGTCCGACGTGGAGCTCAAGGATTTTGGCGGCGCCAAATCACTCGGTCCCGTTGGAATGCTGCTGGGCGACCGCGACAGCGTGCGATTCGGCGGCACCATCAACATGCTGAAGCCCGGCCTGGGGGAATTCCTCGTCCAGGAGGTGAAAGTCGGCAGGATCGACGTGCCGAGCGGACTGATCCCGAGGCTTCTGACCCAGATGAAGGCCGGCAAGCCGGTCGAAGGCATCTCCCAGAACGGGCTCCCGATGGTCATGCCGGCTTACATTTCAGACGTGCGCATTTCCGGCGGCAAGATCACACTGTACAAGAGTGTCAAGTGAGTCGCAGGATTCTCGTCATCGATGATGAGCAGGGAATCCGCGCGGCGTTGGGACAGCTCCTCGAGTTCGAGGGGTACGAGGTGCACACGATTCCGAACGCGGTGGACGGAATCGCGGAGTACCAGAAGTGGCGCCCGCACCTGGTCTTTCTCGATGTGAAGATGGCCGGCATGGACGGAATGGAGGCGCTGAGGAAGCTGCGCGAGCTCGATCCCTCGGCCACGGTGGTGATGATCAGCGGCCACGCCACCATTCGCACCGCCGTCGAAGCGACTCAGGCCGGCGCCTACGAAATTCTGGAGAAACCACTCGACACCGATCGCATCCTCGTGATGCTCAGGAACGCGCTGTCGCATCTCGATCTTCAGGAGGAGAACGCCCGCCTCAAGCAATCCATCGACGCTCCGTTCGAGATCGTCGGCAAGACGCCGGTGATGCGGGCTCTGATGGAAAAGATCGAGAAAGTTGCGACGACTCCCGCGCGTGTTCTGATTACTGGTGAGAACGGGACGGGCAAGGAGCTCGTGGCGCGCGCCCTCCATCGCATGTCGCCGCGCGCGACCAAGCCATTTGTCGAGGTGAATTGCGCCGCGATTCCGGGCGAGTTGATCGAGAGTGAGCTGTTCGGCCACATGAAGGGGTCTTTTACAGGAGCGATCTCCGATCGCGCCGGTAAGTTCGAGCAGGCGAACAAGGGGACGCTTTTTCTGGACGAGATCGGCGACATGAGCCTGGCCGCGCAGGCGAAAGTGCTGCGCGTGCTGCAGGACAACGTCATTACCAGAATTGGGGGCGCCAAGCCAATCTCGGTCGACGTGCGGGTAATCGCTGCGACGAACAAGACGCTCGAGAACGAGATAGCGGGCGGCAAATTCCGCGAGGATCTCTATTATCGGCTGAACGTGGTGCCGATCCACGTTCCGCCGATCCGCGAGCGCCGCGAGGACATCCCGACGCTGGCTCAGTACTTCGCGTCGACGCTGTCGGTGCGGGAAGGAATTCCGCCGCGCACATTCACCGCGGATGCGCTGGAGAGATTGAGCTCGCTCGACTGGCCCGGTAACGTGCGCGAGCTGAGAAACACGGTGGAGCGGCTGCTCATTCTGGCGCCCGACTCGCAGATTGCGGCGCGTGACATCGACCGGTTGGCCGGCCAGCGCGCGCTCGACGACGCCGGTCTCGCGACACTCACGCAATGCCGCACCTTCGAGGAATTCAAGGACGCGGCCGAGCGGGCGTTTCTGCTCAACAAGCTGCGCGAGTTCGACTGGAACGTGTCCGAGACAGCGCGCGCGGTTGAGATGCCGCGGTCCAATCTGTACAAGAAAATCGAGCGATATTCGCTGTCACGTGAACACAGTTAGGCCGCAGCATTCACTTCTTGCACAGAATCCTTGAGATTCGGTCGCTACTCACTACCTCGTGAACATAGTTAACACGCGTCGCTACCATCACAACCTGTCGAAATGAAAAAGTTCAGCAACTACATCGCCGGTAAGTGGGTCGGCCCCGAGTCGGGCGAGTACTTCGAGAACAACAACCCCGCCAATCGCAATGACGTGATCGGAAAATTCCCGCTCTCCGACCGGCGCGACGTGGATCGCGCGGTCGAGAGCGCCCAACGGGGGTTCGCGGGATGGCGACGCACGCCGGCGCCCGCGCGCGGCGACGTGCTTCGCTTCGTGGGCGACATCATGACCAAGCGCAAGGAAGAGATCGCCGACGCGATGACCCGTGAGATGGGCAAGCCGCTAACGGAGACGCGGGGCGACGTGCAGGAGGGGATAGACACCGCCTACTACGCATCGAGCGAAGGGCGGCGCCTGTTCGGCAAAACTGTGCCCAGCGAGCTGCGGAACAAGTGGGCGATGAGCTACCGCCGGCCGATCGGCGTGGCCGGTCTCATCTGTCCCTTCAACTTTCCGATGGCGATCCCGACCTGGAAGATGTTCCCGGCACTCGTGTGCGGAAATGCCGTGATCTTCAAGCCGGCGGAGGACGTCCCGCACACGGGAACCCTCCTGGTGGAGATCCTTCTCGAGGCCGGACTCCCGAAAGAGGTGGTGCAGCTCGTACACGGCCGCGGAGAGCAGGTGGGAGCCGCAATCGTGGATCATCCCGGAGTCCCGCTCATCTCCTTCACTGGCTCGACGGAGACCGGCCGCATTGTCGGAGAGACCTGCGGACGCCTCCACAAGAGGCTGTCGCTCGAGATGGGGGGCAAGAACGCGCAGATCGTGATGGACGATGCCGACCTCGACCTGGCGCTCGAGGGCGCACTGTGGGGAGCATTCGGCACAACGGGGCAACGTTGTACCGCCACCAGTCGTCTTATCGTACAGAAGAAGGTTCACGACAAGTTCGTGGGCATGTTGGAAGACCGTACCCGGGCTCTCAAGCTGGGCGATGGAAGGAAGAAGGGGACTGACGTCGGGCCGCTGATCAACGAAGATGCGCTCAGGAAGGTCGAGACCTACGTCGATATCGGTCAGTCGGAAGGAGCCAGGCTCGTAACCGGTGGGGCACGACCGAAAAAGCTCTCCGGGGGCAATTTCTTCGAGCCCACGATCTTCACGAACGTCAAGCCCGGCAGCCGGCTCGAGCAGGAAGAAATCTTCGGCCCGGTTCTTTCCGTAATTCGAGTGAAGGACGCGGACGAGGCGTTCGCGGTGAACAACGACGTGAAATACGGATTGTCGTCGTCGATCTATACGCGGGATGTGAACACGGCATTCCGTGCGCTCAACGAGCTGGACAACGGAATTACGTACGTAAACGCACCAACCATCGGCGCGGAGGCTCATCTCCCGTTCGGTGGGGTCAAGCAGACCGGAAACGGACACCGGGAGGGCGGCTGGGAAGTCTACGAGTTCTACTCCGAGACCAAAGTCGGATACGCCGACTTCTCAGGCACGCTTCAGCGCGCCCAGATCGACACGTATCTGGGAACGCCCGATTGATCACGCAGGTATAGAAGGACGATGGACAACTACGAGCACAAGCGGGCGCACGCCCTGGACCTGGCGAATCGAAGACGCAGAGGAAGCAAGCTGCTGTTCTTCGCGCACTGGGCCAAGATCATCATTGTCTCACTGGCGCTTTTCGTCGTCATCCGCGCCTTTGGCGTAGAGGCGTTCAAGATCGCGAGCGGGAGCATGGAGCACACCCTGTTCGAGGGTGACTTTCTCCTCATCAACAAGCTCGTCTACGGCGCCGGCATTCCCGGGAGTGGCCGCAAGCTTCCCGCGATTCACGCCCCGCGGCGGGGGGACGTGGTCGTCTTCACCTATCCGGTAGATCCGCGGCTCAATTACGTGAAAAGGATCGTCGGCATCCCCGGCGACACGATTCAAATGCGTGACGGGACGCTTGTCAGGAATTGGCAGCCTGTACACGAGGACTACGTCCAGCACACTCCCGACGAAGCGGACCAGTCAGACGACGATTTCCGCTGGCAGAACGCGTACCTGGTGGGAGGAGCGTCGATCGAGAATTATCATCCATCCCGTAACAACTGGGGCCCTCTGATCGTCCCTCCTCATGACTACTTCGTCCTCGGAGATAATCGCGACAATTCGTCGGATTCGAGGTATTGGGGTTTCGTGGCCGACTCTCTTGTGCGCGGCCAGCCGATAGTGGTCTATTATAGCTACGCGCCCGATACCGGAGACCGGCTGGATTGGCTGACTCGTCTACGGTGGAAGCGCTTCGGAGAGATCGTTCACTAAGTTCCGACAGTAGTTCGCAGTTCGGAGTTTTAGTCGATCTCTCGATTTCTGAGAGGATGCCGCTATCGCTATGAAGGTTTCGACGAATCGGAAATCGACCGTCGACGAAGGATCGCTCGATCAGTACCTCAGGGACATCAGCGTCTTTCCCCTCATTACCCGCGAGAGAGAAGTCGAGCTCGCGAAGCGCATCCGCCTGAATGATCAGGAAGCACTCGACACGCTGGTGCGCTCAAATCTCCGATTCGTCGTCTCGGTCGCCAAGAAATATCAGAATCAGGGAGTCTCGCTCTCCGATCTGATCAACGAGGGCAACCTCGGCCTCATTCGCGCCGCCCACAAGTTCGACGAGACGAAGGGCATCAAGTTCATCTCGTACGCGGTGTGGTGGATCCGCCAGTCCATTCTCCAGGCACTGGCCGAGCAATCGCGCATCGTGCGTGTGCCGCTCAACCGCGCCGGAACGCTTCACCGCATCGGCAAGAGAGCGAGCAGCCTGCTCCAGGAGCTGGGGCGACAGCCGACCAACCTCGAGATCTCCGAAGGGATGGACATCAGCGAGGACGAAGTCGCCAAGACGATGATGATCTCGCAGGTGCACCTTTCGCTGGATGCGCCGATGACGCCCGGCGAGGACAATCGCCTGCTCGATTATCTCCCCGACAACATGAATCCTACTCCGGACGAGATCACGTTCGAGAAGGCCTTGTCGGAGGCGATCGAGGAGTCGCTGTCATCGTTGAAGGAGCGTGAGTCCAAAATTCTACGCCTCTACTTCGGGCTTGATGGCGCCGATCCAATGACGCTCGAGGACATCGGCACGCTGCTCCAGATCACCCGCGAGAGAGTGCGGCAGATCAAGGAGAAGGCGCTGCTCAAGCTGCGCCACAATTCGCGCCGCCGCTCCCTGGAATCGTTCCTCGGATAGTTGATGGTTCGAGCAGCACGCTTCTCGACAATTGCTGCTGTTTTCCTCGGTGCGCTGGCCCTCGGCGCTCCGACAGTGACCGCGCACGCGCAGAGCGGTTGGGCCCGATACAAGCCGGGCACCATTGCGGCTGTCATGCAGCTGCATGATTCCACGATTCGAGCGGATCACGTCGCGAACCACCCGGGCGTGATCGTGAGCGGTGATGGTTTCCCGATACTGGCGCGCGTCGTTTATCGAGGCGATTCACGGCCCCTGGATCCAAAGCGCGTCGATGTCATGAAAGAGTGGGGACTGACGTTCCTCAAAGACTCCACGATTGTGAAGGACTTTCATCGCGAGTACCTGTTCCAGGAGGGCAAACAACTCCTATGGTTACCGGTTCAGGACACGGTGGCGAGTTTCTTTGCACGCGAGTTGCACCCAGGACAAACGGTCACGCTCTACGTCGTGTGGTTCGGTGCCTACTATGCCGGCGGAGACATCACCTGGGCATTCATCGTCAACGAGTTCAGATCCGAGCCGGTCGTGCGCCCGTTTTGATCGAGTTACGGAGACCAACGCAAGTGATCCGCTGATGGTGAAAAGAATAGCCTGGGTCCTATCGCTCGCAATTCTGCTCGTTGCGGGCGTCGACGGCATTTACAACGGCGTTACCGAATGGGGAGATGGCCACACTCCGATGCAGCGTTCCGTCACCATTGGCGTTTTTCTCTACGGCGTGCTGGGACTGATTACCGCGTTTGGGCTGTTTCGCCGGCGCCGCTGGAGCGTCGGCACGGCAATCTCCTGGGGCATTGCGGTGGCCTACGTTCCGGGCGTAGCAGTCATGGCATATGGCGGTAAAGACGCCACCATGTCGTCGGCGATCGCCGCGAGCGCCGCCAGCGCTTTCATCGCTGTGGGCGTGATCTGGACAGCGTATCGAGTGACTCGCGGCGATCCAATGATGGCACGCTTGCCCTGATGAAATTCCGGAAGTTACTACCGACAGAAACGGGCCGGATCCTGGTTGGATCCAGCCCGTCTCCATCAATGGAGATTGCTAAGCGCTCAATCTGCCGAGCGCGCTCGCACGATCAATTGGTTAGAGACCGACTGCATTCCTTACGCTAATGCGACCGCGACCAAGAAGCGGATTGATGGGATCAGCTGACCTGATGATCGCCTGCTTGATCTGTTGCGGTTGACCGTGACCCATCTGTGCAACGAGCAGCGCAGCGAGGCCTGTGACGTGGGGCGAGGCCTGGCTCGTGCCGATGAAGCCCAGTAGTCGGTTACCTGCGGTGCAGCTGGTCAAAAGGGGAACGTTCGCCGACGTCCAGCCGCCAACGAGGGTCTTGCTGCACATACTCCATACCCACGATGCAATGTCCGTGAATTTCGGTGGGTCTGCCCACGGCCAGCCGTCGCTAGGCACGAGGCTCTTCCCATCGGCAGCCAGGACACCGTTTCCCCCGGGCGCCGCGATGGTGACCGCGGACTTTCCGAAATTGGTGTAAAACGCTGGCACGTCCCCGTTCCCTAACCACTTAGTGGGTCCAACAGCAGAAACGCAAACGACGTGGGGCGAATCGCAGAACGTGGACTCCACATTTCCTTCGTGCTGCAGGTCTGCGCCCGAATTCCCGGCTGATACGACAATCAGCATTCCTTGCTGCTTGGCGTAGTTGAACACCTTGTTGATCGCGCCGACCAACCGGCCGTTGCCAGCTTTCGAAAACGCGCCGCCGAGACTCATGTTGGCTACGTCCGCCCCGTGATCAGCGGCCCAGAGGACGCCACTGAGTATCTGGCCAAAGGTTCCAACGCCGTTCGAGCCAAGGACCTTCACGCCGATCAAAGTCGTCCTGGAGGTGACGCCACCAAATGCGACGGCCTTGCTGCTGACCTGCTGCGCGACGTTCGTACCGTGACCGTTATAGTCGGAGATTTTGCTTCTGGTGGGGAAAAACTTCTTCGACACTGTGTCGTCGGCTGGTCTGACCGTAGACGTGTCGGTCGCCTTGACGAACGTGCTCATGAAGGAGGTCGAGCGCGAAAGATCAACGAGACCGTTGACATCGAGGTCGTCGTAGTCGATTCCGGTATCCAGAATCGCGACCGTGACGCCGGCATTTCCCAGCTTCTGTGCTTTCCACACCGTGTCCATTCCGATCAGGCGCATGTTCCACTGCCAACTGGCGAGGATTGCGGTCTCGGGATGGAGCTGGCTGTCGATGGAGGGATTACCAATCAGGTTCGTCGCGTCGGCTTGAGCCTGGCCGATCGGTGCGTCGAGCGCAACAACGGCGTCCGCCTGGACATCCGCCACGCCACCAAACGCGCCGAGCTGCGTCGCGCCGGCAGCGGTGAGACCTGACACCGCCGCGAATCCGGCTTTGTCATTCGAATAGATAACGCCGCCACCGAGGCTCGCGACTTTCTCAGCGAAGCCGGCGGGAATACCCGTGCCGTTCGTGAGAACTATGTAGTCGCCAGTTTGATTGCTGACCGAGAGGGCGAGCTTCGGTCCGGTGGGGGTCTTGAGAGGTGCCACGACGTCGGGGGAACAGGCCCCGAGAGTCATCGTGGCGCACAGCGCTAGAACGGAGTATCTACGAAGCATAGGCAGTCCTCTGGGTGAATGAGCGGCGGCGTGGAAGGGATGAAGCTCTGCAGTAGCACCGGAAGCACAAGGGGGGCGAAAAAAAAGACCGGCAAACATGTGTAGCTCGCCCGACCCTGTCAAGAAACTTTTTGGCGAGGATAACTGATTTTACAAATCCGTCACACTTGGCCGATCGACTGATTCCTGGCTCCGAAAAAAGCCGAGGAAGGTCAAATCAGACAGAGAAAACAGCCTTGCTCCGAGGGGCGACACGATAGGGCGCGGCATTTCCGCGGTCAATAGAATTGTTTCCGGATTCGGCGAACACACGAAATTCCTCGGTGAGCGGCGCGATTACATTTACCACATGCCTCAACAAGCTTCCTTCGACGTGACAACGGGCGTCGACCTCCAGGAGGTCGACAACGCCGTCAATCAGGCGCAGAAAGAGATCTCCCAGCGCTACGACTTCAAGGGATCACCTGCTACCATCGAGCTAAAGCGTACGGAAGGGCTAATCGCCCTCATCGCCGAGAACGATTACAAGATGCAGGCGCTCTGGGATGCGCTTCAGACCAAGCTCATAAAGCGGGGCGTCTCCGTGAAGAACCTCGATCCCGGTGAGATCAAACCCGCCGGCGGCGATACCGTGCGCCGTGATATCGCCCTCAAGCTGGCGCTCGACGGCGACACCGCGAAGAAAGTGGCGGCCGCAATCAAGGAAGCCAAGCTCAAGAAAGTCCAGGCGGCGATCCAGGGCGACCAGGTACGTGTCACCTCTCCGTCACGCGACGATCTGCAGGAAGCCATGGCGCTCCTGCGCGGCAAGGACTTCGGCGTCGAGCTCAAGTTCGGGAACTACCGTTGACGTCGCGCGCGCCCGGCGCTCCCGAATGAAAGTGGGCATCATCACACTCGGCTGTGACAAGAACACCGTCGACAGCGAGCGATATCTCGCGCAGTTGTCGGACTACTCCGCCGAGTACACTGCGGAGCTCGCCGAAGCCGAAGTCATCATCGTCAATACGTGCGGTTTCATCGACGCCGCCAAGAAGGAATCGATCGACGCGATGATCGAAGCCGCGCGATTCAAGACGAAGGGACGCTGCCAGGCGGTCGTGGCCGTCGGC
>Ga0193707_1000865_pt1 | contig 10863 bp, 7 predicted proteins | sample U3c2metaG_FD_143043 | JGI IMG/M metagenome (GOLD analysis project Ga0193707, IMG submission 143043) | Soil microbial communities from a riparian zone of the East river system, Colorado, United States - U3c2 | ecosystem: Environmental > Terrestrial > Soil > Riparian zone | place: USA: East River...
ACCAGCAGGGGCGAGCGGGCCGGGTCGGTCACGTACGTCTCGGTCAGCCGGTACCTGCCGCTGGTCGCGGTGTTGGTGACGGTGTACTCCGGGGACTTCTCGTCCGGCATCGAGGTCGTGTGCGTGGTCGCGTCGCGTTCGAGGTCGGCGAAGGTCGACCCGTCGGTCACCACGTACTGCAGGTCCTGCACGTCGGGCACGTCGGTCCGCGGGTAGAACACCTCGGAGGTGACGCCCTTGGCCAGCGTGAACCAGACCTTCGAGGCCGCCGCGGTCGCCGTGCCCACCGCCGTCTTGTCACCGGTCGTCCACGACGAACCCCCGCCCGGAGCGCCGGGCGCGTCACCGGCCGCGTACGCCGTCGCCGGCGCCGACGTGAGTCCTGCCAGCAGCAGCGCCGTGCCGAGCCGCGCGCACCAGCCCATGACCCGCTCCTCAACGCTCCGCGAAAGACCGCCCGCCCGAAAATAAGCGGGATCGGGCGGCACGACAAGATCCGTCCCGTGGCCGGGTCAGGTCGGCCACGGGACGGGGAGACGCGTCAGGCGGCCGGCCAGGGCACCTGCGGCGAGCGGTAGTAGCCGACGCCCATCGCCGACCAGCGGGGTCCCTGCGCGGCGAGCCGGACGCGGAAGTCCTCCCAGGTCCGTGCCGACTGCGGTGACCAGCCGATCTCGGCGATCGCGGGCAGGCGCGGGAAGGTCATGTAGTCGATGTTCGCGTTGGTGACGATCGTCTCGCTCCACAGCGGAGCCTCGACGCCGAGGACGTCCTTCTCCGCCACGCCGTCGACCAGCGCGGCCGGGTCCCATTCGTAGGAGTCCCTGACCTCGACGAGGCCGGCCCAGTCCTGCCCGAGCGGGGTGCTCTCGTCGTACTTCATGTCGAGGTAGGCGTGGTTCGCCGGCGACATCACGACCTTGGCGCCCTGGGCCACGGCGTCACGCGCCGTCTGGGTGCCGTTCTCGCTGCCCTTGGCGGTGTTCCAGTACTGCGCGACCGAGCCGGCTGGGATCTTCCCCGCCCCGATCTCGTTCCAGCCCGCCATCTTCTTGCCGTACTTGGTCACGATCGGCCCGACCTTCTGGATGAAGGTGGCGTAGTCGGCCGGCGTCGTGCTGTGCGCCTCGTCGCCGCCGATGTGGAGGTAGGGACCGGGGGTGAGCTTGGCGAGCTGGCCGAGCACGGCGTCGAGCAGCTCGTACGTCACGGGCTTGGCGATGCACCAGGAGCTGAACCCGACCTCGGTGCCGGTGTAGAGCGGCGGGGCCTTGCCGTCGCAGTTGAGCTCGGCGTACGAGGCGAGGGCCGCGTTGGTGTGCCCGGGGCCGTCGATCTCCGGGACGACCGTCATGTAGCGCTCGGCGGCGTACCGGACGATCTTGGTGTAGTCGGCCTGGGTGTAGTGGCCGCCCTCGCCGCCGCCGACCTCGGTGCTGCCGCCGTACTCGGCCAGGCGCGGCCAGCCGTTGATCGCGATGCGCCAGCCCTGGTCGTCGCTGAGGTGCAGGTGGAAGGTGTTGATCTTGTACTGGGCGGCCAGGTCGATGTACCGCTCGACCTGGCCGACCGTGAAGAAGTGCCGGGAGACGTCGAGCATCGTGCCGCGCCAGGCGAAGCGCGGGGAGTCCTCGATCTCCACGCCCGGCATCGTCCACGGGCCGTGCTGGACGGTGGGCGACCCGGCTGCGGCGGGGAGGAGCTGCCGGAGCGTCTGGACGCCGCGGAAGAGGCCCTCCGGCGAGCCGGCCTCCAGGCGCACCGACTTCTTCGTCACGGCGAGGCGGTAGGCCTCGCCCTTCTCGGTCCGGGAGAGGGCCAGGGAGATCACGTCGTGGGAGCCGCCGCTCGCGCTGACCGGCAGCGGGTAGCCCGTCGAGCGGCGCAGGACCGCGGCGAGGTAGGTGCCGGCGGTGCCCGACCCGGGCCGCGCGACGATGCGGGTGCCGCGGGTGAGGCTGAAGGACACGCCGGGGACGGTCCGCAGCGAGGCGGGCGCCGGCACGATCCGCGGCGCCGCGACCGCGCGCGGGGATGCCTGGGGAGCCCCGGCGGTCGCCGGTGAGCCGGGTACGCAGACGAGCGCCGTCGTCGCGGCCGCGGCCGCCAGGACGCGGCGTCCGGAGACGACGGAGCGGGTAGGGCTGGAGTCGGTCAGTGGTGGGCCTGCCACGCGAACCTCCGCTGGGACGGGCGGCCCGCGCGGGCCGCGTGCGACCGGGGCCCCGCCCGTCAGGCGATGCTCCGGCCGACTTTTGTAAGGAAGGTTTCCTTATCGCCCGGGACGATAGGGAAACTCGCCCACCGCGTCAAGGCACCCGCACGGCCGCCATCCTAACCAGCGCCGTGACCGGCCGCTTCACGAATGACCGCGGACCGGATGCGGCCGGTACGGCTTCTCCAGCCGTGCGACCTCGTCCTCGCTCAGCGTCAGGTCCACGGCCGCCAGCGCGTCCTCCAGGTGGCCGATCCTGGTCGCGCCGACGGCGGGCGCGGTGACGCCCGGCCGCCCGAGCAGCCACGCGAGCGCGACCTGGGCGGGCGGGACGCCGCGGCCGTCCGCGACCTCGCGCACCGCGTCCACGACGTCGAAGTCGCCTTCGTCGTAGAGCGTCTCTCCGAAGGTGTCGCCGCCGGAGCGTACGGTGCGCCGCCCGCCGCCGCGCTGCCACGTGCCGGCCAGCAGGCCGCGGGCGAGCGGGCTCCAGGGGACCACGCCGACCCCCTGGTCGCGGCAGAACGGGATCATCTCCCGCTCCTCCTCGCGGTAGACCAGGTTGTAGTGGTTCTGCATCGAGACGAACGGCGTCCAGCCCTCCGCCCGCGCGATGTAGCGCGCCTTCGCGAACTGCCAGGCGTACATGCTGGAGGCGCCGACGTAGCGCGCCTTGCCGGCCTTGACGACGTCGTGCAGGGCCTCGAGGGTCTCCTCGATCGGCGTCTCGGGGTCCCAGCGGTGGATCTGGTACAGGTCGACGTGGTCGGTGCCGAGCCGCCGGAGCGAGCCGTCGATGGCCGCCATGATGTGCTTGCGCGACAGCCCACGGTCGTTGGGTCCCTCCCCCATCGGGTAGTAGACCTTGGTCGCCAGCACGTAGTCGTCGCGGCGCGTGAACATCCGGTGCAGCAGCCGCCCCGTGACCACCTCCCCGGCACCACCGGAGTACATGTCGGCGGTGTCGAAGAACGTCACCCCCGCCTCCACCGCCCGGCGGACGATCGGCTCGCCGGCCTCCTCGCCGAGCTGCCAGGCCCGGTGCTCCGGGTCACCGAAGCTCATCATGCCCAGACAGATCCGCGACACCTTCAACCCCGACGTTCCCAGCCGCGTGTACTCCATGAGGTCCTCTCCGCCCCCCGCTCTGGATCGGCCAGAAGAATCCTGACCTGGGCGCCCTTTCGCGGATAAGGGCGAATCCACGGAAGGGGACGGCGCACGCCTTCGGATCGAAGGCCCGGCGGCCCGTGGACCGGACCGGCCGCCAGGGGCGCGGGTCATAGGCTGGTGGCGTGGAGAGCGGCACCGAGACCGTACTGGTGACCGGGGCGGGCGGAGGCGTCGGCGGCGTGGGCCGCACCGTCGTGGAGATCCTGCTCGGACGCGGCCGGGCCGTCCGCGCGATGGCGCACCGCGACGACGAGCGCGCCGACCGGCTGCGCGCCCTCGGGGCGCAGGTGGTCGTCGGCGACCTGACGAACCCCGCCGACGTGGCGCGGGCCCTCGACGGCGCCCGGCGGATGTTCTTCTCCATGAGCGTGTCGCCGTCGTACCTGGAGGCCGCGGCGACCGTCGCCACCGTGGCCCGCGCCACCGGGACCCTCGACGTGCTGGTCGCGATGTCGCAGATGACCGTGTCGCAGATGGACGCGGTGAGCACCCGTGAGTCGCACCAGCAGCGGCTGCACTGGCTGTCGGAGCAGGTGCTCGACTGGTCCGCGCTTCCCGTCGTGCACATCCGCCCGACCACGTTCCTGGACAACCCGCTGTTCACGACGCTCGCCGCGCGGTCCATCGCGGAAAGCGGCACCATCCGGCTGCCCTTCCGCACCGGCCGCACCTCGCCGGTCGCGGCCTCCGACGTCGCGGCGGTCGTCGCCGAGGTCCTGGATGATCCGCGCCCGCACATCGGCCGGGTCCACGAGCTCACCGGCCCGCGGTCGCAGGACATGAACGGGGTCGCGGAGGAGTACGCGCGGGCCCTGGGCCGGCCGGTGGCGTACGTGGACGTCCCGCTGGAGGAGTGGACCGGCCAGGTCCTCTCCCGGGCGGGCCTGCCCCCGCACGTCGAGGAGCACATCGCGACGATGGCCCGCATGCACCGCGAGAACCGGTACGACCGCGCCACCGACACCGTCGAGCGGATCACGGGCAGGCCCGCCCAGTCGGTCGAGGAGTTCGTCACCCGGCACGCCGCCCTCTACGACCGTGGCCGGTGACGCCGGCGTGGTGACGGTCGGCCCCGTCGTACCCGATGATCCGCTGTTCGACCAGGTCGGCGAGCTGTTCGACGCCTACCGTGCCCACTACGGCCAGGCCCGCTCGCCGCGGCCCGCGCGCCGGTGGCTGGGCGGCCAGGTGGCGGAAGGACGCCTGCGGGTGGCTGCCGCCGTCGAGGCCGGTGAGGCGCATGGGCTGATCACCACGACCGTCGATCCCGCGTCGCTGACGCTGCGGACCTTCTGGACGATCCGTGATCTCTACGTCGACCCCGCGCGCCGCCGCTCCGGCGTGGCACGCGCGCTGCTCCGGCACGTCGCCGAGGCGGCCCGCGCGGAGGGGGCGCTCCGCCTCTCGCTGCGGACCGAGACCGGCAACACGGCGGCGCTCCGCCTGTACCAGAGCGCGGGTTTCCTCCCGGTCGAGGGCCTGGAGATGCTCAACCACCCCCTCTGACCAGCAGCGGAACACCCGTCCCACCAGGACGGACGCCGGAGATGAGGGCGTAGCCTCGGTACCAGGGAGTCCGCCGCCGGTTCGGAGGTGGGACATGAAGATCGTGGAAGAGAGCCTGCACATTCCCGTCGCGGACGTGATCCTGCGGGCCGATGTGGTCGTGCCCGACCAGGCTCGCGGGGTGGTGCTGTTCGCGCATGGCAGCGGCAGCAGCCGGCACAGCCCGCGCAACCGCTATGTGGCGGGCGAGCTGCGGGAGGCCGGGCTGGCCACCGTGCTGGCCGACCTACTCACGCCCGCGGAGGAGCAGCGTGACGCCTGGACCTCCGAGCTGAGGTTCGCCATCGGCATGCTCGCCACCCGGGTCACGGCGCTGGCCGACTGGGTGACGGCCTACTCCCACACCCGGGAGCTCGGCCTGGGGCTGTTCGGTGCCAGCACGGGCGCCGCGGCGGCGCTCGTGGCCGCGACGGAGCGGCCCGACACGGTGCAGGCGGTCGTCTCGCGCGGCGGCCGGCCGGATCTCGCCGGAGAGTACCTGCACCTGACCAACCAGCCCACGTTGCTGATCGTCGGCGGGGACGACCCGGCCGTCATCGACCTCAACCGCAGGGCGCTGCGGGAGCTGCCGGGCGAGGGCCGCCTGGAGATCATCCCTGGTGCTTCGCACCTGTTCGAGGAGCACGGCGCCCTGGAGCGGGTGGCCCGGCAGGCGAGCGACTGGTTCCTGCTGCACCTGCGGCCCGTCGTCCACACCGTCGGCCAGGGGTCGTGATCACAGCTCGGACAGCGCGATGGCGACCCAGTACTCGAAGCGGCCGTACCGGTCGGCGACCGCCTGGGTGCGCGGCGGCGGCATGTCCAAGATGAAGTCCGCCGCGTCGGTGAGGTCCCAGTACGGGTGACGCAGCTCGCGGGAGACCGCCTCGCGGTAGATCGTCTGGAACCGGCCGGCCACGTCGACGCCGTAGTCCAGGGCCAGGTTGATGCGCATCCGGGCCAGGTCGATGCCGTACGGGCCGTTGCTGCCGGTGGTCCAGTCGACGATGCCGGTCAGCCGGTCACCGGACCACACGGTCTGGCCGGGGTGGAAGTCGCGGTGGATGAAGCCCGTCGGCGTCTCCGGGGCGGGGTCCTTCAGCGCCTCGAAGACGCGTTCCCACAGCTCGGGGCTGCCCGACCACTCGGGCGGGCGACGCTCGCCGTACTTGACCGGTTCGTAGTACGGGGCGTACGGCGGGAGGGCGGTGTCCAGCGGCACCTCGTGGATGCGCGCGAGCGCCTGCGCCAGCACGGTGAGGTAGCCGTCCATGTCCCAGGGCCGTGCGGCGTGGCGCCCGGGGACCCGCGTGGTGAGCAGGGCCGGGACGTCGCAGATCCGGCCGTGCGGGTCGGCGGCGAGCAGCCGGGGGGCCGGCACCTCGGTGTCGTCGAGCAGCTCCAGCACGGCGGCCTCGTTCGCCGGGACGTACCAGGGGTCGGTGCGCAGCCGCGCGGCGTCGTGGAAGCGGCGGACGACCAGCCGCCGCGGCGGGTCGCCCGCGTCGATCGCGTGCAGGGTGGTCGAGCCGACGCCCATCGAGCGGATCGAGGAGATACGGCCGGCGACCACGTCGCGTACCCAGCCGAGCACCGTCTCGGGCGGATGAGGAGACAACATCTAGCCGTCGGCGGCGAGAAACGACGGGGTGGTCACCGGTACGCCCGAACCCGTGACGCACATGTGGACACCTTCTTCTCCGTCGATACTCCGGCGTCTCCTGTTGGACACCGTACGTTCGCCGAACCCGGCTAGCGTCTCCGCGCCGCATCCGACGACAAGAGGCTCAATGGCTAACTCCGATCGCATCTCCGAGGTCTACAAGGGCGAGATCTGGGCTGAGAGTACGCAACAGGTCGCTCGTGATCGTATCCACTGGCTGGTGGGGCAGGCCACCGGAGATGTCCTCGACATCGGTTGCTCTCAGGGCATCGCCTCGATCCTGTGCGCGCGGCGCGGCCTGACCGTCGTCGGCATCGACATCCAGGCCGACCGGGTCGAGTACGCGCGGGCCGAACGGGAAAGTGAACCCGAGGACGTGCGCGGGCGGCTCGACTTCCGGCTCGCCGACGGGAGCGCCCTCGACTTCCCAAATGCCTCCTTCGACACGGTCATCATGGGGGAGATCGTCGAGCACTCCGAGGACGCCTCGCCGCTGCTGGCCGAGGCGGCGCGTGTGCTGCGCCCGCAGGGGCTGCTCGTGCTGACGACGCCGTTCGGGCTGAGCCGTCATCACGACCACTACGCCACGTTCTACGTCGACTCCCTGGTGCGCCTGCTCGCGCCCCACTTCTCCGTCGAGAGCCTCGACATCGCCGACCGCTACCTCCGGGCGTGTTCGCGGCCCGGGGCGATGGCCGACCCGGACCGGCTGATCGTCGAGTCGCAGCCCCTCATGGAGAAGGCGCTGATCGCCATCCAGAGCTCCCTGCAGGACGAGAAGGACAAGATGCGGCGCCATGACGTCGCGATCGCGCGGTACGAGCAGGTCAACGCACGGATGAAGAACCTCGAGGCGCGCCTCGCGCACCAGTCCTACCGTACGGACTACGTGACGTGGCAGCTGAAGTCGGCCAAGAGCCGCAAGTGGTGGCGGCTCGGCGAGGCGCTGTGGAGCGCCAAGCGGCCCGCGGAGGCGCTGAAGCTCCCGAAGAACGTCGCCACCGCGCTCAAGACCGCGCCACGCCTGGAGGAGCCCAAGCCGGAGACGACGGCGGGCTCGCCCGACCTGTCCGGCCACTACTCCGCGGTGAGCATCCCCGAGGTCGCCATCCCGGACGGGCCGATGGCGCGCGACACCAAGGTCGCGGTGATCCTCGACGTCTTCTCCACCGACGCCTTCAAGTACGAGTGGCAGCAGATCACGTTCGGCCCGGAGGACTGGCGTGAGGTGCTCGAACGCGAGCGCCCCGCGATGTTGTTCTGCGAGTCGGCCTGGCACGGCAACAAGGGCCGCTGGGCCACGATGATGAGCGCGGCCGGCGCGCCCAAGCAGCCGGTGCGCGACCTGGTCGCCTGGTGCAAGGAGCAGGGCATCCCGACGGTCTTCTGGAACAAGGAGGACCCGCCGAACTTCGACCGGTTCATCGAGACGGCCAAGCTGTTCGACCAGGTGTTCACCGTGGACGCCGACTGCGTCCCGCGCTACGTCGAGGCGGTCGGTCACGACCGGGTGGCCCTGCTGCCGTTCGGGGCGCAGCCGCGCATCCACAACCCGGTGGCGGTGCCGGGCGGGCGCAAGCACGAGGTCGCGTTCGCCGGGACGTACCACGCCAAGAAGTACCCCGAGCGCGCGGCGCAGATGCAGACGATCCTCGGCCCGGCGCGCGAGTTCGACCTGCACATCTACAGTCGCATCTCCGACGACCCGGACTTCGCCTTCCCTGCGGAGTACACCGACTTCATCGTCGGCTCCCTGCCGTACGAGCGGATGCTCGCGGCGTACAAGGCCTACAAGATCTTCCTGAACGTCAACTCGGTGACCGAGTCGCCGACGATGTGCGCCCGGCGCGTCTTCGAGCTGTCGGCGTGCGGCACGCCGGTCGTCTCCGGGCACTCCCGCGCGCTGGAGAAGGTCTTCGGGGACCTCGTACGCCTGGCGTCGAGGCCGGAGCAGACCACCGAGGCGCTCATCGACCTGATGAAGGACGCCGACCTGCGTGACCGTACCGGGCACCTGGCCATGCGCGAGGTCTTCGCCCGGCACCTGTACGGCCACCGGGCCGACTCCGTGCTGACGGCGGCCGGCGTGGCCACCGCGCCGCGCGAGCGCTCGATCTCGGTGATCCTGCCGACCAACCGGCCCGAACAGGTCGAGCACGCCATCGCGCAGGTGGCCGCCCAGGACCACCGGCCACTGCAGCTCGTACTGGTGCTGCACGGTGTCCCGGCCGACGGTGTGGAGGAGAAGGCACGGGCCGCCGGGCTGGAGAACGTCGTCGTGCTCACCGCCGACGCCTCGCTCACCCTCGGCGCCATCCTGAACCTCGGCATCGACGCGGCCGACGGCGCGTACCTGGCCAAGATGGATGATGACAACCTGTACGGCGAGCACTACCTGAGCGACCTCGCGTACGCCTTCGACTACACGACGGCGGGGCTGGTCGGGAAGGGCGCGCACTACTGCGAGATGCGCACGCACGGCGTCACGCTGCTGCGCTTCCCGCATCTGGAGCACACCGAGGCCGAGCTGATCCAGGGCGGCACGATCCTGGCGGACGGCGAGGTGCTGCGGAAGCTGCGCTTCTCCGACCTGCCGCGCGCCATCGACAGCGACCTGCTGCAGCGGGCGCTCCGCGAGAACGTCGGGATCCACTCCGGGGACCGCTTCAACTTCGTGTCCGTCCGCGGTGACCGCGAGGCGCACACCTGGAAGGTGAGCGACGCGGAGCTGATGCGGCACGGCCGCGTCGCGTTCCACGGGCCGGCCGGGGAGCACGTGCTGTTCTGATGCTCGACATCGTCTCCGAGCCGGCCACGTCACGGGCGGGCACGCGGGCCTGGCGGCCCGCGGTGTTCCTGGGCGCCGTCCTGACCCTGCTGTACGGCGCGCTCCTGCTGCTCGACCTGTCCGTGCCGCAGCCGGTCGACCACAGCCGCTACATGGACGCGGCGCGGTCGTTCCCGTCGCCGCCGAAGGACCCGATCTTCGACCATCAGTACCTGCGGATCGGCCTGACCGGGCCGACCGCGGTGGCGATGAGGGTGTTCGGGTACTCCGAGGTGACCTACCACGCGTTCCCGGTGCTGACGGCGCTGCTGCTGTTCGCCTCGGTGTACGCGATCGGCGTGATGTGGTTCGGCCGGCTCGCCGGCGCGCTGTCGGCCGCCGTGCTCGGCTGCGCCGGGATCGTGGTCGTGGCCGGGACCGAGCTGCTGCCCGACCTGCCGGCCACGGCGCTGTTCACCGCGGCGGTCGCGCTGACGATCGCGGTCCGCGAGAAGCCGCTCGCCTGGCGGCGGCCGTGGCTCGCGGTCATCGGCGTGCTGATGGGGTGGAGCTACCTCACCCGCGAGTTCATCGTGTTCGTCTGGCCGCTGGTCCCGGTGCTGCTGTGGCGGCGGGTGGGCCGGTGGGAGTGGCTCTGGGGGTTCGTGCCGGTCGCGCTCACCGGGGCCGGCGAGACGCTGCTCAACGCCCACCTGTACGGCGACCCGCTCAAGCGCCTGCACGCCGGATCCGGGCTGGGCGACCTGCCCTCGGACCCGAAGGTCGCGGCGACCTTCCACGACCTGCCGCTGTGGGTGTACCTGTGGCGGCTGCCGCAGCAGCTCGCCCGGCTCGCCGAGGGCCCCGGCATGCTGTTGCTGCTCGCGCTGACGCTGGCCGCCGGCGTGTACGTGGTGGTCCGCCGCCTGCGCGGCACGGCCACGGTGCCCGAGCGCCGGGTGGGGGTGTTCGCCCTGTGGGTGATGCTGCTGTGGGTGCCGCTGACGCTGGCGGGCGGCGTGCTCAACCCGGCCCATCCGAAGCTGCGGTTGCAGTTGCTGCGGTACTGGTACCCGCTGTTCCCCGCCTTCGTGCTCGGCGGGGTCGCGGCCCTGTGGCTGGCGGCGCCGTGGCTGGCGGCGCGGCTCCTGCGGCTGCCGGACCGGCGACGGGCCCTGGCCGCCGGCGCTCTTGTGTCCTGCGTCGCGGTCGCCATCGCCGGGCTCGCCGTCCTCGGCCGGCCCGGCATGCCGGGCTGGGCGGGCTCGGACCGCGTGCGGTCGCGCGCGTTGCCGGAGTTCCGGTCCTGGCTCGCGCGCTCCGGGGCGCGGACCGTGTGGGTGGACGCGAAGCTGTTCCGCATCCTGCCGATCTACTTCGTCACCCCGGCCGGGCACCGGATCTGGCACGGCCACATGCGCCCGCTGCTGTCCCCCGGCCGGCCACCGGCCGGTGACTACGTCGTGGTCTACAGCGTCGGCAGCGACGCCTGCCCGCGCT
>Ga0193707_1000866_pt1 | contig 10862 bp, 7 predicted proteins | sample U3c2metaG_FD_143043 | JGI IMG/M metagenome (GOLD analysis project Ga0193707, IMG submission 143043) | Soil microbial communities from a riparian zone of the East river system, Colorado, United States - U3c2 | ecosystem: Environmental > Terrestrial > Soil > Riparian zone | place: USA: East River...
GCGGACTATGGCTCGCGCGTATACCAGTGCCGTGGGTCCCTGGACAGCGTACTTCCGCGTTCTGCAGCGCGACGTACGCCAATGATTTTTGCTGCATCGCGCGGGTACGGACCATCGCCGGTCAGTCGGGCGAGGGTGTCCTCTTCGCCGCTACGCTCACTTGGTCGGAGCCCCTAACTGCGCTCCTTCGCTCCGCTCAGTCGCGGGTCTCCTCCTCGCGTTCGCTTTGGAAAGCGGCTATGAGGACACCCTCGCCCTCCTTCCCTCCGGCTTGTTAACCACCTTTAGGAGTACGATCAAATGCGCTACGTGATGCGGCAGAAGCTGTTGTCGCTGGCAGATAACTTCACGATCAAGGATGAGAACGAACGCGACGCTTTTCTTGTTAAAGGGAAGGTGTTCAGTTTCGGTGACAAGCTCTCGTTTCAGGATATCGCTGGCAACGAACTGGTTTACATCGATCAGCGGCTTCTGAATTGGAGCCCGACCTATGAGCTGTGGCGGGGCGCCGACTTGCTTGCGGTCGTGAAGCGCGAATTGTTCTCGTTCATCCACCACCGCTTCACTGTCGATGTCCCCGGTCCTGACGATCTCGAGTCCGAGGGCGATTTCCTGGATCACGAATACACGTTCACGCGGGGTGATCGCGTCGTGGCGACGGTGTCGAAGCGCTGGTTCAGCTTTGCAGACACCTACGGAATCGAAATCGAGGACGGCGAGGATCCGGTGCTGATCCTGGCGAGCGCGGTCGTCGTCGACATGGTCTGCCACAGCGACAACAAACGGCGGTAGCTGTTTCCGCTTTCCGCCCACGCCCAAAGCCGGAGGTTGATTGCCGGAGGCGCGTCGCTGGCGATGCCGGTTGCAGATGGATTGGGTTTCCGTTCCGGGCGCCGAATCGCCAGATTCTGCGTCATGACGCAGAATTTCCCGTACGCCACTTACCTCGATGTCCGCTATCCGCCGCTCGAGGTGGTCGACGTTCCCGCGATCGTCGCCGCCGTGAAAGACCAGTGGTACAACCAGACGCTTTGCAAGGTCAACGATTCCGTCGTTCGGCTCGGCGTGATGCAGGGTGAGTATCACTGGCACAAGCACGACGATCTCGACGAGTTCTTCTACGTCGTCGAGGGAAAGTTTCTGATCGATCTCGAGGGTCGCACCGTGGAGCTCGGCGAGCGCCAGGGATTCGTGGTGCCGAAGGGAATCGTCCACCGCACGCGCGCGCCTAAGCGCGCGATCATCCTAATGGTCGAAGGCGCGGGGATAGTTCCGACGGGTGACTAGGGATTCTGGCGGCTGCAACTGCGACTGCAACGGCAACGGAACGAGAGGGAAGCTGGCAGCTTCAAGCTGAAGGCTACAAGGCATCACTACGTCGGGACGTCGCGGGACGCGAGTCGCGGCAAAGTCGACTGCGTTGCCATCACGCCACTGAGTGGCGTCCCGAAGTTTGCAGCTAGAAGCCGGTAGCTTTGGTCAGCTAACAGCTTCCCTCTCGTTCAGATTGCAGTTATTTGGCTACCGCGCGCCGAGTTGGAAGTCGTGCTCGAGAACCATATTCGCGGGAAAAGCGAGCCTCTCCTGCACGGTGTTCTTGCCGGCTATTCCGACCTTCGCCGTGATCTGCGCGTTGCGCGTGAATCCGCACATCATGTAGGACCCATCGCTGTTGGAGTCGGTCTCGACGGTCCGCTGCGCATTGGTGGAAACCAGCCGGCCGTTCTGCTCCACCCAAAGGATCTGCCAGGTTGCCCAGACGTGAGCGCGCGGTACCGGTCTGCCCGCGGCATCTCTCACGTAGCCGGCCATGAAACCCTGCGCCTCGGTGCCGGTTTCATTCCGCCCGCAGAGACGTTTGCGCAGGGATTCGTACGACGGAATGACCACCGACGCTCGGCCCCGTCCGCCGGCCGGCATCGAGAAGGGCTGCACGCGGTCCGCAATTTGGAAGAGTCGAAGCCGCGGATGCTCGAACACGAGGGTGTCGTCGAGCGCGCCGTCGATTGCGAGCTCGTACCCTCCGCCCGACCTCGTTTGCGTCTTGAAGCGGCCGCCACCGGTCGAGACCAGGACGCCGCTCAATGGTCTGCCGGTGGTGCTGTCGTAGACGATGCCAGTGAACATCGACTGACTCGCGGCAGGCGGCGACTCGACCGCCGGTGCGTTGGTGGGCGTAGGCGGTGCCGAGGCCGCGGGCGACGGCGCGGCGGCGGCCCCGGTTGAAACGGGCGCCGTCCCGGTTGGACGCGCGGCCCCTCCGACTTCCTGATACCCGACCAGACTATCGCGTGAGACGGTCGGAGAGCCGACGTCGGTCGAATTCACGCGCGCGACGCGCGGCATTCTGATGTACCAGCGTGGAACGATCCACTGACCGCCAGCGAGCTGCTGGAACTCGACGCGTCCCGTAGTTCTCGCGATGCGCAAAGGAATCGGCAGGTTCACGTAATCGAAACTGAGTGAGCGAAGCGCGTTGGCCTTCGGATCGAGCCAGAGAACTCCCGTCAGCTCCGGTTGCGCTGCCACCCTTGCGGGCTTGAACTCGAGTCCCGTCAGTCCGGTCTCAGGGCCGTAGCCGCGAATCGCGGCATAGCAATGCGACCTCACGAACTGGTCGGACAGGATTGTCGCGGCATCGGGTGCGCGATAGACATCGCTGTTGGAAGCCACGCCGCGCCTTGAAGAATCGACCTGATCCCACGAGATGCCCGTCGCCGGACGGCGCGAAATCCGGGTGCGCTGCTCAGAGCGCTCGGAAACGACGGCGAGGTTTCGATCGAGCACGCGCTCGTACAGGTCGACGTCGATCGGCACCAGGCCCTGTGCTTCGGTCATCGCGTTGGCGGTCAGCGCCTTCTTCAATTCGATCCACAGATCGCCCGCCGGGGTTCCCGGACCGGTGAGCTGCTGGCAGGCCGTCTCGCTCCGCGGCATTATGGGCGCCGGAGTTCTCGTTGGAGCCATTCCCACGCGCACCAGGACCGGGCGATCGCCCAGGTGGAGCTCGACAGAGGTCCACGTGTCGTATCCAACCTTTTCGGCGCGAATGCGATAGGCGCCGTTTGCCGGAGCGCGAAGGTCGGTACGTCCGATCTGATTGCTGAAGCTGCCGCCGAACGAGGTGACCGCCGCCGAATCGAGCAGCGAGACGCTGGCGCCCACAATGGGCTTGCCCGTGGATGCCTCGACGACTTCGACGCGCACATCCTGCGCGCCGGCGCGAGCGCCGGCCGCCAGAATTGCCGCAATTAGAGCGATTGACCGCAGTTGCATTGAGTCCAGCGATTAGTGGGCGCGATTGGACGACTGGCCGAGTGAGGCTCGACCCACTCTAATGACGCTTCACTTGGCGGGGGGTTTTGCTTTGCTCCGGGCATCCCGGGTAAGGCAACTGCAAAATATGACTACCGGTCAGGAGCGGTGGGCGGGTCGGCGGGGGGCTGCGGGCGGGCTGTTTGGTACGCGCGAGCCGGCGCAGGGGGATGCGATCATGAATGCCAAACCACTTTCATGAATGCCAAACCACTTGAATAGTGTCCGCTTGACTAGTGTCCCACCGAGGAACAGCCCGCACGTAGCCCCGAGCCGACCCGCCCAAAGCCCCCGGCCGGTAGTCGTAAGTTTGCAGTTCCCCCGGCCGGTAGTCGTAAGTTTGCAGTCTTTCCAGAGCCCCTGGCCGGCAGTCATAAGTTGCTCTTCTTCGACTCCCATTCGCCCTGGCAAGCCGACTGGGAATCTTTATCCTCAAAATGAGTGACGGCCCGAGCTTGGACCTCGTCAATTCGGGGGACAAACATGTCCCCGAACTCGAGGGGAGGAAGAAGTTGTCGTCTAAAGCCGTCTGGTCAATCGCGCTGCTCGCGCTCGCAGCATGCGCAACGAGCAAAGCGCCCTACGTAGTGGGAGCTGCCGGGCCCTGGAAACAGGGTTACGGTCTTCAGAATCTTCAGGGCATTGACCTCGCGATCGAGGAGATCAATAAGGCCGGCGGCATCGATGGTCACCAGCTGAGGGTGATTCCGCGGGATGACGACGGCGACGGTCCCACGGCCGCAAAGATTGCCCGTGATTTCGTCTCGAACCGTTCCATCTCGGCCGTCATCGGCCACGTGAACTCGTCCGGAATGCTGTCCGCCGCCCCCGTTTACGACGGGCAGCTGGCCGCGGTCGCGACGAGCGCCACCTCCCCCGACCTCACCGGCATCTCGAGCTGGGTGTTCCGCATCATATCGAGCGACTCCCTCAACGGAATCGCGCTTGCAAACTTCGCATCGAGGTCCGGTCTGCGGACTCCGGCAACCGTCGCGGTGCTCTACGAAAACAATACCTACGGCCGCGGGCTGGCCGATTCGTTCCGCCGCTCCTTTCACGGCGAGATCCTGAGTCTCGATCCGATCAACGCCGACATGCCGAGCGCTGAGCCCTACATATCGTATCTGAAGACTCGGAAGCCGAAGATCGTGTTCGTCGCGGGTCGCGTTGCATCGGGGCTGAAGATTCTACAGGAAGCAAAGCGCCAGGGCTTCAACGCGACCTTCGTCGGTGGCGACGGGTGGCAGGGAATCCTCGCCGATACCGTGCTGTCCGAAGGGGCCTACATCGGCATGTCGTTCACGTCGGAAGATCCCACACCGGCAGCGCGCGCATTCGTTGCCGCATTCAGAAAGAAATTCAATACGGACCCGGACGCGCACGCGGCGCTCGCTTACGACGCGACCAAGCTGGTCGCGCAGGCGCTCAAGGCAAAGGGTCCGGATCGCAGAGCAATTCGGGACTATCTCCATTCTCTGAACCGTGAGACTGCGTATCAGGGATTGACCGGTCCTGCCTTCTTCGAGGACACCGGCGATCCTGTCGGAATGCGATTCCGTGTACTCCGCGCGCACGACGGTCTGCTGACCGTCGCGGAGGCCAAATGAAGCTTCCCTTCAAATTCCAGACGATTCGTCAGGTCCTGGCGGTTGGCTTCACGTTCCTGATTCTGTTGCTGCTGGGAGCTGGAGCGGTGGGTTGGATCTCGATGGCGCAGATGGCCGATCGCGTAACCGAGACTCTGGCCGACGCGCAACAGGACGCGAAGCAGGCGTCTGATTTCTCGAATGTCGTGACGCAGGAAATACAGGCCGCGAACACGTATCTAAGCGATCAGGACGCCAAGTCCGACGCCGAATTCCGTCGCCTCGGCTGGGAAGCGCACCGCCTGCACCGGAACTTCAGCGCCCAGCGTGACGTCGCCGACCAGGTTGCTCGCACGGTCGCAATCGACACGACGCTGGCACGGGTGGAATCCTCCTTTGCGCTGTCGCACAGATTGACAGACCTCGGGCGCCTCGATGAGGCGCATTTGGAAGCGCAGAAGGCGCGCAAGATGGTGCCCGGGCTACTGGAGCAGTTGACCGGCCTCGAGCATTCCCGCGCGCAGCAACTGGCCGGGATGTCGGCCGATCTCCGTGGTCAGGCGACCGCGCGCTCCCGTATTCTCGTATCCGTCATCATCGTTGCGACTCTTCTCGCCCTCATGATTGTCATTCGCACGGGTCGCGCAGTCGGCCGCCCGTTGCGCGCGCTCGTCAGGCACGCGGTTCAACTGAGCCACGGCGACCTGCAACAGCGCACCGAGGGCGAAATGCCTGGCGAGTTCCGCACTCTCGCCGACGCGATGAACCACGCGACGATCGCGTTGTCACGGATCGCATCCGGCGCGGCCAAGACGGCCGATGAAGTGGCTCAGTCCGCGAGCGATCTATTGTCCGCATCCAAGCAGATCTCGGCCTCGGCCGGCGAAGTCGCGGACGCGGTGGAAGAAGTTTCACACGGCGCCGAGTCGCAGGTGGCGCAGCTGCGCCAGGTGAACGAGGCGCTCGATGGAATCCGGACTCGCGGCGACAACCTCGTTGGCGGCGCGCAGGAAGTGCACGGACTCGCGAGCGCGATCGAAGCGGAAGCCGAGGCGAAGCGAATCGACATCGACCGCTCGCTCAAGATTCTGTTCGACGTGCGCACGATCGTCGAGCAGGCAGCGGCCCAGGTTCGCGAGCTGAATACGAGCGCGAGCGAGATCAACAAGTTTGTCGTGTCGGTCAGCCGGATCGCCGAGCAGACGAATCTTCTCTCGCTCAACGCCGCGATCGAAGCAGCGCGAGCGGGTGAAGCCGGTCGAGGCTTCGCGGTCGTCGCCGGAGAAGTGAGAAAGCTGGCCGATCAGACGCAGGCAGCGGCTGACGACGTGGTGAAGATGACGGAGAGCGTGACGACGCGCGTCCTCGCGACCTCGAAGGCAATGGAGCAAGGTGTCAAACAGGTGGGCGAGATAGAGATGGTGAGCCGCGAGCTGGACAGCGCGCTCACGACGATTCTTGCGGCGGCCGAGAGAACGCGAGCCGCAGCTTCGGCGGTGACCACGGCCGCAACCGAAAATGCGCGCGCGGTCGATTCAGCCGCGGCGAATCTCGGCCTTGTCGCGCGCACGGCCGAGAGCCACGCGACGGCGGCGATGCAGGTGAGCGCATCGACCGAAGAGCAGAGCGCGGCGTGCGAGCAGATGAGCATGGCATCCACGCAGCTGTTCCACGGCAGCCACACGCTGAGGGATCTCGTCGGCGAGCTCAAAACCGACACTCCGGTAACCCAGCTCGCGACCGAATCTGTTGCTGAGGACGCCCCTCATCCCAGATTGACGCCGCCGAATCCACGTCCACCGCTAGCAAAGAAGGTCGCGTAAGCGACCTTCTTTTTTGGCCTTCAGCCGTTTCGAACTAGAGTCCGTCGCGCGGTCGGTCGGCGTGGGGTCCTCTCCGGCTCCAGGCTCTCGCTAGCGGCGCAACCGATTCGCAACGCGCAGCTAGGCGTCACTTCTCCTGGCTAGGTCATACCGGTCTCGCTGTCGCTCGTGGGTTGTCGCCTGCGAGGACCCCACGCCTCCCACCCCCGCCGAGATCTAGTCGAAGCGGCGGCGCGGCCCATGACAAAGAAGAACGGCGTCGCGACTTGATGCGCGGCGTCAGTAGTATCGCCCGCGACAGGTCTCGCTGGCGGCGCCCGCCCGCGCGAATGGTTGCGAGCAGTAACCTTCGCCCAAGAACCGGCCGCCTGCGTCGGCCGGGCGCTGTTACGATGCTCGACCGGGAAGGAGGAGGAGTGTCCTCGTAGGCCGCTCAAGGGAGCGACCAGAGGAGACCCGCGACTGAGCGAAGCGAAGGAGCGTAGTTAGGGGCTCCGCGGGAGCGAGTGTGCGGCCGGAGAGGACACTCCTCCGACTGACCAGCGCCGAGATCCAAAACAAGCGCCGGCCACGCAGAGCGGCCGTTCGACGCGCCGAAGTCTACTGCACGCAAGCACCGCGCGGATCGGGTTTGGGCTTATCGACCACGACGCGGTGATCGAGGTTGCCCACACGGAGCGCGACGTCGTGCACCAGCTGCGCGACTTTGCGCATGTGCTCGTAATCGATGTACTGGGGCTCGTCGGTCAGCTGATGATAGTCCATGTGCAGGCCCGTCGTGAAGAAGGTGATCGGAATCCCGTAACGCGCGTACTCGTAGTGGTCGCTCCGGCAGTAGATGCGCTCCGGATGTCCATTCGCATCGAAGGCATAGTCGAAGCTGAGCGGAGTCGGCTCGCTCTTGTTTACCGCCTCGACGATGTCGCCCAACTCCGTCGAGAGCCGGCGCGATCCAACGAGCTGCAGATACGTCGGTCCGCCACCCACGAAGTCGAACGCCCCGCCGCGGCCGATCATGTCCATGTTCAGCTGCGCTACGATCGAATCGCGCGACACGGTGGGATTATCCGTGAAATAGCGCGATCCCAGGAGACCCGCCTCTTCTCCCGTGTGCCAGACGAAGATGAGTGACCGGCGCGGTCGCACGCCGGACCTGGCGAACGCCTCTGCGATCTCGAGCGTCCCGACCGAGCCCGAGCCGTCATCATCGGCGCCGTTGTAGATCGAATCCCTCCGCGGCGGCCTGATGCGACGCAGGCTGTCGACGTTGACGTGAATCGACGCCCGCTCGGCGGGCGTCAGTCCCCCACCCGGGGTGCCGGGCGTCGCGTGCGTCCGCGCTTCGACGATCCTGTTGGCCATGATATTGTACGCGCGCAGGGAATCGTGATCGAGCGCGCCCGCGAAGCGGAACCCCAGGTGATCGTTGTGCGCGCCGATCGCGACGTACTCGCCGCGCAGAGCGGGGTCGGTTCCGGGAATTATCCCGATGACATTTCGCGCGGGAGCTGCCGAGCGCGTGAACGCAATCGAGGAGAAGCGAATCCAGCGCCCGGGCGTTCCTGTCTTCACGGTCAGCGGATCGCCACCCACGAGGCGCGCGGCGACGCCGGGGGAAACCACGAGGTTGACCCGCGCCGGATTCGTATCCGTGGACATCGTCACCGCGTATGGCCTGACTGTCCGCGGATCGTTGGCCGTGATGATCGCTCTCGCCGCCGTGTAGCGTGCGGTGATCGCGCCCGGATTCCGCTGAAGCGGTGTCCGGATCGTGAGGAGAATCGCCTTCCCCGCCGCCTGGTCCGGCGGAATCAGCGTCGTCGTGTCGGACAGATCGCCGCCGTAAACGACCTGTACACTGTCGACGGGAATGGCGCGCCCCGATGCCGGGAAGCTGGTGATGTAGTCGGTTCCGAACGCCAGTGGCGCGCCATCGAGAACTACCTGCGCACCAGGCGAGAGCGAGACTCTATACGCCGGCACATCCTGGAAGTAGCTGCCGCCCACTCCTCCGGGCTGGATCCCGAGCTTCGACAGCTCGTTTGCAATGTACGCCGTGCCCTTGAGATTGCCTTCAGTCCCGAACTGCCGGCCCATCATCGAGTCGTCAGCGAACGTGTAGAGACGCGCGCTCAGGTCCCGGGCGGTGATCGCGGCACTGGTCGATCCGCCGGATGGGGTTTGGAGTGCGGACGTGCATCCGATCGTGAGTGCTCCCACGAGCGCGTAAGTCATTCTCGAGATGTTCAAAGCTGCTCCTGTAGCTGCAGAGGTCATTTGCGCACTACGGTGGATGTAATCTTGCCTTATTGTACGACGCCTCGTTGGTCAGCGCCTCACGAATGTTGCGAAGGAATTGGCCCGGTGTAAACGGCTTCTGAAAGAACGGGGATTCTCTCGCTGGAACGGGCTGTGTGATCCCTGAGTTGCCAAGCCGCAGGCCGAAAATGAGAATTCTCGTAGCCGAGGACGATGCCGTAACGCGGAAAGTCCTCGCCGCGACTCTGGAGCGTCTTGGCTGGGAAGTCACCACCGCACCGGACGGCACTGGTGCATGGGACGCCCTGGAGACACTCGGCGGGAAGAATGCCCCCGAGCTCGTCTTGCTCGACTGGATGATGCCCGGCATGGACGGGATCGAGATCTGCCGGAAGCTCCGAAGCACGCCGGGCTTTGAGTTCCTGTACATCATTCTCCTCACATCACGCAGCGAGAAGGAAGACCTCGCCATGGGGCTGATGGCGGGAGCGAACGATTACATCACAAAGCCGTTTCACCCGATCGAGCTCGAGTCGCGCGTCCGGGTCGGAGAGCGCATGGTGAAGCTGCAACGCAGTCTGGCAGCTCGAGTCAGCGAGCTCGAAGCAGCACTCGCTCACGTCCAGCGGCTGCAAGGTCTGCTGCCCATTTGCAGCTACTGCAAGAAAGTGCGTAACGAGGCGAATTACTGGGAACAAGTCGACTCCTATCTGACAACGCATTCGGACGTGGAGCTCACGCACGGCATTTGTCCCCAATGCCTGGAGACGATGATGAAGCAGCTCGACGAATCCCCGGCATGAAGGGCTGCGCCGCGTGACAGCTCGCCGGAGGTCGTTGTCGGTCAGAATGCTCTTCACCTTCATGGGCGTATTCGCGACGCTGACTGCGGTGACGCTCACGTTTCAGTATCGAGGCATGCGCGCCGCGATGTACGGTGCCAACGAAGCTTCCGCATCGAACATTCTGGCGACCATCCAGAGCATCATTCGGGAAGAACCGGATCTCCTTCACTCAGCGACGCTGCCGCGCGCGATCCAGCGACTCTCGAGAGACTTGCCCAATGTCGCCCGCGTAGTGATTTATGACGCGCAGAAACGAGTAATCGCCAGCTCGGACCCGCGAAGCTCCGAAGGTGAGGTGAGCGATCCCGGCCCACACGCGCTCGTGGTGTCGGGAAGCGGCGACCAGTACTACGTCGTCAATGGCAGCACTTTCTATCGCCAGGTGCAGCCGCTCGTCGAATCCGCCGTCGGCGGGACAAACAGCGGTGGCGGGAACAACGTGAACGTGGGGAGCGGCATGGTCGGCGTCGTATCCATCGACATGCGGATTGCTCCGGTAGACGCGACAATCACCCGAAACCTGTTTCGAGACATCGGCCTGAGGGTCGCGTTGCTTTCGTGTCTTGGATTTTTCCTTTACTCATACGCAAGGCGCAGGTTCGTTCGTCCCCTCGTGGAGCTCGCGGCGGCGGCCGATCGATTTGGAAGCACGGGCTTCTCGCCGCCGGTCCATTTCAGCACCGGTGACGAGTTCCAGGCTCTTGCGGACTCGTTCAACCGGTCAGTCGAGGAACGGAGGCGAAGCGAGGAGCTATTGCGGCAACGGTTGGAGGCCGACGACGCAAATCGCGCCAAGAGCGAATTTCTCGCCAACATGAGCCACGAGATCCGGACACCGATGAATGGCGTTATCGGCATGCTCGAGCTCGCGCTCGATACCGATCTTTCGCACGATCAACGTGACTACGTCACCACTGCTCGAAGCTCGGCCGAATCGCTCGTCGACATCATCAACGACATCCTCGACTTCTCCAAGATAGAGGCCGGGCACCTGGCACTCGATTCATCCCACTTCAGGCTCGGCGAGAGCATTG
>Ga0193707_1000867_pt1 | contig 10856 bp, 9 predicted proteins | sample U3c2metaG_FD_143043 | JGI IMG/M metagenome (GOLD analysis project Ga0193707, IMG submission 143043) | Soil microbial communities from a riparian zone of the East river system, Colorado, United States - U3c2 | ecosystem: Environmental > Terrestrial > Soil > Riparian zone | place: USA: East River...
GGCCGGCATCGTCCTCCTGGGCATCCTGGGCTACCTCCTGAACAGCATCCTGCTCCTGGTGGAGCAGCGGCTGCTCGCCTGGCACCGAACGTCCCACACCGACAGGTAAGGATCGGGGTCTCATCCTTGACGTCCTCTCCCGCCTGAAGGCGGAGGATTCCAACCCGCTCTAGATAGAGGTGAGAACAGGTTGAGGTTCGCGGTTCACGGCCCCGCCCGATGGCTGGAGGGCTCCCCGTGCTGTCACGGCACGTCCTGCCGCGATGTTCTTGGCCGCGTTCACATCCGCGTTATCCGTATGTCCGCAGGCGCGACAGCGAAAGACCGCTTGGCTCTTGCGGTTGTCCGCAGCGCGATGCCCACAGGCGTGACAGGTCTGCGATGTGAACGCGGGATCGATCCGCTCCACCCGGCCCACAGCCTTGTCCTCAAGACGCCTCACGAGCCTGCCCCAGCCGGCCGCGTGGATGGACCGGTTCAGGCCCGCTTTGGCCCGAACGTTCGTGCCCGGCGCGGCGATGGTGCCGCGTGCCGAACGGACCATGTTCGTGATCTTGAGGTCCTCCACCCGGATCAGGTCGAAACGGCGAGCCAGATCAGTGGAGACCTTCTCCACCCAATCCCTACGCCGGTCACTCTGACGGGCCATCAACCGCCCGATCGACGCCTTGAGACGCGCGCGGCGGATCGACCCACGCTGGGCACGTGCCAGCCTGCGCCGCAGACGTCGCAGACGCTCGGCCTCGCCCACGGGCAGACCCGGCACCGACAACAACTCCCCACTCGACAGCGCGGCCGAAACAGCCACACCACGATCCACACCAACGACCTCACCCCCACCCGGCCCCTCGACCGGTGGCGGGATCACCGCGAACGCCACATGCCAGCGGCCCGCCCGATCACGGTTCACCCGAAACGACTTGACCTCTCCGGGAATCTGGCGGGACCAGCGGAACCGTACCCAACCGACCTTCGGGATCCACACCTCACCCGTCTTACGGGACAGACGCCGCACATCCCACTGCCGACCACGCCGCCCAACGATCCGGAACCCCTCATGCACACCCGCCTTCCGCCAGGTCGGACGGCGATGCGTACCGGCGAAGAAATTACTCATGGCTTGGGCGAAATCCCGCAGTGCCTGCTGCTGCACCGTCTGAGAGCCCGTCGCCAGCCACCCGAACTCTCTTCTGGCCTCGGTCAGCTGACGGGACTGCTCGTTATAACCCGGTGCGCTCGCCCGGCCCAGCCGCCAATGCTGATGCTGCTCACACGCCAGATTCCACACAAAACGGGCATGCGCGCAATGCTCCAACAACACCGCCTCCTGGACGGACGTGGGCACAAGCCGAAACCGCATACCACCACGCTAAAGACCACCACCGACAATCCGAGGAGGGAGCGGCGTTTCCTCCCCGGCCTGAAGACCGGGGCCCCCACGCCGCGCAAGCGATGACCGACGGACTCACCGTCCGCGAAGCGGTGTTCGACCTGCTCCGCGAGGTCGGAGCGAGGACGATCTTCGGCAACCCGGGCTCGACCGAGCTCCGGATGTTCCAGGACTGGCCGGAGGACTTCGGCTACGTGCTCGCGCTGCAGGAGTCCGTGGCGGTGGCCGCCGCGGCCGGGCACGCGATGGGCACGCGGCGGGCGGCACTGGTGAGCCTGCACTCCGCCGGCGGGGTCGGGCACTCACTCGGCGCCGTCTTCAACGCCTACCGCGACCGCGTGCCTCTTGTGATCGTCGCGGGCCAGCAGTCGCGCGCCATGCTCCCGACCAGGCCGTTCCTGTCCGCCGACGAGCCGGCGCTGTTCCCCCGGCCGTACGTCAAGTGGAGCCGCCAGCCCGACCGCGCCGAGGACGTGCCCGCGGCGTTCGCCGAGGCGTTCCGTGTCGCGATGACGCCCCCTCGCGGCCCGGTGTTCATCTCGGTGCCCGAGGACGACTGGTCGCATCCGGCCGAGCCGGTGGCGCCTCGCGAGGTCCGTACCGGTTTCGTCGGTGAGCCGGAGGCACTCCGCGAGGTCGCGGAGGCCCTCAACGCCGCCCGCCGCCCGGCTCTGATCATCGGCCCCGGTGTGGACGACGACGACGCGCAGCCCGCCGTGATCGAGCTCGCCGAACGGAGCGGGGCGGCGGTGTGGACGAGCCCGCTGTCCGGCCGGTCGGGATTCCCTGAGGACCACCGGCTGTTCCGCGGCTTCCTGCCTCCGGTCCGCGACCAGCTCGCCCGCCGGCTCGACGGGCACGACGTGATCGTCGCGATCGGCGCGCCGATCTTCACGTACCACGTCCACACCACCGGCCGGTACCTCCCGGAGGACGCGCGCCTCTTCCACCTCGACTGCGACCCGGCGCAGACCGCCTGGGCTCCGCTCGGCACGAGCGTGCTCACGACGATCCGAGCCGGTGTGACCGCCCTGCTGGAGCTCGTCGACAAGGCCGACCGTGAGGCCCCGGAACCCCGGGTCCGGCCGGTCGCACCGCCGGTGACCGACCCGATCGAGCCCGCGCTGGTCTTCGCGACGCTGCGCGACCTGCTGCCCGACGACACCGTCATCGTGGAGGAGACCCCGAGCCACCGGGAGATGCTGCACGCCCGGCTGCCCATCACGCGCCCGGGCGGCTTCCTCACGACGGGAAGCGGTGCCCTGGGATGGGGGCTGCCGGTCGCGGTCGGACGCGCGCTGGCGGACACGGGTGAGCGGGTCGTGTGCCTCCTGGGCGACGGGGCCAGCATGTACTCCATCCAGGCGCTGTGGACGGCCGCGCGGTACGGTGCTCCGGTCACCTTCGTGGTGCTGAACAACAACGGCTATGAGGCGGTCAAGGAGCTGGGCCGCCGCATCGGCATCCCCTCGGTCCCCGGTACGGAGATCCAGGGGATCGACTTCGTCGCCGTCGCCGCGGGACTGGGCTGCCCCGGGCGCCGCGTGGAGCGGGCCGCCGAGCTCGCCGACGCGCTGTCCGACGCCCTCGGCCGCGAGGGACCGTTCATCGTCGAGGTTCCGGTGGCAGCCGGTGAGTCCTCCGCCTACGACCCGATGGCCAGGTGAGCATGATGCTCGAGATCGACGGGGTCGGCCATTCCTACGCCGGCCACACCGCACTGCGGGACGTGAACCTCCAAGTCGCCGAAGGTGAGCTGCTGAGCATCGTCGGCCCGTCCGGGTGCGGCAAGTCCACGCTGCTCCGGTGCATCGCCGGGCTGATCCGGCCCGGCGAGGGCCGGGTCGTGCTGGGCGACGCGCAGATCACCGATGTGCCCGACAACCTCGCCGTGGTGTTCCAGGACTACAGCCGTTCGCTGCTTCCCTGGCTGTCCGCCCGCGACAACGTCGCGCTGCCGCTCCGGCGGCGCGGCATGCCGAAGGCGGAGCGGAGATCGGCCGCGCTGAACGCCCTCGCGACGGTCGGGCTCTCCGGCTCGGCCGGCAAGTATCCGTGGCAGCTGTCCGGCGGCATGCAGCAGCGGGTGTCCATCGCCCGCGCGCTCGCCTACAAACCCGCGCTGCTGCTCATGGACGAGCCGTTCGGCTCGGTCGACGCGCAGACCCGCGAGGATCTGGAGGACCTCGTCCTGCAGGTACGCGGCGAGGGGATGACGATCCTCCTCGTCACCCACGACATCGACGAGAGCGTCTACGTCGGCGACCGGGTGGCCGTGCTGAGCCGCGCGCCCGGAACGGTGATCGCCGACCTGCAGGTGAACCTCCCGGCCAAGCGCGACCAGATCACGACGCGCGAGCTCCCCGAGTTCGTCCACCTTCGCGCGGAGGTCGGGCGTCTCGTCCGCAGCGGCATCGCCTCCTCCCAGGCTTCGTGACCACTCCCCTCAGACCCGGCGCGGCCGGTACGGCCACGTGGAGGTCACGGGCCGGGCGGTGAGCCGGAGATCGGCCGACCATCGACCAACCGCATTCCCGCGAAGGAGGAGCCGTGCACGACGAATTCAAGCCCGACACGACCGCGGAGCACCTGCTGTGGCTACTTGACCAGCACGGCGTCGAGCACCTGTTCCTCAACCCGGGCACCGACTCAGCACCCCTGCAGGAGGCCGCGGCGACGCTCGCCGGGGCCGGGGTGAGTATCCCGCGCGTCATCACCTGCACCTTCGAGTCGGTCGCGCTGGCCGCAGCACACGGCTACTGGCAGGCCACCGGACGTCCGCAGGCCGTCTTCGTCCACGTCGACGTGGGCACGCAGAACCTCGGCGCCATGATGCACAACGCGATGCGCGACCGCGCCGGTGTCATCGTGATCGCGGGAAAGACCCCCTACGGGCAGGACCCGGACTCGCCGGGCGGACGGTCACACACCATCCACTGGCAGCAGGACGTGCCCGACCAGGCGGGTATCGTCCGCGGCTACGCCAAGTGGACCCTGGAGATCACCCGGTCGGACGTGACGGCGCGCGCCATCGGACGCGCCGTGCAGATCGCCCAGGGAGGCAGTCCCGGCCCCGCGTACCTGATGGTGTCCAGGGACGTCCTGATGGACCCGCCGGCCGTCGGACCGGCGCGTACGTCGAAGTACGCGACGCCGCGGCCGTCGGCGGCGGACCAGGAGACCGCGCTCCGCATCGCGCGCCTGCTCGCGGACGCCGAGCGGCCGCTGCTCATCACCGCCAAGACCGGACGCCAGGCCGGCGGATTCGAGGCGGTCACCCGCCTGGCCGACCTGACCGGTACCCGTGTCATCGACACCCCCGAGAGCGGATGCCTCAACATCGCGACGACGCACCCGATGGCGGTGCGCACCGCCGCGACCGCACGGCGGCTCGTCGCGGAGGCGGACCTGATCATCGTGGCCGACTGCGACGTGCCGTGGATCCCGAAGTTCACCCGTCCCGACGAGAACGCCGTCATCGTCCAGATCGACATCGAGCCGCTGAGGACCCACATGCCTCTGTGGGACTTCCCGGCGGACCTCTCGGTCGCCGCGCAGGGCGGGACCGTGCTCGGCCAGGTGGCCGGCTGCCTCCCCGGCCTGGACCCCTCCGCCAAGTGGGCCACGCTGGAGGAGGAGCCGGTCGCCGCCTCCTCGCCGGCTACTGGGCCGATCACGGCACGCGAGGTCGCCGAGGCGTTGAACGCCGCCCTGGATGAGGACGACATCCTCGTCGAAGAGACGGTCACCAACGCGGGCGTCCTCCACGAGGTCCTACGCCGGACCCGGCCCGGCACCCTCGGCGGCACCGGAGCACCCGGGCTGGGCTGGGGACTCGGCGGAGCCATCGGCATCAAGCTGGCCCGGCCCGACCGGAGAGTGGTGACGGTCGTCGGCGACGGCACCTTCATGTTCGGGGTGCCGACGTCGGCGCTCTGCCTGGCCGCCGAGGCCGAGGCGCCGATCCTGGCGGTCGTCCTCAACAATGACGGTTACCGTGCCAGCAGGCTCCCGGTCTTCGAGCTGTTCCCGGACGGTGTCTCCGCGGGACAGGGCGACGCGGTCGGCACCCGGTTCCGCCTTCCTCCGGACCTCGCCGCCGTCGCGCACGCCTGTCACGCCCACGGTGAGGCGGTGGAGGATCGCGGGGAGCTGGTCCCGGCGCTGCGACGCGCGCTGAAGGCCCTGGAGGCGGGACGGTCCGCCGTGGTGGACGTGCACATCACACCGAACTAGTGCGACCGGTCGCGGGTGATGCCGCGGGTGATGAGGAAGCGAGGAATCCGATGAAGGCACTCGTTGTCGGCGCGGGCATCGGCGGGCTCACGACGGCGCTGAGCCTGCACGCCGCCGGGGCCGAGGTGATCGTGGTCGACGCGGCACGCGACCTGCTGCCGCTCGGCGTCGGCATCAACCTGCAGCCGCACGCCGTACGCGAGCTCACCGAGCTGGGACTCGGTGACGCGCTCGCGGCCACGGGGATCCCGACCCGGGAGATGATCCGCGTCGACCGGCACGCGAACCGGATCGTGGGCCAGGACTGCGGCCGGTTCGCCGGCTATGCCTGGCCGCAGTACTCCATCCACCGGGGCGAGCTGCAGATGCTGCTCCTGGACGCGGTGGTCGAGCGGCTGGGCCCCGCGGCCGTACGGACCGGGCTCGTCTTCGATTCCTCCACGGAGGACCAGTGCGGGGTGGAGGCGAACCTGCACGCCCGTACGGGCGGGGCGCCGGTCGGCTTACGCGCCGACGTCCTCATCGGCGCGGACGGGATCGCCTCGGCCGTACGGCGGCAGATGCATCCCGGCGAGGGCGGCCTCCTGTGGAGCGGCATCCGGATGTGGCGGGGCATCGCCGAGGCCGGCCCGTACCTCACCGGCCGCACCATGATCGTCGCCGGCTCCCATCGGCACGGCCGGCTCGTCGTCTATCCGATCTCCAAGCCCGCCGAGGACCAGGGCCGCGCCCTGCTCAACTGGGTCGCCGAGGTGCGGGTGACCCCGGAGACCCGGATCGAGATCGACACCGCGGACTGGACGCGCGAGGGCCGGCTGGAGGACGTGCTGCCGTACTACGCCGACTGGCGGTTCGGCTGGCTGGACGTGCCGCGGCTGATCGCGGACTCCCCGCAGATCCTGGAGTACCCGATGGTGGACCGGGACCCGCTGCCGTTCTGGACCAGCGGCCGGGTGACGCTCGTCGGCGACGCGGCCCACCCGATGTACCCGATCGGCTCCAACGGCGGATCACTGGCGATCATCGACGCCCGGGTGCTGGCGCTGGAGCTGTCCCGTACGGACGACCCGGTCGACGCGCTGAAGGCGTACGAGGTCGCCCGGCTCGACACCGCGAACGCCGTGGTGCGAGCCTGCCGGGACATGGCCGCCGACCGGCTGCTGGACACCGTGGCCGAACGCGCGCCGGATGGCTTCACCTCCATCGAGGACGTCCTCAGCCCCGAGGAGCTGGCTCAGATGCGGGGCTCCTGGCGTCGTACGACGGACATCGACGTGGAGGCCCTGAACTCCCGCCCCTCCTGGAACCCGCAGCGCTGAGCCGGGTCACTTCGCCTCGGCGTAGCAGGTGACCGCCGCGGTCTCCATCGGGAAGCGCACCGGGGTGTCGCCGAAGACCAGGCGGCGCGCCTCGGCGGCGGAGTCCTTCACCGCGCCGGCCACCGCCTCGGTGAGGCCGCCGGGAGTGTGCACGATGACCTCGTCGTGCTGGAAGAACACCAGCCGCGGGGCGCCGTCCGGCGACGCGTCGGCGAGGGCGGCGAGCCGGCGGCGCAGGGCCGCGAGGAGGACCGTCGCCCAGTCGGCCGCGCTGGCCTGTACGACGAAGTTGCGCGTGAAGCGGCCCCGGCTGCGCACCGCCGCTCCCCCGTCGTCCTGGACGGCGAGGTCGCGCCACGCGTGGGAGGGCGGCGGGCAGGTGCGGCCGAGGATGGAGCGTACGAGCCGGCCCGCCTCACCGGTGCGCGCGGCGGCCTCGACGTATTCGTAGGCGGCCGGGAACCGGCGGCGCATGACCGCGAGGAGCTGCGGCGCCTCGCCGCTGGTGCCGCCGTACATCGCCGAGAGCATCGCGATCTTGGCCTTGTCGCGCACGCCGCCGAACGCGTCGGCGAGCGCGGCGTACAGGTCGCTCTCCCCCGCGGCGGCGGCGAACGCGCGGTCACCGGCGAGCGCCGCGAGGACGCGCGGCTCGAGCTGGGCGGCGTCGGCCACCACCAGAGTCCAGCCGGGGTCGGCGACGACCGCGCGGCGCAGGACCTTGGGGATCTGCAGCGCCCCGCCGCCGTTGGTGGCCCAGCGCCCCGAGACCACCCCGCCGACGACGTACTCCGGGTGGAACCGTCCGTCGCGCACCCAGGAGTCGAGCCAGGACCAGCCGTGCGCGACGTGGAGCCGGGCCAGCTCCTTGTACGCGAGGAGCGGCTCCGCGGCCGGATGCTCGACGGCCTTGAGCACCTGCGACCGGGTCGAGGAGACCGTGACACCGGCCGCCGCGAACGCCTTGACGACCTGCGCCGGCGAGTCGGGGTTGATCCGCTGCCCGAACGCCTCGCCGATCTGGTCGGCCAGCTCCTGCAACCGGCGCGGCCGGAGGCCGGGCGCCGGGCGCGGCCCCATGAGCTCGGTCAGCAGGGAGTCGTGCACGTCGGGCCGCCAGGGCAGGCCGTCGTGCCCCATCTCGGCCGCGGCGAGCCCGCCCGCCGACTCCGCCGCGACCAGCAGCCGCAGCCCGGTCTCGGCGGCACGACGCTGCTGGTCGGCGTGCACGGCCACGACGGCGTCGATGTCGTCGGCGGGCCGGTCGTCGAAGAGCGTCGGCGGCCCGTCGCCCGGCGCGACGTCGTCGGGGACGGCCAGCCCGTTGAGCCGGGCGAACGCGGCACGCGGCGAGCGCGGCTCGCCGTAGCGCCCGGCGTGGTTGAGCAACAGCGTCTCGGCCAGCTCGAGGTCATGACAACGGGACAGCCGTACGCCCGCTTTGAGCAGGCGCGGGTAGACGCGCGAGGTCGCGGACCAGACCCACCGCGGGCCGGGGCGCCTTTCACCGCTGCCGCTCTGGGCGGCGCCGATCTCGGCGGCTTCGCGCGCGGCGAGCGCGGCGACGAGGTCGGCGACCGGCTCGGCGGACCCCAGCGGCGTGCCGTCATCGGCGACGGGCAGCAGCACACCCCCGTCGTCGGAAGCCTCGGCGACCGCGATTCGCATGCCCCCGATTGTGCCCGCCCCGTCCGACAGTGGCGGCTGTTACCTGCCCGTTCAGCCTCGTAAGGTCATGTGTTTGAGTAAGAGTCGGCGCATGCTGCCGTAGGTGTAGTCGAATCTGGTCGCCACCTGGCGTATGGACCATCCCTGTTCGTAGAGTCTCACCGCGTCTTTTTCCAGCTGGCGGCGTTCAGGGCCGATGTCGGGGCGGCCGTCCAGGAAGGTGAGGACGTCGGCGCGCCGGTAGCGACGCTGCCCGCCGGGGGTCAACGCGCAGGCTTTGAGAGTCTCGGCCCGCGCCCACCGCGAGACCGTCGTCACGGTCACCCCCGCCAATGCCGCCACCTCTCTTGGTGTCAGCAGATCATCGTCAGGGCCAGAGGGTGTCCAAGGCATAGCGAAAGCCAATCTTGTTACGAGGACTGGGGGAGACGGAAAGTCGTGCCGGGCCGGAGACTCGGGCTCTCGCTGGACGGCTCGGGGGAAGTTTCCAGCGCGACGACCCGGCACGACCTCCTAGGGCCCTCCGGCCTGCGCCGAGGTGCCCCGCTCATTCGTGGCGATCTCGAACCACACCGTCCGGCCACCACCATCGGTGTACGAGCCCCAACGACCGCCACTGAGGAAGTCCAGCATGTGTAAGCCACGACCATTCAGCGCGTCCAGGCCGTCGTTGACGATCCGCGGAATGGTCCGGTCGGACCCCGCGTCCGTGACCTCGACACGAACCGCGTCGCCGACGTCCAGCACGGTCAGTGTGACGACTCCCGGATCACCGTTTTCGCCGAGCCGCGCGGAGTCGGAATGGAGGATCGAATTGGCGACCGTCTCCGACGCCAGCAGTACGACGTCATCGAGGACCGCCGCATGATTGTCGGCGAGTAACCGCGACAGCCAACGCCGCGCGACGGCCACTTCGGGGGAAATGGCCGAGATGGTGTACGTGCCGAGCGTAGTGACACATGACGCTGCGATCCTCGCCTGTTCTGCTTCGGTCATGGGTCGCTCCCGTCGACATTGTTCGAGCATCTCCACAGGGTGGCGTCTGACACATACGCTGTGTAGTAGTACGGGCCCCGATTCGAATTATCGGAGTGCGGGCCCGCTGAGCTGGAGTGACCTGGAGTCGGACATAAGGGGCTGCCATGGACGAACAGAACTCACCACAAGCAGTCTGGGGGCGGGAGCTTCGGCACTACCGGGACAGGGCCAACCTCACGCAGGCCGAATTCGCCGAACGGATCAGGTACTCCGACTCGCTCATCAGCAGCATCGAGACCGGGCAGGCGCCGGCGACCGCGGAGTTCGCGAAAAGGGCCGACGAGGAGCTGAACACGGACGGAGCCCTGGTACGCCTTCTCGACTGGAGGAAGGGCGTCCCGGCTTACCCGACGTGGTTCATTGATTGGCTACCCGCTGAAGAGTCGGCCGTGCTCATCCGCTGGTTCGAAGTCGCCCTGATCCCCGGCCTACTCCAGACGCCTGACTACGCCCTGGCGATGCTGGCCAATGAGACGGAGGTAGCGACGCGTCTCGCACGTCAGGAGATTTTGACGCGCGAGACGCGTCCGGTCGAGCTGTATTGCGTACTCGACGAGGCCGTGCTCCGCCGCGACATTGGCGGCGCGAGTGTGATGTACGAACAGCTTCAACAGCTCGCCAAGCTGGGTGAGACGGAAACCATCAGCATCCGAATCGTGCCCTCCCGCAAGCATCGCGGCGTACGCGGCCCGTTCGCGATAGCTACGCTGGAAGGAGGCGCCCAAGTCGCCATGACCGAAACGGCGTTCGGTGGTGTGGTCAGCAACCGGACCGAGGACGTCGCGACCGTCACGGCATCGTGGGAGGCCATTGGTTCGGCGTCCCTACCCGAGGACATGTCGCGAGACATGATTCTGAGGATCGCAGAGGAGCTATGGAAGACACCTTGAACGGCCGTCCCCTCGATTGGCGTAAGTCGGCTCGAAGCAACGACACGGGTTCGGCTTGCGTCGAAGTTGCCGTCTTCGAGGACGTCACGCGATCCGCGTGACTCTTGCCAAACCCCGCCTCCTGCGGATCAGGAGGCGGGGCTTCGGTGTATCAGTGCCTGATGACGCCGCGCAGGACCGCGCCTTCGGTGGACAGATAGTTGTTCTGGTAGTCGAAGCGCGGGCAGTCGGCGAACAGCAGATACCAGTACTTCATCTGCTCAGCCCACCAGTACCCCGAGGTCAGGTCGCCGACCTTGGCCGGTGAGGTCGTGA
>Ga0193707_1000868_pt1 | contig 10849 bp, 9 predicted proteins | sample U3c2metaG_FD_143043 | JGI IMG/M metagenome (GOLD analysis project Ga0193707, IMG submission 143043) | Soil microbial communities from a riparian zone of the East river system, Colorado, United States - U3c2 | ecosystem: Environmental > Terrestrial > Soil > Riparian zone | place: USA: East River...
ACCTGACCCGCCGTCAGCGCCGCTTGTCCGGTGCCGAGGCGGAAGAGCTCGTCACTCTCTACCAGCGCGTCGGCACCCACCTGGCCGCGCTCAGAGCCGCAGGTGCCGACCCAGTCTCGATCGGACGCCTGTCCGGCCTCATCGCTGACGCACGTGGTGCTGTGACGGGCGCCCAGGCCCCCGTCTGGCGTGACATCTCCAAGTACTTCCTGGTGAGCTTCCCAGCAGCCCTCTACGCGTCCAGACGCTGGTGGCTCACCATCGCACTGCTGTTCTACCTGGTCGCGGCCTGGACCGCCTGGCGGATCCTTGTCCACCCGGAGGTGCTGGATTCCATCGGTACGCCGGCCCAGATCCAGCAACTGGTCGACCACGACTTCCAGTCCTACTACTCGGACAATCCGGCTCAGGACTTCGCCCTGCGGGTGTGGATCAACAACGCCACCTTGAGTGCGGCCGCCCTCGCGCTCGGCGTCCTGCTGGTCCCGTCGGTCTTCCTCCTCTGGGACAACGCGCTCAATCTCGGTGTCAGCGCGGGGCTGATGATCAGCCACGACAAGGGCGGCCTGTTCTTCAGCCTGATCACGCCCCACGGACTGCTCGAGCTGACGGCGGTGTTCGTCGCGACCGCGGCCGGTCTCCGGCTCGGCTGGGCCTGGATCGTGCCCGGCGCGCGGACCCGGATGCAGGCCCTCGCCCAGACCGGCCGCGCCACTGTCGGCATGGCGATCGGCCTGGCAGCCATCCTTCTGGTCACCGGCCTGATCGAGGCCTTCGTCACCCCGTTTTTGCCCGGCCCCATCCGGATCGCCATCGGCATCGTCGCCGAGCTCGCGTTCTTCGTCTACGTCTGGACCCTCGGCCGTCGCGCCGCCCGCACCGGCGAGTACGGCGACATCGACGAGGCCGACCGCGAAGCCACCGCCCCCGTCTCTGCGTAGCCGTTTGCCCCTGGGGCACCGGATCCGGAGTGAGGAACCAAAGCAGCACCGCCCGTGAGGTCAGACAGAGTCGCTGGTACGGCATCGCGATCACCGTCGGGCTGATCGCGTACGGCGTGGTCCACCTGTTGATCGGCTGGATCGCCCTGCAACTCGCCTGGGGAAAGTCGTCCCAGGAGGCATCGCAACAAGGCGCTCTCCAGGAACTCGCCGGCAAGCCGTTCGGAGGTGTCCTGCTGTGGATCGTCGCGATCGGCCTGTTCGCGCTGGTGGTCTGGCGGGGCCTTGAACTCGCCTACGGTCACCTGGAGCTGGAGAAAAAGATCTCGGCCGCGGGTCGCGCGGTCGTCTACCTCGTCCTCGGCATCAGCGCGGTGAAGGTCGCCAGCGGCTCCGGCGGGTCCAGCACCGGTCAGCAACGCACCATGTCCGCCCGGGTGATGGCGCACGGACCGGGCCGGGTGCTGATCGTCGTGGTCGGTCTGGCGATCATCGCGATCGGGATCCGTCAGCTCCACAAGGCGATCACCAAGAAGTTCACCGAGGACCTCACCGGTGGCGTCTCGGACACGACGATCCTGCTCGGCCGGATCGGGTACGCCGCGAAGGGCGTGGCGTTCGTGATCGTCGGTGCACTGTTCGGCTGGGCCGCGATCGCCTACGACCCGCAGAAGGCCGGTGGCCTCGACACCGCACTCCACACCGTCAAGGACCAGCCGTTCGGCTCCGTCCTCCTCACCCTCCTCGCCCTCGGCTTCGCGGCCTTCGGCGGGTACGCGTTCATCTGGTCCCGGAACGCCCGCCGGTGAACTAACCGACCGGCATGTCCCGTCGGCGCAGGCCCACCAGCCCGGCGATTCCCAGTACGGCGGCGATCGCGAGCAGCGTGATCAGGGGACCGGCCGAGGTGGCCCCACCCGGGAGTTGTGGGAGGTGGCTGAACGGCGAGATGTTCCGCACCCAATCGTCCAGTCGCACACCGCCGCTGACGAGACCGATCAGCAGGCAGATCGCCGGCCCGGCCCACGCGGCCGGAGACAGGCGCGGGAACAGCCCGAAGATCGCGATGGCGATCGCAGCCAGTACCCAGACGGCCGGAAGCTGCGCCAGCGACGCACCGATCAACCGCGGCAACTGCCCGCCCACATCGCCGATCGCCGACCCGTAGGCGAGCCCCTCCGCCGCACCGGCGACGAGCAAGGCCAGCGCCGGACCCAGCAGACTGAACGCCAGGTGACTCCCGGCCCACCGCAGCCGGCTCGTCGCGGTCGCCAGCACCGGCTCCGCCCGCCCGCTCGCCTCCTCGGCCCGCAATCGCAGTGTCGCCTGGACCGCGTACGCCGACGCGATCAGCCCGACGATCGTCATCACACCGGCGAAGAACGAGTCGATCAATCCGGCCGATCCGCCGAGCCGCTGGAAGACCTCCTGCACCTTGGGGTCGTCGCGCATCATGTCGCCGACTCCCTCGGCCACACCGCCGAACAGGAAGCCCAGCAAGGCGAATCCGACGGTCCACGCGGCCAGCATCCCGCGGTGCAACCGCCAGGCCAGCGCCAGTGGCGATCCGAGATCCCCCTCCGCCGGTCCCGGCCGGGCCGGCAACAGTCCCGCCCCGACGTCCCGTCGTACCGAGAGATAGACGGCAACGGCAACGAGTGCGCTAGTTGCCACTAGCACCAAGATCGCGAGCCACCACCGGTTGTCGCCGTACGGATGGATCCGTTGGGCCCAACCGATCGGGGACAGCCAGGACAGCCAGGCGAGCGGTCCGTCCGTGTGCGCGCTGGTGTCCCCGGCAGCCCGCAGCACGTACGCCGCCCCGAGCACGCTGATCGCGATCCCCCGGGCTGTCCCGGCGCTCGCGGTCAGCTGGGCGGCGACCGCGCCGACCGCCGCGAACAGCCAGCCGACGCCCGCGAACTCGGCGCCGATGGCAACCGATCCGGCCATCGGCAGGTCCTGGCTGTGCATGCCGAGGGCAAGCAGTACGGCGAGCACCAGGTTCGCGCCGAAGGTCGCCAGCAGGGCCGCGGCCAGCTGTGCGTGCCGGCCGACGACGCTCGACCCGAGCAGCTCGCGACGTCCGCTCTCCTCCTCGACACGCGTGTGCCGGATCACCGTGAGCAGGCTGATCAGGCCGATCATGACCGGGACGAATCCCAGTCGCCACGTGACGAACTCGCCCAGGCTGGTTCCGGACAGCTCGCCGTACAAGGTGATGAAGCCCGCGTTGTTGGCGTAGCTCCGCCGCGACTCCGCGGTCGGGAACAGATCGCCGTACGACTGCACGTAGCTCATCGCGATCGCGCAGATCAGGAGGATCCACAGTGGCAGGACGATCCGGTCGCGGCGCAGGATCAGCCGGACCAGCCCGCCGGTGCCGGCCAGCGTCTTCATCTCGCCGCCTCCGGTTGGTAGAGCCGCAGGAACAGCTCCTCCAGCGACGGCGGTTGACTGACCAGACTCCGCACGCCGATCTCGGTGAGCCGGCGCAGCACCGCGTTGATGTTGTCCGTGTCGACGTCGAACCGCACCCGCCCGTCGTCCACGCGCAGGTTGTGTACGCCGTCCAGCTGGGCCAGACCGTCCATCGATCCGGCCAGCTCCGTCTGGATCGACGTACGGGTCAGGTGCCGCAGCTCGGACAGCGTGCCGCTCTCGACCGCCCGGCCGGCGCGGATGATGGTGACCCGGTCGCAGAGCGCCTCGACCTCGGACAGGATGTGGCTGGACAGCAGGACGGTCCGACCCTCCCGCTCGCTGATCTCCTGGACGACCTCGCGGAACACCTCCTCCATCAACGGGTCCAGCCCCGAGGTCGGTTCGTCGAGGAGCAGCAGCTCGACGTCGGAGGCCAGTGCGGCGACCAGCGCCACCTTCTGGCGGTTGCCCTTCGAGTAGGTGCGCGCCTTCTTGCGCGGGTCGAGGTCGAACCGCTCGAGCAGCTCGGACTTGCGCTTCTTGTCGACCCCGCCGCGCATCCGGCCGAGCAGATCGATCGCCTCGCCGCCGGACAGGTTCGGCCACAGCGTCACGTCGCCGGGGACATAGGCGAGCCGGCGATGCAGATCGGTCGCATCCGACCACGGGTCGCCGTCCAGCAGCCGTACCGTGCCTGAATCCCCGCGGGTCATCCCCAGCAGGATCCGGATCGTGGTGGTCTTCCCCGCGCCGTTGGGGCCGAGGAAGCCGTGCACCTCACCGGTGCGCACCTCGAGGTCGAGATCGTCCAGGGCACGGGTCCGCCCGAATGTCTTGACCAGACCTTCCGTGCTGATCGCAGCCGGCATGATCAGTTCTCCTCAGAGTGTTTGCGTAGCTGTTCGGTCTGTTCCGGCGTGAGCAGCGGGATGGTGAAGACCTCGATCAGGGCCTGACCGATCCGGGCGTACCCCGCCGGGCTGGTGATGTCCTCGCCCATCGCCTTCGAGACCTGCTCGCGGAACGCGAAGACGCTGAGCTTGATCGCGGCCAGCGCCGCCGCATAGGCTCGCCGGTCGCTGGGCTCGATGCCGTACGCCGTGCTCCACTGCTCGACCGTGTCGACGGCCTCGAGGAACAGTGCGGTCGCGGTCTCGGAGCCATCCATCATCGAGCGGACCAGGTAGATCTGCAGCGGGGACGCGATCGGGTGCATCGCCGCGGCGTCGAGGCCGGCGATCCCTTCGGAGTCGGTCGCCTCCGCGCCGATCTGCGCCATCCGCTCCTTCGCGTACTGGTCGCAAGCCTCGCGCAGCGCCTCCTTGGAGCCGAAGTGGTGCCGGACCAGGCCGGACGAGACGCCCGCCGCGGCCGCGATGTCACGGATAGAGGCGCCCTCGATGCCGCGCTCGCCCCACAGCTTGATCGCCGCGTCCCGGATCCGGGCCCGCGCGGTCAGGTCGTCGACCGGTCGATCCATCGTCAGCTCCTCTCGCTACACACAAAGAGCAAACCACTACACGATCGTGTAGTCAAGTCGAAAGAAGATTACCAAGATGTGACAATGAGTCGTATCTCGTTGACAGGAGAGCGCTTGCTGGTGTGGGTTCATCTCCAACACCCCGCTGACCGGGTCGGTGGGGCGGGCCGGCAATGACACAGCGGAAGGTGCGTGCGGCGGATGAAGAAGCTGTTGGCGGCGCTGGCGGCGATGTGCCTGCTGGCGGTCCTACCAGGTACGGCGGCGGCCGCCGAGCCGGCCAAGAAGGTCATCAAGATCGGCGTGACCCAGTCGGTGGACTCGATGAACCCGTTCCTCGCCGTACGGTTGGTGACCGGGTCGATCCAGCGGATGATCTACGGCTTCCTGACCGTGCCGGACTCCAAGACCCTGAAACCCAGCCCGGACCTGGCCGAGTCCTGGACGACGTCCCCGGACGGCCTGACCTGGACCTTCAAGATTCGCCAGGCGAAGTGGTCGGACGGACAGCCGATCACCGCGGATGACGCGGCCTGGACGTTCAACAAGATGATGACCGACGACGGCGCGAAGGCCGGTAACGGCCCGGCGGTGGCGAACTTCGCCAGTGTCACCGCGAGCGGCCAGGACCTGACCATCAAGCTGAAGGCCTCGCAGGCGTCGATGCTGGACAACCCGGTGCCGATCATGCCCAAGCACGTCTGGGAGAAGATCAAGGACATCTCGAGGTACGACGGCGAGGTGTACCCGACCGTCGGCAGCGGCCCGTACATCGCGGTGGAGCACAAGAAGGACCAGTTCGTCCGGCTCGAGGCGAACCCGGACTACTGGCAGGGCCGGCCGAAGGTCGACGAACTGCAGGTGATCTTCTACGACAACCCCGCGGCCTCGATCGTCGGCCTGAAGAAGGGCGACATCGACCTGATCGGCCGGCTCAACCCGCCGGACTTCGAGTCGCTGACGGGCGACGACAACATCGTCCAGTGGAACACCCAGGGCCGGCGGTCGTCGTACCTGCAGATCAACCACGGCGCCACCACCAGCGACAACAAGCCGATCGGTGACGGCCACCCGGCGCTGAAGGATGTCCGCGTGCGGACCGCGCTGCACTACGCGATCGACAAGCAGAAGCTGGTCGACGAGGTGCAGAACGGGCTGGCCAAGCCGGCCGACGGCTCGATCATCCCGCCGCTGTACAAGGACTTCTTCTGGGAGGCGACCGGCGACGAGAAGGTCACGTTCGACCTCGCCAAGGCCAACAAGATCCTCGACGACGCGGGCTACAAGAAGGGACCGGACGGCGTCCGGACGATGCCGGACGGGTCGCGGAAGCTGCAGTTCCGGTTCAGCATCCACACCGACACCCCGATCGAGGACAAGCTGGCCGAGTACCTGACCGGCTGGTTCAAGGAGATCGGGATCACGCTGACCACCAAGCGGCTCGACTCCAGCAAGTTCACCGAGGAGACCGGGACGACCGCGCTGTTCGACATCGCGATCAGTGGCTGGTCGGTGAACCCGGACCCGGAGGAGGTGCTCGGCACCCACCTGTGCAGCCGGCGCCCGACGGCATCCGGACAGGGTGGCGGGACCGAGTCGTTCTACTGCGACCCGCAGTACGAGGACCTCTACCTGCAGCAGCAGAAGGAGCTCGACCGGCCGAAGCGGGCCGAGATCATCAAGAAGATGGAGGAGCGGCTCTACACCGACGCCCCGGTGATCGCGCTCTACTACCCGAACGACCTCGAGGGTTACCGCAAGGACCGGATCGCCAGCATCACGCCGATCCCGGAGGACAAGGGCCTGCTGTACGGAGGGAGCGGGTACTGGCCGTTCTACACCGTGCAGGCGGTGACGGCCGGCGAGTCCGGGGGCAAGGACGGCGGGTCGAGCAGTGGCGTGATCGCGGGCATCGCGGGTGGTGTCCCCGTACTGGCCATCGGTGGGTTCCTCGTGATGCGGCGCCGCCAGGGCGCGGCCGACGAACGCGAATGACGGTCACGCTCGAGGCGCCTGAGGAGACCCCGGCCCGTCACGGTCTGCTGCGGTACGCGGCGGCCAAGGCGGGCGGGGCCCTGCTCAGCATCGCGATGGTGATCGTCGCGACGTTCTTCCTGTTCCGGATGCTGCCCGGCGACCCGGTCCGCGCCCTCGCGCAGGGACGGAACATGACGCCGGAGCAGCTCGATCTGGAACGGGCCCGGCTCGGTCTGGACAAGCCGATCCCCGAGCAGTTCGTGCACTTCGTCACGCAGACGTTGCGGTTCGACCTCGGCGACTCGTACGAGTACAAGCGTCCGGTGATCGACCTGATCGGGGAGCGGATCGGGTCGACGTTGCTGCTCACCGGGACCGCGCTGGTGATGGCGGTCAGCCTCGGGATCTGGCAGGGCGCGCGGGCCGGGTGGAAGCCGGGCAGCCGGTTCGACAAGTTCTCCACCGCGATCTCGCTGGTGCTGTGGTCGGTGCCGACGTTCTGGCTGGGACTCCTGCTGCTGATGGTGTTCGCGGCCGGGGTCGGGCCGATCCCAGGGGTCTTCCCGACCCGCGGCATCTCGAGTGTCGACAAGCCTGACGGGTTCGCCGGCGTACTGGATGTCGCGCAACACATGGCGTTGCCGTGTCTGACGCTGGTCGCTGTCGTGTATGCGCAGTACCTGCTGGTGATGCGGTCGTCGGTGATCGACGAGGTCGAGCACGACTACATCACGACGGCGCGGGCGAAGGGGTTGCGGGACGACGACATCCGGCGGAAGCACGCCGTACCGAACGCGTTGCTGCCGACGGTGACGCTGGTGTTCATGCGGATCGGGTTCGTGGTCGGGGGTGCGGTGACGGTCGAGGCGATCTTCAGCTGGCCGGGGCTCGGGCAGCTGTTCTACGAGGCCATCCGGGTGCCTGACTTCACGTTGATGCAGGGCACTTTCCTGCTGATCACGGTGTCGGTGATCCTGATGAACACGCTGGCGGACGTCGTCTACCACGTGCTGGACCCACGGGTGAGGTCGGCATGAGCGAGCGGAGCGAGTTCATCATCAAGCACAGCGCATGGTGTGTCTCATCCGCGCCCGGAGCGAAGCGAGGACGTGGATGAGCACTCTGACCTGGGTACGCCGGCGTCGTGCCATCTCGCGGTTCTGGGCCGACTTCCGCACGCACCGGGCCGGGATGGCGGGGCTCGTGATCCTCGCGGTCGCCGTCGTACTGGCGTTGATCGCTCCGCTGTTCATCGACTCCGGCGTGACGAACGTGGTCAGCGGGACGGGCGCGAAGATGGCGCCGCCGAGTCTCGACGATCCGCTCGGGACCGACGAGTCCGGGCGGTCGGTGCTGCTGATGATCTGGTGGGGTTCGCGGACCTCGCTGCTGATCGGATTCCTCGCCGCGCTGCTGAGTATGGTGATCGGGACCGTGCTCGGGATCGCGGCCGGGCACTTCCGGCGCTGGACCGGCGCGATCATCCTGGGGATCACCGACTGGTTCCTGGTGCTGCCCTCGCTGGTCACCGCACTCGTGCTCGCGGCGCTTCTCGGTGGCAGTACGGCGACCATCATCGTCGCGATCGGCGTGACGTCCTGGCCGTCGACGGCCCGGCTGATCCGCGCGCAGACGCTGGCGGTCGAGGCGCGGCCGTACATCGAGCGGTCGCTCGCCCTCGGCGCCGGGCACTGGCACATCACCACCAGGCACGTGCTGCCCAACGTCGCACCGTTGCTGTTGGCAAGTACGACGCTGGAGGTGGCGAGCGCGATCGTGACCGAGTCCACGCTGGCGTTCCTCGGCGTGAGTGCGAACAAGACCTCGTGGGGGACGATGCTGCGGGGCTCCTACGACTGGGGTGCGGCGACCGCGGGCGCGTGGTGGTACATCCTCCTTCCGGGTCTGTGCATCGTGGTCGTGGTGATGGCATTCACCTTGTGCGGAAGGGCATTGGAGACCGTGCTCAATCCCCGGCTGCGGACGAGGGCGGCGTGATGCTCGAGCTGGACGAGTTGTCGGTGACCTATCGCATCGAGTCTGGCGACGTTCCCGCCGTACGCGGGGTGTCGCTGTCGCTGGGCGCCGGCGAGGCCGTCGGGCTGGCGGGGGAGTCGGGGTCGGGGAAGTCCTCGGTCGCGCTCGCGTTGCTTCGGTTATTGCCGCGGTCGGCGCGGGTCGCTGGACGTGTGCTGCTGGACGGCGAGGACGTGCTGGCCATGAAGTGGGGCCGGCTGCGCTCCGTGCGGTGGTCGTCGGCGTCGATCGTCTTCCAGGGTGCGCAGCACGGGTTGAATCCGGTGCAGCGGATCGGTGTCCAGATCGCCGAGCCGCTGCTCGTGCATCGGCTGGCGTCGCCCGACAAGGCGCGGGATCGGGTGCGGGAGTTGCTGGAGCAGGTCGGGTTGCCGGCCTGGCGTTCCCGGAGCTATCCCCATGAGCTGAGTGGTGGCCAACGGCAACGAGTGATGATCGCGATGGCGCTGGCCTGCTCGCCCCAGCTGATCATCGCGGACGAGCCGACCACAGCTCTGGATCTGATGGTGCAGGCGCAGGTACTGACGTTGATCCGGCAGCTGATCGCCGACCACGGCATCTCGCTGCTGATGATCTCGCATGACCTGTCTGTGCTCGCCGACGTGTGTGACCGGTTGGCAGTGATGTACGCCGGTCGCCTGGTCGAAGCGGGTCCGTCGTCGGGGGACTTCCGGCATCCGTACAGTCAGGCACTCGCTGCCGCCTTCCCGACGGTCGGCGATCCGGCGTCGCGATTGGCGCCGCGCGGGCTGGCGGGTGATCCGCCGGATCCGCAGCGGTTGCCCGGCGGTTGTGCGTTCCATCCGCGGTGCCCGGTGGCGCTGGAGTCGTGCTCGACGGTCGACGTCGAACTGCGCGCGGCCGGCCTGGACCGGACCGCCGCCTGTGTCTTGGTGGGGGACTGACTCTTGCTTGAGGCAAAAGATCTTCGGGTTGAGTTCGGGGGACGTGGCGGCCGCCGGGCGCGTGCGGTCGACGGCGTGAACCTGTCGGTCGGCGCGGGCGAGATCGTCGCGCTGGTCGGCGAGTCCGGCTGCGGCAAAACGACTCTCGCGCGGACGCTGCTCGGTCTCGAACGGCCGACGTCCGGTCAGGTCTCGTACGACGGGACGCCGTTGAGCTACACGGGACGTCGCCTGCGCGCGTTCCGCCGTCAGGTACAGCTTGTGCTGCAGGACCCGATGGGGTCGCTCAATCCGCGGCAGACCGTCTACGAGGCGGTTGCCGAGGGCCCGCGTATTCACGGGGTGCCGGACGAGGAGTCGGTGGTCGCCTCGGCCTTGTCGCGTGCCGGGTTGCGGCCGCCGGAGCGGTTCTTCCTGCGGTATCCGCATGAGTTGTCGGGCGGGCAGCGTCAACGCGTCGTGATCGCCGGTGCACTGGCGCTGAATCCCAAGGTGCTGATCGCCGACGAACCGGTCGCCTCCCTCGACGCCTCGGTCCGCGGCGAGATCCTGTCGTTGCTGCTCCGGCTCCGCGACGACCTCGGCCTGTCCGCCCTCGTCGTCACCCACGACCTCGGCCTCGCCTGGAACATCGCCGACCGGGTCGCCGTCATGTACCTGGGCCGTATGGTCGAATCCGGCCCCACCGTGGACGTACTGACGAACCCCCAGCACCCCTACACCCGGGCCCTGCTCTCGGTCCTCCCCGAGTCGCCCGAGCGCATCATCCTCACCGGCGAGCCCCCGGACCCCACCCGCATCCCCACCCGCCGCCCCCTCCACCCCCGCTGCCAACTGGTCGCCGCGGGCCACGGCACCGACGCCTGCACCTCGGTCAGCCTCCCGATCCTCCCAGCCACCCCCACCTCCCAAGTCGCCTGCCACCTCGTCCCCTGACCCGCCACCTCCCCGGCCGCCGCGTCCCCTGACCCAACACCTCCTTGGCCGCCCCGCCCCGGGCCCGTCGCCGCGTCAGCGGCCGCCCCGCCCCGCCCCGGGCCCGTCGCCGCGTCAGCGGCCGATCCCAGGAGTCGCCGCGGCCCCGT
>Ga0193707_1000870_pt1 | contig 10831 bp, 6 predicted proteins | sample U3c2metaG_FD_143043 | JGI IMG/M metagenome (GOLD analysis project Ga0193707, IMG submission 143043) | Soil microbial communities from a riparian zone of the East river system, Colorado, United States - U3c2 | ecosystem: Environmental > Terrestrial > Soil > Riparian zone | place: USA: East River...
GCGCGGCAAACTGGCCGTCGTGACTCTTTTCCGAATTCACTTCTGCCTGGTTGGCGTGGATGTAGTCGGCGAAATCCCAATAGGCGTCCTGGTTCTGCGTGGCCAGGCAGTTGGCGTTTACCGCGGCGTGGGTGGCCCAGGGATGAATCTCCGCCAGGGGGAAATCCTTGTAGATGAAGGCCACGCGGTCGCCATACTCCTTCAGCAACTGCGGGAACAGGGTCTGGTGCATGCGGGAGCAGAAAGGACATTGGAAGTCGTCGTAATTGATCGCGACGACCTTGGCCTTGCCATCGCCGCGAGCCGGGCGATGGCTGACGTCGATCTTTTTCATAATCTCGGCAAACGGATCTTTGCTGAGGTCGAGCTTGGTCATGCGAATCAGTGTCTTTCCGTCCTTGGACAGAAGGAATTCATAGTGCTGCTTCTTCTCACCCCCATCGAAGGTGATGGTCAAGGCGTCGTAGTTGGGGAATTCGCTCGGCTTGAGGTCACTGAGAACGATCTTGACGCTTGCGGGAATGGTGTAGAAAGAACGCACCTGTTGCTCGATACGCCGGGCGACTTCGGGAGGAGTGGATTGGGCGGAACAGCCCAGACATACCAGCAGAAGCACAAGTGTGGCACGGCGCAGAGACATCACTAAAAACCGCCTGTACATTGGATTTAGTCATGATTATCTCACACGCAGGAGAGGCTAAAGCACGGTGGGACGGCCCTGCAGTTCAAGCATTCACGTGAAGCAGCTTCGCGAAGAACGAGAACAAGAGCGAGCTGAAGCAAAGCAAGAGTCGGTTGCGCAGTCAGCGTCCGCGGGTCAAAACGTCCGCCGAGAGCAGGGAGTTCATCGAGCCCGAACGGAAACCTTCGAGGTCGAGAGTTACGAACTTGAAGCCAAGCGCCTTGAAGATGCGAGTGAACTCGGCGGCCATCTGCGGGCTGAGCGCGCCCGCCAGTTCTTCGCGCGCGATCTCGATGCGAACGATATCCCCGTGGTGCCGCACCCGGAACTGCCGGAAGCCGAGAGCGCGAATGGCGTCTTCGCCTTGCTCGACCACGCTCAGAGCCTCGCGTGTAACCTCGCGTCCGTACTCGATGCGGGAAGACAGGCAGGCGGAAGCGGGCTTGTCCCATATGCGAAGGCCCGCGGCGCGGGAGAGTTCACGGATTTCCTGCTTCGTGAGTCCAGCTTCGCAGAGCGGGGCTGCGACCCGATGCTGTTGGGCGGCCCGTTGACCGGGACGGAAGTCGCCCTGGTCATCGAGGTTCACGCCGTAAGCGATGGAATCGAATCCCCGCTGGGCCCGGAATTCCTCCATGGCGGCAAAGAGTTCGTCCTTGCAATGAAAACAGCGGGAAGCGTCATTGCGGGCATATTCGGGCCGGTCCAGTTCATCCGTCGCAATGATTTCCAGCGGAATTCCCTGTTCGCCGGCAAAAGCCGTGGCATCCGCCAACTGGGCGCGAGCCAGGCTGGGAGAATCGGCGACGACGGCGAGCATATCGCTGCCCATGACTTGATGCGCCGCCCAGGCGAGAAACCCGGAGTCCACTCCGCCCGAGTAGGCGATCAGGGTTCGTCCGAGTTGGCGGAGATGCTGGTCCAGCAGGGCGCTCTTGGATACGAGATTGGCCGCCGGTTGCACTGGATTATCTTACGATGGTTTTGTGAGTTATTGCGAATGGACCGGGGGTCTCCGGTTGCCGGTTAGAACAGCTTCTCCTGCCTCCTCAGATTTCCGAATGAGCCAATATTGGCCAGGGCGAAGTTAAAACGAAACTGGTTTTCGTTCCGAACCGATCCCAGGGCAAAGCGCCGATACTCGACGCTCAGGCCGCAGCAATCCCAGTTATAGGCCAATTGCACGGCTGAATACTGCAAAAAGCCCAGGTTGGCGTCGAATCCGAGGTTGGTGGCTCCGCTAAATCCGCGCCGGTTGGGATATCCGTAGCCGAACAGCACGCGGAACTGATTGAAGGCCTGGGGGACGGTGGCAGAAAAGGTGGCACTGGGGGCTTGCAGGTAGGCGTCTCCGCCGCCGATCGTGTAGGCACCGAAGCGATAGTTGACGAACGCGTTGCTGGCGTTGATCCGGCTCCGTTTGAAGTCGTAGTCGATGTCCCATTCGGCCTCGGTCCGGCCGGTGGGCTGGAAACGAAGCCGGGAGATCAGGGGCGAAAGCCGGCGGGCCTCGTTCAGGAAAGCGATGCCGGTAAAGTCCGCGGTGGTGGTGAAGACATTGCGCTGCCCGGGCACTAGCGCTCCTCCAAAGGTTGGATCGAGGAAGTATTTCTGGGCCAGCTCCCAGGTGATGACTTCACGCACTGGGGGCTCGGCCTGACAGGGAACTTCTCCTGATGCCGGCTTCCGCTCCCAAGGAATGCGGCTCTCCGCCGCGGGACGGCCAATGATGAGAGAGGACATGCTGGGTGCGGTGCAGTCCTCAGCCTTAGCCGAGGTGCGCTTGGCATAGAGGCGGTTGACCATTGCGTATTCAACCTCGTTGGTGTTGCTCAAGATGTCTCGCACATCAAAGCGAAGGATCTGGGCGAAATTGTCCACACCGGTGACGTAGCGGTAAGTCGCGCGGGGTTCAATCACGTGTTTCCACTTGCGCCCCAGAAATTCGCGGTCGAAGACACGTTCCAGAGTGGGGGGGCGAAGTTCGAGTGCGCCTTCCACCGCCTTGCGGTTGATCAGTTCGCTTCGGGCCACGCCCACGCCGCCGGAAGGCACCAGTTGCTGGGTGTAGAAGATGTCGCGCAGCGAAACCTCGGGACGCACCGACCAGCCGTGCAGAGTCAGGGGCAGGGACAGCGTGGGACTGAGAGCAAAGCGCCCCACCAGGGGCGCGGTGCGAAATCCTGGCTCACTGCGGGAGAGTCCCTCGGCGGCGGCATCGTAGGACCAGTAAAAGGGTGACCGTCCGATAGCGTGATCCACGCTGGAGGATTCAAAACTGGGAGCATGCAGGATGGTGACCACGTCGCCCGGGGTGGTACTTTCAAAGTTCTGATAACGCTGGGTGGACGCGTTGTAGAAAAAGCCGCGCGTGGCATTGGACAAGAAAGCCTCAGACTTTACTTCGGAGTTTACAGCCTGGCTGAACACGTCGTTGAAGGCAAGCCGAAAGACAAACGAACTTAAGTAGTCGATGCTGACGACACCGCGGAAGTTATGTCCAAAACTGTCTTCCGCATTGAGGTGCGCTTCGTGACCGCCTTGATCCACGGCCGGGGTCCCAATGCCGCGGTCGAAAACACCAAAGTAGGTGAGGTCCACGTAGGAATCCTCGCTCGGCTGGGCGCGAAACTCCGCTTGCGGAGCCCAACCGCGGCGGGTGAAATATTCAGCTCCCGCGGTGAGGTCCATGCTGCGATTGATGGCCCAGAACATGGAATCTCCCATGATTGTTCCCTTGATCGAGGAACGCCCAAAATTGGGGATGAGAAGCCCAGTCTGGCGAGGCACACGCTCTATGGGGTGGGTGGCGAAGGGAAAATAGAAAACTGGAATGCCCTCGATGCGGAACGTGCTGCGGTATATGCTGGCGTTCCCCCCGACTTCCACCACAATCTTGTGGGCGTTGAACTCCCACTTGGGACGAGGCAGTTCACAGGTGGTGATGGTTCCGTCGTAGACCAGGTAGTGGTCGGGGCCGGTCTTTTCCACCAGCTTCCCGGTGAAAGCAAAAGGATTCGGAGAAGTCAGGACAAGCCGCTTGCCGCGCAGGCGCAAGCCCGTGGTTCCCGTCACGTTTTCGAAGCGTCCGGCTTCAGCCCGGACATTGTAGGTGCCATGGGTTGCCTCGACGTGCTCGTCGTTGGGCCCGCCATCGAGAACCACGTGACCATCCGCGGTTGCATCGCCGGTGTCGGAGTTGTAGTCCACCGCATCGGCATAGAGGATATAGGTGCCGTAATGAATTTCCACCTGGCCGCGCAGTTTGAACACCGGCCCATCTTTCTCCTGCTGCAGAGCACGGATGGTGACATCCTGCGCATTCACCGCAGAAGGGGCGGAAGGCAGGGACGAAGATGGTTTCGTGCTGCCTGTTCCAGCGGCGGAAAGCAACTGGCTGGTAACTATGGAAGGCGCGAGTAGCAGATGACAAACCAACGCCGCCGTGATAAGGAATCGAGTGCGGGATGTCATCGCAAGCGGAGGAAGCCCCTGGTGAGACAATCCACTTGGGGGTAAGGTGACGTTAGCACGGCGCCAGCCCGAGTGGCAAAGAGCCAAGGGTTGCAGCGGATGGTTGTTTGGGCTCGGGCTTTTTTCCCGCACGACCAGTTCATGTTCTGCCGTTTTGCCGTCGCTCCGCCGCTGGCGGCCCACGCAGCGCGCGATCATTCCTTCATGAAGCCAAGATTCGAACCCGATGCTCAGAGTGGGGTGAACGACGGGCCTTCGCCTACGTTGATCGACCCTGAAGCGTACGATGCCAGCGAGCAGACTTTCGCCGCCAGTCTGGAACAGACGCTTTCGGGCAGGCCACCGAGATTTGTGGTGGAAGATGAAACATCCGAAGGCCCGGCGGAAACCGCCGCTGGGAAACGATTGCAGGAACAGGAACAGGAACAGGAACAGGAAGAAGAAGCGAGCGCTGCGGATGCGCAACCGTCAGGAGAAGTAAAATCCTCCGCCGTGGAAGACTCCGCGGCTCGGGATCCTGAATCATGGCGACGGGAAGTGGCGGCGCGGGTGAGCCACTATCGCGCCCGCAGGCGTCCCCGGGAACCTCGCTATCCCTCCCTCCAACTGAAGTTTGAGAGCGAGTCGGTATGGGGTGATCCACTCACGGAAGCACCGCTTGCGGATCCCCCGGTTTGGCCGACTCCGGTGAGCGTGGGCGAACCGCTGGCGCCCTCGCCGGCCGCGCCGCACGCGGTGGAGAGTCTGCAACCTGGTCCGGGTCCTCGGATAAGACTGGCTGAAGCGGCAGACTACCCGCGCGCCCGCTTCGCCGCCACCAACGAAGCCACCGCCAAAGTGATCGAATTTGCCAGCTACAGCGCGCCTCCCCGACCGTTTGACGAACTGGCCGAACCGGTGCTCGAGCGCCCGCGGATCATCGAAGCCCCTGAGCTTGCGCCTCCCCGGCCAGCCCTGGGAGGTATCTCGATCGAACCGGTGGAGGAGTCGGCGAATGATCGCCGGCCGGGATTCGAGATTCCGCTGCGAGCTGCGCCCATGGGGCGGCGCGTGCTTGCCGCTGGAATTGATGCCGTGCTGGTAATGGCGTCAATCGCAGCTTTTACTTATATTTTTTTTAGGATCACCTCCCAGGTGCCGTCGCTTGCCAAGGTCGCCGGAACCGCATTTTTTCTTGCCGGCGCGTGCTGGTCTGCTTACCAGTACCTTTTGCTGGTCTACAGCGGCGCCACACCGGGCTTGAAGCTGGCCAGGCTTGAGTTGCAGCGATTTGACGGTGATCCCGTGCCCCGGCGAATACGGCGATGGCGGGTGTTGGCGTCCGTGCTTTCCGCGGTGTCTCTGGGACTGGGATATGCCTGGTGTCTGCTCGACGAGGACGAACTTTGCTGGCACGATCGAATCACCAGAACCTATATGGCGCCGAGGAAATAAGCCGGCCGGTTCAGCCTTCGGGTTCGAACCGGCCCGAGGGAGAACGCATCTCGGCAATGCTGGTGTAGCGCGCGCTTCTTTCGGCGGGTTTTTCGAGCCCCCGCCATCCCGGATGTCGTCGGGTGTGTTGCCCCCGTGCCTAGATGCCCCGGGACAGCCAGCGAGACCCCGGCGCCGCGAGTTTGGCCCTCCTCAGCGGTCTGCTAACATCTTTTGGTGACTTCAAATCCTCCCGTCCGGGTTCGTTTTGCGCCTTCTCCGACTGGGCATCTCCACGTGGGCAACGCGCGTACCGCTCTGTTCAACTGGCTTTTCGCCCGCGGGCAGGGCGGCATCATGTTGCTGCGTATTGAAGACACCGATGTCGAACGCAGCGAAGCCCGTTTTGAAGATCAGCTCATTGCCGATCTCAGGTGGCTTGGCTTGGACTGGGACGAAGGTCCCGACGTGGGTGGGCCGTACGCGCCCTATCGCCAGTCCGAGCGTCTGGAAATCTACCGGGAACATGCCGAGCACCTGGTGAATGAAGGCAAGGCATATTTGTGTTTCTGCACCGAAGCCGAACTGCAGAAGGAGCGCGAACGAGCCCAGACCGAGCATCGCCAGCCGATTTATTCGGGCAAATGCCGGGCGATCGATGCGGCGGAGGCCGGGCGGCGGCGCACGGGCGGAGAATCGTGCGCGATCCGGCTACGGATTCCCGAGCATCCCATCCGTTTTCACGACATCGTGCATGGAGACGTGGAGTTCTCGAACGAGGTGGTAAGCGATCCCATCATCCTCCGTTCGAATGGGATGCCCGTGTACAACTACGTGGTGGCGATCGATGATGCGCTGATGAAGATCACACACGTGATCCGCGGCGACGATCATCTTTCGAATACGCCCAAACAGGTGGCGTTGTACGAGGCTCTGGGCTGGGCTGTGCCGCAGTTCGCGCACCTTTCGACGATTTTGGGCAGCGATCGCGAACGGCTTTCAAAGCGGCACGGGGCGACCTCGATTGCGAATTTTCGCGAAATGGGCGTGTTGCCCCAGGCATTGGCGAACTATCTGGTGTTGCTCGGCTGGGCGCCGCCGGGAGGCACGCGAGAAATTTTCAGCCGGGAGGAATTGGTGAAAGAATTTTCGCTGGAGCGGGTAACGCCATCCGCGGCCGTGTTCGATATAGAGAAGCTGTACTGGTTGAACCGGCATTACATAAAGACCTGGCCGGTGGGGAAACTTACGGGGCTGAGCGCCTGGTTCCTTTCCCAGGCGGGCTACATCGAGCTTACCGACGGGAAGTGGCTGAGTGCGCAAAGCATACCGGCGGTGCAGCTTGACCCGGAGACAGAAAGCTGGCTGTCCAGAGTCACCGAGCTGCTGGCACCATCGGTCGATCGCCTGGACCAGCTCCCCGAACGCGCGTCTTTAATCTTCAACTACGATGCCGATGCCGCCCTGGCAGCGCCCGACAACGCCGAAGTGCTCGCCTGGCCGAACACCGATGCCGTCATCGCAAGATTCATGGTCAAAATACTTGAAGACGACGCGGCGAAAGCCGGAAAGCTCACCCCCGAATGCTTCAAACTGTGGGTCAACGAGGTGAAGGCGGAGACCGGAGCAAAGGGCAAGGAACTTTTTCATCCGATTCGGATCATCATTACCGGATCGCACTCCGGACCAGAGTTTGACAAACTGATTCCCATCCTCGAAGCGGGCAGCCGGCTGAGTCTTCCCAAGCACGTGTTCGGCGTGCGCGAGCGGGTGGAAGAATTCGGCAGAGCGCGGGTCCGTAAGGATTCAAGTGCTAGTGGTAGCTGATCGCTGGGTGTGGTATCGATCCGTCCCGGCCCTCCAAGCGGCGTCATCCCGAAACCGGGCGCGAGCCCAGTGGATGGTGCGCGCATCTCTGCCACCCGACCTCCACCGATCGCGCGACATAACGCGCTGCCGAGAGCTGACACCTGTGGCCCGCCGTGCTATCGTCCTTCCATGATTCGTTGTTTAGCGGTTGTGCTCCTTCTGTTTTCTGCCGGCGGGTCCAGCCTGGCGAAGGAAAAGTATCAGCACGCAGGTCCTCTCCATCTTGACCATGCCGGCGAGAAATGGGCGGAGAAGACTCTGCGCAGGCTCTCGCTCGAAGAAAAGGTGGGACAGGTTTTCATGATCTGGGTGCGGGCGGACTTCCTGAACGCCAACAGCCCCACCTACCTCCAGTTGCTTGACAGCCTGAACAAGTATCACATCGGCTCATTCGCCATGACGGTGCGCTGGGAGCCGCCTTTTCTCTATCGCAGCGAGCCTTACGAGGCAGCGGAATTGCTCAACCGTTTGCAGGAGCAGTCCAGGCTGCCCCTGCTTGTGGCGGCTGATTTTGAGCGGGGAGTCACCATGCGGCTGCAGGGGGCGACGACCTTTCCGCACGCCATGGCCTTCGGCGCTGCGGGAAAGGCGGACTATGCGGAAGCCTTCGGCCGAATCGTGGCCCAGGAATCCCGCGCCGTCGGAGTCGAATGGAATTTTTTCCCGGACGCTGACGTCAACTCCAATCCGGCGAATCCTATCATCAATACCCGCTCCTTTGGAGAAGATCCGCAACAGGTGGGGGATCTGGTTGCCGCTTATATACGCGGGGCACGCGTGAGCGGAATGATGACTACCGCGAAGCACTTTCCCGGCCACGGCGATACTGCCACCGATTCCCATCTCAGCCTGGCCCAGGTCACGGGAGACCGTTCCCGCCTGGATGCGGTCGAGCTGGCGCCCTTCCGGAAGGCCATCGGGGCGGGGGTTGACTCGGTGATGGTGGCGCATGTCACGGTTCCGGCGCTTGAGCCCGACGCCAATCGCGTGGCCACAACTTCCCCCGTGATCGTCAAAGACCTGCTTAGGCAACAGCTCGGCTTTCAGGGAATCGTGGTGACCGACGCACTCGATATGGCCGGCTTGACTCGCCTTTACGCCGCCAACACCGGCCGGGCGGCGGTGGACGCCTTCAAGGCGGGCAGTGACCTGCTGCTGATTCCCGCTGATTTAGATGCATCGTACAAAGCCGTTCTCGAGGCGGCTCGGAGCGGCGAAATTCCCTCCGGCCAGCTCGACGCGTCCGTGCTCAAGTTGTTAAAGGCAAAGGCTTCCCTCGGTCTCCACAAGGCCCGCCTCGTGGATGTCCGGGCCCTGCCTGAGATCGTGGGCAAACCTGAGAACCTGGCCATCGGCCAGCAGATTTCTGACGACGCCGTCACCCTGGTGCGCGACAACCGCAAACTGCTGCCGCTGAAAACAACGGGAACTGTCCCCGGCGGGCTTCCGTATCAACAAGTGGAAGAAGTGCACAATGGGACGGTGGTGGTTGTGCTTTCCGAAGACGTGCGCACCGAGGCGGGCCGCGTTTTGGAACGCGCCGTCAAGGTTCGCGTACCCGATGCCAATGTGATTTATGTGGATCCGCGGATCGCCGCCGCCATGTCCGAGGACGTACTGAAAGTGGTTGATCAGGCCCAGGCCGTGATGGCGGCGGTGTATGTGGTGCCGACTGCAGGTAAGGCAATGAAAGGTGCGAACGGTTTGACCAACTCGGTTGCTTTGAACGACGCCAGTGGCGTACTTTTGCAGGCGATTCTGGATCATGCCGCGGAAAAAACCGCGGTTTTGGCCATGGGAAATCCCTATGTGGCCCAGGATTTCCCGGCAATACAGAATTACCTTTGCACCTTCTCTAACGCTAGCGTCTCGGAAATCAGCGCGGTCAAAGCGCTCTTTGGCGAAATCGCCATTCACGGCCACCTGCCGGTCAGCATTCCCAACTTCGCTCAGCGGGGCGCCGGGATCGAGCGGGTGCCCGCAGCCGCCCAGGAGGGAGGGCAACATGCGCATGCTCAGATTGCGGGACGGTAATTCACTGATGCTCTTAGCCGTTGCCGTCAGCGCCCTGACGGTGCTGCCCGGCTGCAACGTCAAAGTGAAGAAAGATGGCGAGGGACAGGACAAGAAGGTGGACATCGAAACTCCGGTGGGCGGATTGCACGTCAGCAAAGGAGCCGACGTCCGCGACACCGGCCTTCCGGTTTACCCCGGCGCGCGCCGCAAAGAAAGGGACGAAGAAGGAGAAAATCACAGCGCCAACGTCAATATTTCCAGCAGCCTGTTCGGCCTGAAAGTGGTGGCCGTCGAGTACGCATCCGATGATCCTCCGGAAAAGCTGATCGACTATTACGCGGACCAATTGAAGAAATACGGTACTGTGCTCAAGTGCCACACCAGCAAGAGTCACGTCGGCGCCTCCATGGATCCTGACGACAATTCCCGCGAATCCAAAAAACTTGAGTGTGAGGATGATGCTGGAGGCAAGGTTGTCGAACTGAAGGTTGGGACCAGGCAGAACCAGCATATTGTCTCCATCCACCCTGCAGATTCTGGCAAAGGGTCAGACTTTGGCCTGGTGTATGTGCAGGTGCGAGGCGGGAAAGACACGATTTGAATTGAGGAATTGTCGAACTCAAGAACGCGAATCCAACAATTTTAAAATCCGTCAATCCGTGGACCATTCGTCCCCCTGGTCCGGCCAGCCGAGAATCGCCTTCCTTGCCTCTCCTCGCCGCCGTGCGGTAACTTGAAAGTCAGTGGAGTATCCCTGTCATCAATGTGGCGCTACGGTCGAAGAAGGGACTGCCTTCTGCCCGCATTGCAATGCGCCGCAAATTCGCGTCGCAGTCCCGGAGTCTTTAACACCTTCCGCATGGACCCCCGATCAGGAAGCTGCCTCGCCGTCCTACCCCTATTTCATGTCGCCGCTGGCCACCAGAATTGATTGGTCCCAGGCCTTGCCGGCTACCGCTCTTGCCGGCCTGATTGCAGCGCTTCTCATGATGACCCCTTTGGCGGCCTTCGGGCTGGGGATGCTGATCGGCGGGAGCCTGTCAGTGGTCTTTTACCGGCGGCGGAGGCCAGTCGCCAACATTACCCCGGGAATGGGGTCGCGCCTGGGCATGGCAAGCGGAGTACTGGGCGGCTGTATTTTCACCTTCCTGCTCTCGGCCGGCACGGTCATACTCCATGCGTGGGGCCAAATCCGCCACAAGATCATCGAACTGGTCGAGCAGACGGCGGCCCGCAATCCGGATCCGCAAGCGCAGCAGGCCATGGAATTTTTCAAGACCGAGCAAGGCGTTGCTTTGCTCGTAACCTCGGCTTTGGTTGGAACGTTGGTGGCTTTTGTGATTTTCTCCGGCTTGGGCGGTGCGCTGGGCGCTGCCT
>Ga0193707_1000871_pt1 | contig 10827 bp, 6 predicted proteins | sample U3c2metaG_FD_143043 | JGI IMG/M metagenome (GOLD analysis project Ga0193707, IMG submission 143043) | Soil microbial communities from a riparian zone of the East river system, Colorado, United States - U3c2 | ecosystem: Environmental > Terrestrial > Soil > Riparian zone | place: USA: East River...
CCGGTGATCGGCGCTCACGTCGGCCCCGGCCTGCTCGGCGTGGGCAGCGTCTCGAAGGACGTTCTCAGCTAGGCCCGAATGCCTTCGCGAGTTTCGGACTCGCGCTGCACCGGCTGCGGCTTGAGCCGTACCGGGGTGGTGGAGAGAGCTTGCACGCGCAAATCGCTCCAGGTAAGCCCTTCGCGGACCAGGGCAGGCAGCCCCAGCGCAACCGCGGTGGCGATCTCGACCGCCTGCAGGATGACGCCGTAGGCGAGCGCGTCCGCCGTGCTGACCCCGAAACCGGTGTGCAGGACGCTGATCACGGCGAGCTGGAAGACGCCGATGTTCGAGGGCGTCGCCGGCACGACCGCGGTGACGTTGACGGCGAAGAGCACCGCGGCGGCGGCACCAATCCCTGCCTGATCGCTGAGCCCGAGGGCGGCGAGCAGGGCCCAACAGGCGGAGAGCTGGATCGCCCAGGCGCCGAGCTGTGCGGCGGCGGCAGCGGCGCCGCGGCGCGGATTGCGGAAGATGCGCAGGCCGGCGCGAACCTGCAGCAGGGCGGCGTGCATGGTGGCGCCGAGCCGGGCGAGGCGGCCGTTGCCGTTGCGCCGCATCAGCGGCGGGCCGAGCAGGACTAGCAGCAGCAGTAGCAGCGGCACGAAGCTGAAGGCGAAGAGCTTCTGGGTGCTGGAGTGGAAGAGGTCGGTGGTGGAGACGATGATCACGCCGAGCATCGCCAGGGCGATGAGGTTGAGCACCGTCTGCGAGACCAGCGTGCCGAGCAGCACCGGGAAGGTCTCGCGCATGCGGCCGATGCGGCGGGCCAGCGACATCGCGCGGGCCGGCTCGCCGAGGCGGGCCGGCAGGGTCGCCGACATCAGCACGCCGATCATCGTCGCCGAGGTGACGTCGCGGCGGCGGACCGGCGCCAGCGGCAGCGCCGCACGCACGATCCAGTACCAGGAGGCGGCGCGGAAGAAGAGCGAGAGCGCCATCAGCGCGCAGGCCACCCATACCCAGCTGAGGTCGGAGCGGACGATGCTTTCAACCACGTTGTCGATGCCGATCTTCTGCGCCGCCAGCGCGGTCAGGCCGATGCCGGTCACGCCGGCTGCCGCCAGGCCGACGCGGCGGGCGATCTTGCGCTTGCGCTTGCCGGTCTGGGCGGGCTCGGGATCGAGCGAGGGAAGTCGTTGCGGTGGTTGGGGGGGCAGGCCGTCAGAGGGTTGTATCCCCATCCAGCGAGCGGCTCGCTCTAGGTTGTTCGCCGGCTGGGGCGCCGCGAGCGCCCGCTCGTAGACGGCGGTAACCCGATCGGCGACCTGCGGCCAGGCATAGCGCTCGGCGCTCTGACGGGCGGCGCGGCCCATCGCCGCCAACCGCTCCGGCTCGTGGTGGGCGCGCTGCAGCTCCTCGGCAAGGCGCTGGGCGTCGCCGGGGGGGACGAGGACGCCGTCGACGCCGTCGTTGACAACGTCGCTGTAGCCGGCGATCGCAGAGGCAATCGCCGGGGTCCCCGCGGCGAAGGCCTCGGTCAGGACCATGCCAAAGCTCTCGCCTGAGAGCGATGGGGCGCAGAGCACGCCCGCTTCGTGCATCGCGGTGTGCAATGCCTCGCCGGAGACACGGCCGCGCACGTCGATGTAGCGCATCGTCTCCGGGTCGGCGAGGTAGCGCAGTACGTCCTCGCGCTCGGCACCGATCACGGTGAGGCGGCTGGGCACGTGCTCGACCAGGGCGCCGAAGGCGGCAAGCAGGATCGGCAGGCCCTTGCGCTCCTCCGGCCGGCCGACGAAGAGGACGCGCAGCTGGTCGCTCGCCGGCTTCGGCCCGCTCGGCGCCGCGGCCACGTCGACCCCGTTGGGGATCACCTCGTAGTGGCCGCCGTACCAGCGACGCCCGGTCCAGGCGGCTGCCTCGGAGACGGCGATCCGGGCGGCGAGCCGGTTGAACACGCGCCGCGCGCCCAGTGCCGAGGCGGTGTAGTTGGGCACCGCCCTGGTCGAGTAGGCGTGGAAGGTGCCGACAGCCGGGACATCGGTTCCCAGCGCCGCATTCCAGCCGACCAGCGGCACCAGCGGCTCGTGGATGTGGACGACGTCGAAATTGCCCCGGCTGAGCTCGCGGCGTGGGGCGACGACCCCGCCGGCCGGGAAGGGGGCCAGGTTCGAGATCGCCCCGTTGGAAGAGAAGCCCGCCGTCCGGCCGAGGGGAATCAGGTAGTCGGGCATCTCGCGCGACTCCGGCTCGGCACGGTGCAACACGCGGCTGAGCCGGCCCGGCGGGTCAAAGGGGGCGAGCACGCGAACGTGGTGGCCGCGGCCGAGGAACTCCTCGGCAAGTGCCTCCACGTGCCGGTTCACGCCGCCCTGGTAGGACCAGGAATATGGCGAGACGAGAGCAATCCGCACGAATCACAAAGGGTAGTTGATTCCCCAGCGGTGATTTGTTGCGTAAGTCACGCGGATTGCTCGCTCCATGCGTAGGCGAGAAAGACGAGGATGTAAGCAGCGCCGATCTCGAGCAGGAGCGCGCCGGAATCGTTGGCGAGCGTGCCGATCACGGTCGCCGCCAGGGCGCCAATCAAACCCGCGCGCAAGGTCGGCGCGGGTTGTAGCCATTTGCGCAAGCGCGCGCGCTGCCAGACCGCCAGTGCGGCTAGCGCAGCGATGAGGGGGAGAAAGAAGAAGACGATCGGGCGCGTGAAGCTATGGGCGGAGAGCTGCAAGCGCCGCTGGGCGACGTCGGCGAGGTCACCGAGCCCGCCCGCGTCGAGCACCGAGCGAGTCAGGTGGGCGTTGGCGCCGGTGAGGAGGTCGGCGAGGGCGATCAGCGCCAGCACCGCCACTGGAGCTGCGATCGCTAGCAGAGCGGTGCGCCGCCGCCGCGCGGCGATCGCAGCGGCGGCGACGGCGCCGCCAACCGGCAGGACGATCGCGGCACCGACGTCGGCGCCAAAGCGGCCGGCGGCGAAGATGATCGCGCTGAGCAGGCTGACGGCGAGGAAGCCCGCGGCGGCCCGGCGCTCCGTCAGTGGCCAGAAGCCGGCCAAGGCGGCACCGGTTCCGGCGACGACGAGGACACCGAGCAACGCCTCCAGCTCATTGCCGATCCCGTAGAAGCGCACGCCGAGCCCGGGGTTGGGACCGAGTAGGGAGAGCGAGGTGAGCGGCGAGCCGGCGATCACGTCGACCGCGTAGGCGAGGACGACCAGCCCCGACGCTGCCGCCAACGCTCGCAGGCCGCCGAAGAGGAAGAGGGTCAGCGCCGCGAGCAGGGGGGCGCCGAACATCACCAAGAGCTGTTCGGTGTCCTGGCCCGGTTTGAAGGCCGCGGCCGCCAGCAGCAGGAGGGGCAGGTAGATGACGCTGAGCCCGGCAAGCCGAATCGCGACCCGGCCGACCCGATCGGAGCTGACCAGCGCGGCCAGCCCGAAGACAACCAGCCAGACGAGCAAGCTGACCCCGATCACCGGCCCCCGCCGCTCCGAGATCACCGTCATTCGCGCCCCAAGCGATTCGATCGCGGCCGGATCGACCGAGCCCTCGGCGTGAATCGGCTGCCCCGACATCTGCGAGGGCACCGCGATCCCAAACCGCGAGAGGATCGTCGGCGCGACATCGGTCGAAAGCACGTAGCCATTGGTCCGCGTGCTGTCCGAGGTGAGGTCCCCGTCGAACCCCCGCCCGGCGACCCCGATCGCCAGGGCCCCATTCTTCGCCGGTGGCGCCCACCCAATCGCGACGACCATGTCGTTTCCCCTGAGCCGGCGGACGAGCGCGCCCAGTTCGCCAAGCTTCAGCGAGCGCACCTCGCACGCCTGGCCGTGTTCCGCCAGCCCCGTCGCCAACAGCCCCGGCACGATCTCCGCCGGCGCCGATTCCGCCCGTTTCACAACCGCCTCCGAATAGCCCGGCCCGCAGATTCCACCACCGATCTGCTGCGGCAAATCCGAGTCATAGAGCGAATTGAAGACCCGATTCCCCTGCGAAATATCGAGATAAGTCTGCGCCGCCGGCACACTCCCGAGTCCGGCGCTGAGCAATCCCGGCGAAATGCCTTGAACCCTCGCAAGCTGCTCGACCTTGGTTCCTCGGGGCAGCAGGACGACGGTCACCTGGGTTGACGATGCTCGTGTCCCTTTAGACGGGCCTCGAGCCGGGGGTGGAGCGTCTTGTACTTTTTTGCCAGGAGAGTCTCGGACGGCGGCAGCCGCTTCACCAAAAAAGTTAAGCGAAACCCCCGGCCCGAGGCCCGCTCCAAGCGAGACGACCACTATCGTCAACCCGATGGCCGATCGCACATTTGCCAAGTTCACGATGTTCAAGGTTGATCCCGCCTGGCGCCGCCTCGACGCCGAGCAACGCGCTTCCGACAAGCAAGAGTTCCTCGCCGCCTGTGAGGACTTCGCCCTCGATCGCTCGCTGCGCGCCTACTCAACCATAGGAACGCGCGGCGACGTCGACCTGGTCCTGCTCAGCCAGAGCCCCAATCTCGACGACCTGCATACTTTCCACGTCGTGCTCGGCCAGAGCGGCCTGGCAAAGTGGACCGAGACCCCCTACTCGCTCCTCTCCATGACCAAGCGCTCTCCCTACTCGGAGGAGCAGGCGCGGCCCGAGATCTGTGTCTCCGAGCGCAAGTACATGTTCCTCTACCCGATGATCAAGCAGCGCCGTTGGTATGGGCTGCCACCGGAGGAGCGAGGCCGGATCATGAAAAGCCACATCGAGGTCGGCCGCCGCTATCCCGAGATCTCGATCAACACTTCCTACTCCTTTGGCCTTGATGACCAGGAGTTCGTGGTCGCATTCGAGGGTGACGACCCGGGGATGTTCCTCGATCTGGTGCAGGAGCTGCGCCCGACCGAGTCGAGCGAGTTCACCGAGCTCGAGACCCCGATCTTCACCTGCGTGGCGCTCTCGCTGCCCAAGGCGCTGGACGCCCTTGACGGCGTCCCCAGCGCCGTCGCCGCCGGAGCATGACGACCGCGACGCTCAGCTACGCGATCGACGAGCACGACCACCTAATCAAGGTCGACGAGGGCTACTACCGCTTCGCCGAGGAAAACGGATGGGCCGATGCCGGCAGCAGCCTTGGCCGCTCCCTCTGGGACTACGTCGCGGGACGGGAGCTGGTGAAACTGCAGCGGCTCTTGGTCCGGCGGGTTCGCGACGAGATCGGCGACGTCGAGTTGCCCTTCCGCTGCGACGCGCCGGCCGTACGTCGCGAGATGGACATCCGCATCGTTGCCCGACCGGGCGGCCGGGTCGTGCTCTTCTCGTCGCGATTGCGCGTCGAGGAGGAGCGCGATTTACCCCAGCGCCTGCTCGATCCCGCCACGCCGCGCAGCGATGAGGTGCTGGAGATGTGCAGCTGGTGCGATCGCTTCAAAGTGGACGGCGAGTGGGTCGAGGTCGAGGAGGCAGCGAGGCGGCTGGAGCTCTTCAACCGCCCCGAGCTGCCGGCGCTGAGTCATGGCATCTGCCCCGACTGCAACGAGATGTTGCTCGCCGCGTAGGCGCGCGACGGGCCGAGTTCCCTATTCTTTCGCGCTCGCCATGAGCAAGATCGGAACTGAAGACAATCCCCTGCGCGTCGCCATCGTCGGCGCCGGTCCCTCGGGCTTCTACGCCGCCGAGCACATCCTCAAAGACGGCGACCTGCACGCTCAGGTCGATCTCTTCGATCGTTTGCCGACGCCGTTCGGGTTGGTTCGCGGCGGCGTCGCCCCGGATCATCCGAAGATCAAGTCGGTAATCCGGGTCTACGAAAAAACCGCCGCCCGCGACGGGTTCCGCTTCTTCGGCAACGTCAAGGTCGGTCACGACATCGAGGTCGAGGACCTCGAACGGCTCTACCACACGATCGTCTTCACGGTCGGCTGTGAGACCGATCGTCAGCTCGGAATCCCCGGCGAAGAGCTGCCCGGCAGCCACGCCGCCACCGCCTTCGTTGGTTGGTACAACGCCCACCCCGACTACGCGGATGACGACTTCGATCTCTCCGCCGAGCGGGCGGTGGTGATCGGCAACGGCAACGTCGCGATGGACGTCGCCCGCATGCTGGCCTTGACCGATCACGAGCTGCGCCAGACCGACACCGCCGACCACGCGATCGAGCTGCTCGACCAGAGCAAGATCCGCGAGATCGTCGTCCTTGGTCGCCGCGGCCCGGTGCAGGCCGCCTTCACCAATCCCGAGATCAAGGAGCTGGGGGTGATGGAGGACGCCGACGTGATCGTCGACCCCGCCGACGTCGAGCTCGACGAAGCCAGTGCCGCCTACCTCGAGTCGGATAAGGCCGACAAGACGACCCGGGTCAACGTCGAAACGCTGCGCGAGTTCTCCCAGCGTCAGCCCAGCGGCAAGCAGATTCGGATTGTCTTGCGCTTCCTCGCCTCGCCGGTTGAGATCAAGGGCGACGGCAAGGTCGAGAAGATCGTGATCGGCCGCAACGAACTGGTCGAAGAAGGTGGCACGCTGCGGGCCAAGGACTCGGGCGAGCGCGAAGAGCTCGAGTGCGGCTTGGTGCTGCGCTCCGTCGGCTACACCGGCGTGCCGATCGAGGGCGTTCCCTTCGACGAGAAGCGCGGCCTGATCCTCAACGAGGGCGGCCGCGTCCTGGACTCCCACGACTCCGGCCACAAGGTTGGCCACTACACCGCGGGCTGGATCAAGCGCGGCCCGTCGGGAGTGATCGGCACTAACAAGAAGGACGCGCTGGAGACGGTGCGGCATCTCCTTGTCGATGTCGAGTCGCAGGCGCTGCTCGCCCCGGAGAGCCCTGATCCCGCCGCCGTCGAGTCGCTGCTTGCCGAGCGCGGCGTGCGCTACGTGAGCTTCGAGGACTGGCAGGCGATCGACCAGGCCGAGGTCGGCCGCGGCGAGCCACATGGCCGCCCGCGCGTCAAGTTCGTGCGCGTCGAGGAGATGCTGCAGAGCCTCGGCGAGCGCATCTCGGGCTAGCGCTCTCGCGCAGACAAGCGTCTGCATGATCCCGCTGCTGTCGCTGCGGGCGGATTGCCGCCGTATCCAATAGGGTGCATTCCGCTGACGGCAGTTTGTTTAAACGATTTTTCATTCCTAATGTCTCGATGATGGATGCCGACAGCACAGCGCTCCCTGCGCCGGTTCGCGCCGGTGGCACGGTGCTTTCGCTCATCGCGGCGCCACTCAGCGTCCCCATTCTCCGGGCCCATCGCGAGGGTCCGCTGCGCCTACCGGATCTGCGCGAATGCATCGGCGGCGCCGCCCAGACGACGTTGCGAGGCCAAGTCGGCAACCTGCGCGGAATCGGCGCCCTCGAACGCCATGTGCGGAGTGGCATGCCCTACACGGTCGAGAACGAGCTGACTCCGCTTGGCTTGGAAGTGCTGTCGGTCGCCGAGATCGTCGAAGCTTGGCTGGCCCGAGCACCCCAAGGTTCGATTCCGCTTGGCAGCGAGCCGGCCAAGGGCGCGATCCGCGCCCTTATCGGCGGCTGGGGCTCGACCATGCTGCGCGCCCTCGCCGCCCGCCCGCTCTCCCTCACCGAGTTGAGCAGCGTGATCAACGACCACTCATACCCGGCGCTCGAGCGCCGCCTGAGTGCGATGCGGGCTGCCAGGCAGCTCGAGCCAAGGCCAGACGGAGAAAGGGGAGCCAAGCCCTACGCCGTTACCGAGTGGACCCGTCAAGCGGTCGCTCCGCTTGCTGCTGCCGGGCGTTGCGAGTGTAAGTACCTCGCCCAGTCCACCGATCCCCTGACGCGGATCGACATCGAGGCGATCTTCCTTCTCTCGGTCCCCTTGGTCGACCTTGACGTAACTCGTTCGGGTGCGTGCCTGCTTGCCGTCGACCCCGGCCCCCGCGGGTCCGAACAACCCGCTGACCGTTTGGCTGGAGTCAACGTTGAGGTCGAGGGAGGGGCAATCACGAACTGCAACTCCCGTCTCGAGGACGACCCACAGACCTGGGCCCTGGGCTCGATCAGTGCCTGGGTCGAGGCGATCCTCGAGGGTAAAACCGAACGCCTGCGGATCGGGGGCGACCGCGTCAAGCTCGCCGAGGAGTTGCTCGAGCGGCTGCACACCTCCCTTTTCGGCTTTTGAATTGCGCCTAACCGCGCGCGCGCTTCTCGGACTTCCTGAGATTTGCGGGGTAATGCCTCGTCTTTTCGGACGGCTTGGTTACAGTTTAGTGTGAATAATCTGTAGCTCTTGACCGCGAAATCCCGGCCTGTTATTCAATGCACGCCCGAGGCCACGAAGGGGAGCCAGTCAGCCGGCCGGCGCTGAACGAACGGACTTGCGGTGCGACCTTACCCGGTCCAGTGGAGAGCCGGGCATACGGCGAACAGCCAACGATCGACCCCCCATCGTCGTCAGCAGGGGGGCGAGCAGCGGGTGCTGGGGCGGAGCCTGTTGGCTTCGCCCCATCCCGCGCGTCACCGGTGGATGTCGCGCCGAGGTCCCCAAGTGAGAGGAGGGACCCCGGCGCTAACCGTAACTCAATGCCAGCGGACCAAAGCCCGCGTGGCAGTTAGAGCATAGAACGCAAATAGCGAAGTTTCCAGCAAATACAGCTAAAACTCGTCCTACTTTGCGGGCTCGCTGGGTGTTAGTTCGCCTCCGCGCTCCGTACCGGCAATTAGTTCGTCGGGCGATTTGTCCTCCGGGATGAACCCGGATTTCATGCCGAAATAGACAGCCTGTGGATGGTGGGCGACGATTGCCACCGTTGATTGCTCAGGTGTTACTGCGTAACCATCGGAAAGGCCCATGCCGATCGATTCGAGATCGAGCAGCCGCCAGACCTTCGTGTGCTCCGACTGATCCGGACAGGCTGGGTAGCCCCATGAGTAACGCCGCCCTTGATCGAGTGCGATCCCCAGCTCACCGCGCACCCGCGAGTGCAGCCACTCGGCGAGCCCCTCCGCGGCTTGCACGCCGAGGCCATGGGCGAAGAGCTGCTCGGCGAACTCTCCTTCGCGCTCCAGGCGCTCAATTACGTTTGTCACTTCCGCTCCAACCGTCACACCCTGCAGGGCAACGACGTCCCGTTCGCCGGAATCGAGCGGGCGAAAGAAATCGGCGAGGCAGATGCGATCGTGACGAGGTTGGCGCGGGAAGGTGAGGCGCTCGAGCTCTCGATCTGGATCGTCCGGGTCGAAAACCACCAGCTCGTTGCCATCGGCGTTGCAAGGGAAGTAGCCGAGCCGAGCCCGGGGTTGAAGGTAGTCCTGCTCGCGCCACATGCGCTCGAGGCGAGGGGCGAACCCCTCCTCCTCGCCGTTGCCCTCGACCAGTTCGCGCCAGGCCTCGCCCTTGACGCCGCGCCCGCCCCAGTGCAGCTTGAAGAGCACGTGGCGGTCGAGGTAGGGGAAGACCTCGTCGAGGTCGACATCGATCTCGCGCGGACCGAGAAAAGGCGGCGATGGGATCTGCACGTCCGTGCGCGCGGCGGAGCGCACGGAGGCGTCGCTGGTCGGTGGCCCCGTGTCCGTGACCACCGGCTTCTCGCGCAGCTCCTGTGCCTCTGCCCTGATCCGCTCGACCAGCGCGTCGCGGGCCTGCTGGTCGACCAGTGCGTCCATCGTGTCGAGGCCCTGGAAGGCGTCCTTGCAGTAGAAGACGCCGGGCTCGTAGACCTCGTCTGACTCTTTGCCCCGCGGGTAGAGGGTGCGCCGGCCGAAGTCGCGGTTGATCGCCGCACCGCCGATCAGCACTGGGAAGCCGAGACCCCGCTGGTGCAGTTCCTGCACGCAGATCGGCATCTGCTTGGAGGTGGAGACGAGCAGGGCGGAGAGCCCGATCGCATCGGCTTCGTTCTCGACCGCGGCCTCGATGATCGTGTCGACCGGGACCTGCTTGCCGAGGTCGATCACCGTGTAGCCGTTGTTGGTGAGGATCGTGTTGACCAGCGACTTGCCGATGTCGTGCACGTCACCGAACACGGTGGCGATCACCACCTTGCCCTTGGTGTGTCCGTCGATCCGGTCGAGGTAATTCTCGAGCTGGGCGACGGCGCGCTTCATCACTTCGGCCGACTGCAGGACGAAAGGCAGGATCAGTTCGCCGGCACCGAACTTGTCGCCGACCTCCTTCATCGCCGGCAGCAGCACCTCGTTGAGGGTGGGGACGGCGCCGATCTTCTCCACCGAGCGGTCGATCCAGTCCTCGACCCCGTCCTTCTTGCGGCGCAGGACGTGCCAGTGCAGGGCCTCCTCGGGCTCCATGCCGGCGGTCGGGTCGGCGGCCTCCTCGGCCGCCTCCTCGCCTTTTGACTCGAAGTGGCCAATGAAGAGCTCGAGCGCGTCATCGCGCCGGTTGAAGACGAGGTCGTCGGTCAGCGCCCGCTCCTCCTCGGAGATCTCCGAGTATGGGGTGATGTGGTTGGGGTTGACCATCGCCAGGTCGAGGCCGGCCTCGACGCAGTGGTGGAGGAAGACCGAGTTGAGCACCGCGCGCGGTCGCGGCGAGACGCCGAAGGAGACGTTGGAGACGCCGAGTGAGGTCTTGACGCCGGGGAGCTCGGCCTTGATCCGGCGGATTCCCTCGATCGTCTCCACCGCCGAGGGCTTCCACTCGTCGTCGCCGGTGGTCAGGGTGAAGGTGAGGGCGTCGAAGATCAGTGCCTCGGGATCGAGGCCGTGCTCCCCACAGGCGATGTCGCGCAGCCGCTTGGCGATCTCGACCTTGCGCTCCGCCGTCTTCGCCATCCCGACCTCGTCGATTGTCAGCGCGATCAGGGCTGCGCCATGCGCCTTGGCCAGCGGCACGACGAGGTCGGCCTTGTCGCGGCCGGCCTCGAGGTTGATCGAGTTAACGATCGCCCGTCCCGGGATCTGCTCCAGTGCCGC
>Ga0193707_1000873_pt1 | contig 10811 bp, 5 predicted proteins | sample U3c2metaG_FD_143043 | JGI IMG/M metagenome (GOLD analysis project Ga0193707, IMG submission 143043) | Soil microbial communities from a riparian zone of the East river system, Colorado, United States - U3c2 | ecosystem: Environmental > Terrestrial > Soil > Riparian zone | place: USA: East River...
CACGCCGCTCAGTGCATGCGCTTCGTCCCCAGGCACTGGACAAGGCGGGATTCGCAGACGCACTCAGAAACGTCATCCAAAATACGACCGCAGGTACTTCATTACGCACCGATTTCCATCTGGACGGGGAGCCGCGTCATTTGCCCGCGAACGTAGAAGAGTGTCTCCTCCGGATCGGGCAGGAAGCCTTAAGTAACGCGTTGAAACACGCGCACCCGACCGAGTTTCAGGCGCGGCTTGCTTTCGACTCTAATGCGGTGCGCCTTGAGCTTTATGATAACGGTAAAGGATTTGTGGTCGATCGTGTAAATGATGGAGGCATTGGGTTACTCGGAATGAAGGAACGCGCCGAACAGATTGGGGCCACACTTAAAATCTCAAGCGAACCTGGTGTCGGAACAAAGATCACCGCTATTTCGCCCTACCAGCCGGCCGCAGGTTGAAAGAATCTCGCAGTCTAAAGCCGCCTCTGCGAGACGGCGTCCGCCGCTGCGGATATCATTCGGGATGCTGAGCTCGCAAATCGTGGTGCAGCTATTCCTGTAACTCGGTATAGGAACGAATCTGCCGTGGCCAAGTTGTCGTTGACTGCGAGAGTTCCACCTGCATGCCGAAACTTTCGGTTGCGCCTCGGAAAGCCTGCTACGACACCTCTGGCAGATTTCTCGATGCGACCTCAGAGTTGGTCTGCACTCTCTCTTTCGGGAGATAATCGATAACGGAGGCAATCGTTAGGCGCTGCCTATCAGAATGCCAACGATAAATACGCAAACTCCGCCGACGATCACTTGGAGGGCCGCGCGGAGAAACGGTGTGTCCATGTAATGATTGCGAATCCAGCTAATGACCAGGAGCTCGATCGCCACGACAAACACCGCCAGAGCAGTTGCCGTGCGGAAATTTGGAATCAAGTAGGGAAGCGAGTGACCGATCCCGCCCGCGGTTGTCATCAATCCGCAAACAATTCCGCGTAGCAGAGGTTTACCGCGGCCGGTCAGACTTCCATCATCAGACAGAGCTTCGGCAAAGCCCATCGAAATTCCGGCACCAACACTCGCGGCCAACCCGACAAGGAGCGCATCATGGCTACTTCGTGTCGCGAACGCAGCGGCAAACACGGGCGCGAGAGTCGAAACGGAGCCGTCCATCAAGCCGCTTAATCCCGGCTGCACGATTTGCAGGACGAACAAACGTCGCTGTGCTCTGTCTTCGTCGGCTCTGGCTTCGCGCGTGAGGTGTTGTTTTTCCAGCGCATCCGCAATTTCGACGTGGTGCCGCTCCGCTTCCGCAAGATCGCCCAGGAGCTTTCGCGTTGACGCATCGCTAACTCTTGCTGCCGCTCGTTCGTAGAAACGCTGTGTTTCCAGTTCCATCGATTCCGCGTAGCGGCGCACCGGCTCGATTCCGAGAGTCTGGATCAACCAGACTGGTTTCCGAGTGATGAACCCCTTCACCTCTTCGCGGCGAATGAGCGGAATGTGTTCCCCAAAACGACGGCGGAATTCATCGATTAGTTGGCGCCGGTGATTATCTTCCTCGGCCTCCATCTCTTCGAAGACCTGGGCGGTCGCCGGATAATTATCCTTTAAACGTGCTGCGAAGTCAGCATAGATCCGGCCGTCTGTTTCTTCGTTAGAAATAGCGAGGGCAAGGATTTCCGGTTCCGATAAGTCTTTGAAATTCTTAGCCACACCTCAATTGAAGCGACCAGGCTGTTTCACTCCTGCTGCATCCTTAAGCCGGATGACCATCGATATACAAGGCTGATTTCCGGGATGCGCCAGGCAAGTGGTCCAATCCAAACATGGCATCAAGGCTCGTATTCTGGTCTTCTCCGAACGAATATCGCCCGGGCCATTTCTACGCGCTGGTGTTAAGCGGCCTATTGCTGGACTTTTGTTGTTTGGCTCTTCTCTTCATCCCGTAAGGCAACCGGTTTCGGTGACATCGTATTGTTTGAAGGTCCTTCGCTTGTCCCGGAGTTACCGTTGCTCGCGAGGTACCCATAAATTGCGGAGAAGTCCTCCCCGGCGTGCCCGTTTCGCATGGCAAGGCGATACAGTTCCTTGGCCGAATCTGTTAGCGGCAATGCGACTCCGGTCTCATATGCAGTGACGGAGGCTAAATGCAGGTCCTTCTGCATCGACGAGAGTTGGAACTCAGGTCGATAATCGGCGTTCTCGATCTTGTTGCGCTTCGACAAGATGAACGGCGCGATCTGGGGCATGCCAGCAAGGGAGTCAAAGACAACCCTTACTGGCAACCCCATCCCCTCTGCCAAAACCGTTGCTTCAGCGAACGCGGCCATACCCGTCCCGAGCAACAAATTGACAACTAACTTCATTGCCGAACCCGAACCGTGCGGGCCGAGATGGGTAATCCGATTACCCATATATAATAAGAGCGAACGAACCTCCTCCAGGTCTGCACCTTCCCCTCCTATCCAGAAAGTAAGTTTTCCGTCGGCCGCCAGGGGTGCAGAGCCGGATACCGGTCCGTCGAGAAAGCGGACTTTTCGACGCGTGGCTTCAGCTGCCATTCTTTTTGAGAATGACGGATTAACTGTGCTGCAATCGATCCATATTGAATTTGGCCGAAGATGATTCAAAAAGCCGTCCGCACCTAAAGCAGCTTGCTCGACTGCCTCGGGCTGAGACAGCATCGTGAATAGCACATCTACTGGTGAAGCCACTTGCGCCGCCGACTCGGCTACCGTTGCACCTTGCTCGCGCAATGGTCTGGCCTTGGCGGGTGTGCGATTGAAGACAATTAGGTCATAGCCGTGTTTTTGCAGATTGGCTGCCATCCGGCCGCCCATTATTCCTAAGCCAATAAATCCTATTTTCATTTCGTATTCAGGCTGCCGTTATTAGTGCGGGTTCATGCGGGTTAACGCCTTCGATCTCTTCCGCATCTTCGTCCGTGAGTTGAAGCTCGACCGCGCCGACATTCTTTTCGACCTGCTCTGCGTTGCGGGCGCCAACGATTGCAGCGGTCACGGCAGGATTTCGCAGAATCCACGCAATCGCTACCTGACCGGGCGGACGACCGTATTCCTCACCCACTTCTCGCAAGCGTTCTACCAGCGCCAGATTCTTCGACAGCTTTGGTTCAACAAACTCGATGTCGCGGCTCCGCCAATCGCTGTTGGGGAGTTTTGCGGCGCGCTCGCGCGTCATCGCGCCCGTGAGTAGCCCCGATGCCATCGGCGAGTAGACGATCACGCCAATTCCATTCGATCGACAATAAGGCAGAATCTCCGGTTCGATCTCGCGTCGGATCAAAGAGTACGGCGGTTGCAGCGAGGTAACCGGAGCAATTTTCTCCGCTCGGCGCAGTTGATCAGCGTCGAAGTTCGAAACTCCGATCCAGCGAACCTTGCCTTCCTTCTGCAGCCGAGCCATCTCGCTCCAGCCTTCTTCTAGATCTTCGTTTGGCCAATGGATTTGGTACAGATCGATTGTCTCCACATTGAGCCGACGCAGACTGGCCTCGCACTCGCGGCGAATTGAATCCGCCTGTAAATTGTGGTGAACGTATCCCTGTTCATCCCAGCGAAGACCGCATTTGGTGAATACATACGGACGAGGTCCGCGCCAGCTTTTCAGTGCAGCGGCAACAACTTCCTCGGAGTGACCCGTGCCATAAACGGCCGCGGTATCGATCCAGTTAATGCCGAGCTCGAGTGCGCGGTGTATTGCAGCAATGGAAGCCTTGTCGTCCTGATCCCCCCAGCCAAACTCCCAGCCTGCGCCGCCGATGGCCCACGCGCCGAAGCCCATGGGTGTAATAAACAAGTCAGAGTTTCCAAGCCGTTTTGTTTTCATATCGATGTTTCGAACTGGTGTTGTAGTTTCTGCATGCCTAACACTTTGTGTAACGCCGGCATCGCTGCAATTGCGCGTCCGCTATATTTACTTCTGACTCGAAAGGGAGAGCGAGCTGTAACACGTTAGGGTAACCAACCAATCTGCGGCCTGCAGAGGGGCCATGTCGCCGGGCATATCCGTGGATGCAGCAGGACGAGGTTGCGGCCGCGGTGGTGTTCCTCCGCACAAGCGGAGTGAACCGCGTTAGCGACGCAACCTAAGATGCCAACGCCGGGGAAAGCGTAATAATACACGGCGTAATCTCAGATTGTTCTCGACGTTAGGTTTTAGCGACAGCCGAGAGTTGCTTACCGGATATAAACTTAGCGCGATTGTTTCTCTCCCGAAAGAGGGAGTAACCGTTGTGTATTAAGCGTGGTCACCAAATCTATCGCATGCGCAATGGCCGTTTCGGGAGTCAACAACGAATGTTTTGCATATGACAACCCCTCCTCTAGCCAACGGGAACGCGCCGGCGAGTCAGGCCAAGGAAACGAGCCCATTCATATCACAAGGGCGTTTGCTTGGCAGTTCGCCACGCGCATTAATTCGCCCTTCCACGCTACAAAAGCTGACGGCAGCGCCGGGAGAGGAAAAAATATGAACAAGGTCAACGGGCAAAGTGACCAGGTCATAACGGAGCCGATTACTCGCCTTCAACGCGGCGGCACAGGCACGAATTTATCTAGGGCTGCCAGCCCGAATCGTAACCATCGCTGGCGACTGATTGTGATCGCAGGTATTCTCATCGCCGGCGCGGTCGCTATTTATCTCCACCTCAACTCAGGGAAAAAGCAGCCTGCTCGCGGGGGCGGTATTCCTTCTTTGCCGATCAGCACGGCCACCGTGAGGACGGGTGACATCGGGGTTTATGTCAATGCGCTCGGAACGGTCACGCCGTTCAATACCGTTTCACTCACGGCGCGCGTTGCGGGGCAAATCGCGAAAGTAGAATACCAGGAAGGGCAGCTCGTGCATGTGGGCGATCCGCTGGTGGAGATCGATCCCGCTCCTTTCCAGGCCGCGGTAACTCAAGCCGAGGGGCAACTAGCGCGTGATCAAGCGCAACTCGAACTGGCGAAACTGAATCTCGAGCGAGACACCAACTTGCTGAACAAGGGCGTGATCTCCAAGCAGGAATTCGACACGCAAGTTGCCACCGATCATCAATCCGAAGGCGCAGTAAAGTTAGATCAAGGCAATTTAGACACGGCAAAGGTAAACCTAGCTTACTGTCATATTACCTCGCCGATAGACGGCCGAGTAGGTCTGCGCATGGTAGATCCGGGTAATATCGTCCAGGCAAATGGCACGACCCCGCTCGTAGTTATTACTCAGCTACAACCCATCAGTGTCGAGTTTAACGTCTCTGAGGATGCCGTGCCGCAAATTATGCAGGCGATGCATAACGGCGACAAGCCGGAAGCCGATGCCTACGATCGCGCGAACCAGAAGAAGCTCGCCACCGGAAACGTCGAGTCCTTCAACAGCCAGATCGACAACACAACCGGCACACTGAGACTGCGAGCCACGTTTAAGAACGATGATGCGGTACTCTTCCCGAACCAGTTCGTAAACGTCCAGCTCCTGGTCGACACGCACAAAGGGGTCACTCTCCTGCCTAACAACGCTATTCAGCGAAACGACAATGGCGCGTTTGTTTACGTCGTCCAGCCGAATCAAACCGTCGCGCTGAAAACCATCACCGTTGGAACGACCGATGGCAATGTCTCGGAAGTCCAAGGTCTGCAGCCGGGGTCAGTTGTCGCGGCCGACAGTTTCAACCGGCTAAGCGACGGCGCGAAGGTGACCAGCCGGCCGAGTGCGTCCGCCGCGAAACCGACCACGCCTAACAAGTGACGTGAACCCCTCACGCCTATTCATTTTGCGACCGGTAGCGACCTCGCTGCTGATGATTGCGGTGTTGTTATCGGGCGCGATCGCATACAGGCAGCTCGGCATTTCAGCGCTGCCTGAGGTGGATTATCCGACGATTCAAGTCGTCACCTTTTATCCTGGCGCAAGTCCCGACGTAACGGCTTCGGCCATTACCGCGCCACTGGAACGACAGTTTGGCCAAATGCCAGGATTGAACCAGATGACGTCCGTTAGCTCGGACGGCAGCTCTATTATCACCCTGCAGTTCGCCCTCAACCTGAACATTGACGTGGCCGAACAGGAAGTGCAGGCCGCGATTAACGCAGCGCAGACTTTTTTACCGGTCGACCTGCCGGCGCCACCCATCTACAGCAAATCGAATCCGGCGGACGCGCCAGTGATGACGCTGGCCGTGACCTCGAAAACCTTACCACTCGCGCGCGTCGAGGACCTGGCTGATACCCGGCTGGCGCAGAGGATCTCGCAGCTCTCAGGTGTTGGGCTGGTCAGCATCAGCGGCGGACATAAACCAGCCGTGCGTGTGCAAGTGAACCCTACTGCATTGTTATCATACGGAATAAATCTGGACGATCTTCGGACGACGTTGATGCAGGCAAGCATCAACCAGGCAAAAGGAGGCTTCGATGGACCACATCAGTCTTACCAGATCAACGCGAATGACCAGCTACTAACGAGCAAGGACTACAAGTCGTTAGTTATTGCCTATAACAATGGCGCAGCGCTGGTGCTGTCGGATGTGGCACGCGTGGTCGACGATGTTGAGAACACGAAGCTGGCAGCGTGGATGAACGAGACGCCGGCCATTATCGTAAACATTCAGCGGCAGCCGGGCGCGAATACCATTCAGGTGGTTGACCGGATCAAGCAGCTGTTGCCACAGCTGAAGGCGAACTTGCCGGCCGGCATTGACGTTTCAATTCTGACCGACCGCACCACGACAATCCGCGGCTCGATTCGTGACGTGCAGTTCTCGCTCATGCTCACGATCGCACTTGTGGTGATGGCCATCTTTTTATTCCTGCGAAACTTGCGCGCCACCATCATTCCAAGCGTGGCCGTGCCGCTCTCACTCGTCGGCACACTGGGCGTGATGTATCTGCTCGGCTTTAGTCTTAACAATCTGACGTTGATGGCGCTGACCATTGCTACCGGATTCGTGGTCGATGACGCCATTGTCATGATCGAGAACATCTTCCGCTATCTTGAGGAAGGCGAAACCCCGCTCAACGCCGCGCTCAAAGGGGCGAAGCAAATCGGTTTCACCATCATCTCGTTGACCGTGTCATTGATCGCAGTGCTGATTCCTTTGCTCTTCATGGGCGATATTGTTGGCCGATTGTTCCGCGAGTTCGCGGTCACGCTCAGTGTGACCATTCTGCTTTCGGCGGTAATCTCGCTCACCCTTACGCCAATGATGTGCTCGCGTCTGCTAAAGCGGCAATCCGAGCAGAACAGAAGCCGCCTCTACCTGGCCTCGGAGCGTGTGTTCGATCGCATAGTCGACTTCTATGGGCGCACGTTGCAATGGGTGCTGAAGCGGCAAACAGCAACGCTTCTCGTCGCTGCATCCACGCTCGTGTTGACGATTTTCCTCTACGTGATGGTGCCGAAGGGGTTGTTTCCCGTACAGGATACTGGAATCATCCAGGCCATCTCCCAAGCGCCGCAAACCATTTCCTTCGCCGCGATGGCCGAGAAGCAGCAGGCGTTGGCGGATGTCGTTCTCAAGGATCCTGCGGTCGAGAGTTTGTCGTCATTCATAGGCATTGATGGAACGAATACAACGCTGAACAGCGGACGCATGCTGATCAATCTCAAGCCGCTGAATGAGCGCCAGGTCAGCGCTTCCGATGTGATCCGCCGTTTACAACCGCAGTTAGACAAGGTGGAAGGCATCACCCTTTACATGCAGCCGGTGCAGGATTTGACGGTCGAAGACCGCGTCAGCCGGACGCAGTTTCAGTACACGTTGGAAGATGCCAGTGCTGATGAGTTAAATACCTGGACGAAGAAGCTTGTCGACAAGCTACGAACATTGCCGGAATTGAGCGATGTAGCAACCGATCAACAAACGCTCGGGTCGCAGGCAAAACTGGTGATCGATCGTGTGACAGCTTCGCGATTGGGCATTACCCCGCTGGCGATTGATAACGTGCTCTACGATGCCTTCGGTCAGCGCCAAGTCACAACCCTGTTCACGCAGCTGAACCAGTACCATCTCGTCTTGGAAGCGGTGCCGGAGCTCCAGAAAGATCCGGCGAAGCTCAACGACATCTACGTGAAATCGACTAGCGGCGGGGCGGTGCCGCTAAGCGCATTTACTCATTTCGAATCCGGCACGGCGCCATTAGCAATTAATCGGCAGGGCCAGTTTCCGTCTGTGACGATTTCTTTTAATCTGGCTCCCGGAGCGGCACTCGGCCAGGCGACCACAGCAATTGAACGCGCGCAGAAGGAGCTCGGAATGCCGCTGAGTGTGCAGGCCTCCTTTCAGGGATCGGCCGCATCGTTTCTGGCATCATTGAAGAACGAGCCGTGGTTGATCCTGGCAGCGATTGTCACGGTCTACATCGTCCTCGGCGTGCTTTACGAGAGCTACATTCATCCGATTACGATTTTGTCGACGCTACCCTCGGCCGGTGTCGGGGCGATTCTCGCCCTGCTGATCTGCCACAGTGAGCTCGGCGTCGTCGCCTTGATCGGAATCATTCTGCTCATCGGCATCGTGAAGAAGAACGCGATCATGATGATCGACTTTGCGCTGGAAGGGGAGCGCAACGAACACAAAAAGCCGCTCGACGCGATCTACCAGGCGTGCCTGCTGCGCTTCCGGCCGATCATGATGACCACCTTCGCTGCCCTATTCGGCGGATTACCACTGGCACTCGGCAACGGTGTCGGCGCTGAGTTACGTCGCCCACTTGGCATCACCATCGTCGGCGGCCTGTTGGTTAGTCAGGTGCTAACACTTTATACAACTCCGGTGATCTATCTCTTCTTTGATCGCCTCGCTGCGAAGTTCTCCCGCTCGCGCGCCGCGGAACAAAGCACGGGCGGCCTTCCTGAGGCAGCGCCGGCATGAATCCGCCTTCGCACAGCTACGGCGCGACAGGCCCGCCTTCGTCAGATGCCAGTCCGGCTGGGACAGATGTCAGTCCGACCCGGACCGCGGAAGGAATTTCCGCGCCATTCATTCGCCGACCGATTGCGACAGCGTTGCTCACGGCAGCGATCGCTCTCGCGGGATTCGTTGCCTTTTTGCAACTACCGACCGCGCCTTTGCCGCAGGTCGACTTTCCGACAATTAACGTCTCGGCGACCTTGCCGGGCGCGAGTCCAGACATCATGGCGAGCGCGGTGGCCGCGCCATTGGAACGTCAGTTCGCACACATCGCCGGCCTGAGCGAGATGACGTCGGCGAGTTATCTCGGCTCAACATCGATTACGCTCCAGTTCGATCTGAATCGCAACATAGACGGCGCCGCACGCGACGTACAGGCGGCGATCAACGCGGCGCGTGCAAATCTTCCCTCGAACCTGCCGCAAAACCCGACCTATCGGAAAGTTAATCCGGCTGACGCGCCGATCATGATCGTCGCCCTCACCTCCGACATCTACAACCGGGGGCAGCTTTACGATGCGGCATCCACCATCATGCAGCAGCGGCTGCTTCAGATTGAAGGTGTCGGTCAGGTGAATGTCGGAGGCGGCGCGTTGCCAGGCGTGCGGGTGGAGATTAATCCGACACAACTGAATAACACCGGACTCACTCTGGAAGACGTGCGCGCGATGTTGAGCCAGCAAAACGCGAACATCCCCAAAGGACAACTCTCCGACGAAAGGACGACTGCGGACATTCTGGCCAATGACCAGTTACTTAGAGCGAAAGAGTATGAGCCACTGATCGTCGCGTACCGAAATGGCGCGGCGGTAAGGTTGTCGGACATCGCAAGCGTGCGGGACTCGGTTGAGAACATTCGTGCTGCCGGTTACCTCAATGGCAAACCTGCCATTCCCCTGGTCATCTTTCGGCAACCGGGCGCAAACATCATCCAAACCGTCGATCGAGTGAAAGCAGCGCTGCCGTCGCTTAAAGCGTCCGTGCCTGCTGCCATCAACATGCAGACCGTTCTCGACAGGACGCAGACGATTCGAGCATCCGTGTTCGAGGTGGAGCGCACGCTCGTCATCGCCGTTCTGCTGGTTGTCCTCGTCGTCTTTATCTTTCTACGAAACGGGCGCGCAACGCTGATTCCGGCAGTTGTCGTTCCGACGTCACTGATCGGCACGTTCGGCGTGATGTATCTATGTGGCTACAGCCTGGACAATCTTTCTTTGATGGCGCTGACCATTTCGACCGGGTTTGTGGTCGATGACGCGATCGTTGTGATCGAAAACGTCACACGCCATCTCGAGCAAGGAGTACGGCCGATGCAAGCTGCGCTCCAAGGCGCACGCGAAGTCGGGTTCACTGTTCTTTCGATCAGCCTTTCGTTGGTTGCGGTGTTTACGCCGATCCTGCTCATGGGCGGCATCGTCGGACGATTGTTCCGTGAGTTCGCGGTGACCCTCTCAACCGCCATTCTCGTCTCGTTAGTCATTTCGTTAACTACTACGCCAATGATGTGCGCGCGTTTACTTCGGCAAGATCGACAATCGAAAACACCCGGTCCAATTTCCAAGTTAACCGAAAGCGTCTTCGCTTGGATTTCGGATCGTTACAAGGGGAGCCTGCAAGTTGTTTTGCGGCATCCGGCGATCACGCTGGGCGTGTTGATCGCGACGATCGCGGCGACTGGATACCTCTTCATGGTCATCCCTAAGGGATTCTTCCCACAGCAGGATAACGGGACCGTGTTTGGCGGTATGCAAGGGTCGCAGGACGCGTCATTTCAAGCGATGCAAGGCGCGGCACTGCGAGTGAGTAATGCGATCAAAACTGATCCGGCAGTTGCTTCGGTGGTTAACTTTGTCGGTGGCAATAGCGCGACCAACAGTGGTTTTGTTTATGTCGCCCTTAAGCCGCTGAATGAACGTAAAATC
>Ga0193707_1000874_pt1 | contig 10808 bp, 14 predicted proteins | sample U3c2metaG_FD_143043 | JGI IMG/M metagenome (GOLD analysis project Ga0193707, IMG submission 143043) | Soil microbial communities from a riparian zone of the East river system, Colorado, United States - U3c2 | ecosystem: Environmental > Terrestrial > Soil > Riparian zone | place: USA: East River...
TAGCCGGTTGAACGGCGGGACGATCTGCCCCAGCACGCCGAGCGTGGACAGCAGGTCGAACCTCCGCAGCGCGAACAGGTCCAGCCCGGTCGCGAAGCTCGCCCGCGGGCTGGGGTCGACCGGCCACCGCCCCGCGTACGTCCACGGCGCGGTGTTGGAGACGATCCCGAGGAAGATGTGGCCCAGCGGCGGCTTGCCCGGGGCCTCCAGGGTGAGCGCCGGGCGCCGGCGGTCGGTCCCCACGAAGTACTGCCGCAGCGCCGTACGCAGGTACAGCGTCGAGTAGGCGCGAGAGCCCGACTGGCGGAGCTCCTCGACCGCGTGCACCACCTCGGCGTCCATGCCGAGCCCGGCGCAGAACGTGAAGTAACGTGAGCCGGCCTGCCCGAGGCTGACCGTACGGCTGCGGCCGGCGCGCAGTGCCTCAAGCACCTGCCCGGCGGCGTCGAGCGGGTTGTTCTGCATGCCCAGCGCGCGGGCGAACACGTTGGCGCTCCCCGACGGCACGACCGCGAGCGCGGGCAGGTCGGGCGACGGGCCGTCGGCGAGCAGGCCGTTGACCGCCTCGTTGACCGTGCCGTCGCCGCCCAGCGCGATCACGACGTCATACCCTTCGCCGGCCGCCTGCGCGGCAAGCTCGGTGGCATGGCCGCGCCGCTGGGTCTCGGCGAGCTCCAGGCGTACCTCACCGGCGAACGCGCGCATCAGCACGTCCCGGGCTCGCCGGGACGTGGTCGTCGCCTTGGGATTGGCGATGAGAAGTGCACGCACGTGCAAAAGGGTAGCTTCCGCCCGGCCTGCGCCGATCGCGCACCCTCGGTGACCGGTAGCCGCGAACCCGGATAGTGTTCAGGGCTGTGTCCACACGTCCCGTCACTTTGACCACAGCGGCGGCCATCGAGGCCCTCGAAGGCACCGCCGTGACCGTGGTCGGCCTGTACGTCGGCATCGAGGCGATCGCCGGCAGCCCGAACGATCTGGCCAGCGCCGTCGTGCTCGCACTCATGGCGATCGCCGCGGGCCTCGCCCTCGTCGCCGTGGGCCGTGGGCTCTGGCAGGCGCGGCGCTGGACACGCGCGCCTGCCCTGCTCACCCAGATCTTCGCGGTGATCGCGGGGATCTCGATGATCCAGAGCAGGCGGCAGGCCGTCGGGATCGTCCTCATCGTGCTGGCCGTCGCCGCGGCGGCGACCCTGATGAGCCCCGCCTCGGCGCGGGCCATCGACGACGAGGAGTAACTCAGTCGTCGGCGGTGAGTCCGTCGCGGAGCTGGGCGAGCGTACGTGCGAGGAGCCGGGACACGTGCATCTGGGAGATGCCGAGCTCCGCGGCGATCTGCGACTGCGTCATGTTGCCGAAGAACCGCAGCAACAGGATGCGCTTCTCACGTGCGGGGAGCTTTTCCAGCAGCGGCTTGAGCGACTCGCGGTATTCGACGCCCTCCAGGGCGTCGTCGATGATGCCGAGCGAGTCGGCGACGGCGGGTGCGTCCTCGTCGCCCGAGTCGGGGGCGTCGAGGGAGACCGTGGAGTAGGCGTTGGCCGACTCCAGACCCTCGAGCACCTCCTCCTCGCTCATCTGCAGGTGCTGGGCCAGCTCGCTGACCGTCGGCGCGCGGCCCTCACGCTGGGCGAGATCGCTGATCGCCTTGGTCAGGGAGAGCTTGAGCTCCTGCAGACGGCGGGGGACGCGGACGGCCCAGCCCTTGTCGCGGAAGTGCCGCTTGATCTCCCCGACGATCGTCGGCGTCGCGTACGTGGAGAACTCCACCCCGCGCCCCAGGTCGAAGCGGTCGATCGACTTGATCAGGCCGATCGTCGCCACCTGGATCAGGTCGTCGAGCCACTCGCCACGGTTGCGGAACCGGCGGGCGAGGTATTCGACGAGCGGGAGGTGCAGCTCCACCAGCTGGTCACGGATGCGCTGACGCTCCGCGTCGCCGTCGGGCAGCGAGGCGAGGCGTTCGAACAGCAGGCGTGCCCGTGCCCGGTCGGGTACGCCGTGCTCGTTGCCCGCCACGGTGGTCTTCTCGGTCACGGGACCTCCTTCGTCGGCCCCATGACCAAGGTGCTGTGCCGGTTGGTTCCCTCGCTACGCTCGGTCACGACAGCACCTCGCCTCGCGACTCGTGACCCGGTGCCGGAGGGCGCCACGCCGTACGGTGCTGTGCTGAGTCGGCTTTGATCACGTCGTCTGCCCGCGTCGTTTCTGCAGGACGATGGTCACTCTGTCGTCGGCGCCGACCTCGGCGTCGACGTCGCCGGCGAGCGAGCTCAGCACGGTCCACGCGAACGTGTCACGACTCGGCTGCCTGCCGTCGACGGTGAGGACCGACACGCCGATGCTCATCGCGTCGTCGGTGAGCTCGAACTCACACGTCAGGTCGGTCCCCGGGACCGCCTGGGCGAGGAGCATCGCGCACGCCTCGTCGATCGCGATGCGTAGGTCCTCGATCTCGTCGAGATTGAAGTCGAGGCGCGCCGCAAGCCCGGCCGTCGCCGTGCGCAGCACGGACAGATAGGCGCTGTCGGCCGGCAGCCGCACGGTCACCACGTCGCGGACGTCAGAAAGACTCGCCGGCATGGCTGCGGTTTCCTCGGTCACGTCACTCCCTAGTTGGGGCTACCCGCTTCCTTGAAACTACCGCTTGTGCGCACCTACTCGCGCGTCCGGCGCGCCTGCATATCCCCAAGGGATCTTTCCACTGCCGATCACCGGCGCGCGGGCGGACATGGTGAGGGCCGGTCACGCCAACGACGCGTGACCGGCCCTCGACCGGGAAGAACTCAGCCGTTCTTGGTCTCCCAGAAGATCTTGCTGATCTCGTCGATCTTGGCCAGCAGCTCATCGGCCTTCGCGACGTCGATGGCACCCTTCGTGCCACCGGCGCCGGCGAGCTTGGTCGCCTCGTTGAACAGCTGGTGCAAGTGAGGGTACTTCTCGAAGTGCGGGGGCTTGAAGTAGTCGGTCCACAGCACCCACAGGTGGTGCTTGACCAGCTCGGACCGCTGCTCCTTGATGATCAGCGCGCGAGCGCGGAAGACCGGGTCCTCGTTGGCCGCGTACTTCTCCGCGATCGCCTTGACCGACTCCGCCTCGATCCGAGCTTGCGCCGGGTCGTAGATGCCGCAGGGCAGATCACAGTGTGCCGACACCATGGTCTTCGGGCGCAGAATTCGTGCAAGCACCTGCGTTTCCTTCCGTTGTCTTCTCATAGATCATGCTCCGGTACCAGACACTACTCCTGGCCCCCTACCCGTGATGGGAGAGGTTCATCATCATGCGAGCGGTCGAAGTGACCGGTGAGTCGATGCTGCCCGTGCTGCGGCCGGGCGACTGGCTGCTCGTACGGACCGGCGCGCAGGTCAGGCCGGGAGGCATCGTGGTGGCACGCCACCCGCGGGAGGACCGGCTGATCGTCAAGCGGGCGGCGCACCGCGCGGACGGCGGCTGGTGGCTGGAGAGCGACAACCAGCGCGCCGCGGGGCGTCAGGACAGCTGGGACTTCGGCGCGGTCGCCGAGGACCTGATCGTGGGGCGTGTCGTCATGCGCTACTGGCCGAGGCCCTCGCTGAGGCTCGGCCCGGCCACCTGAGCCCCGTTCTCGGACCGTCCCGCGCACCGGTCGGAGCAGTAGTGGCGCGACCGGTTCGAGGACGTGTCGATGAAGACGTTCCGGCACGATCCCGACGCGCAGATCGCGAGCCGGTCGAGCCCTTCGGCGGAGACGTAGACCGCCAGGCCCATGGCCGCGCCGGCGGCGTACCGGTCGGGGACCGAGCCGCTCTCGGTGATGTGCAGGTGCCAGCGCTGCCCGTCGTGGTCGGAGATCTGGGGGTGGACCGGGTGCTGGAGCAGCAGCGAGTTGAGGCGTTCGGCGGCGTCGTTCTCATCGCCGTCGGCCACCGACTCGAAGATCGCGCGAAGGTCGGCGCGCAGCTCCCGCATGGCCTCCAGGTCGGGCCGGCCGACCCGGCCGTTCAGGTGCGGCCCGATCGTGAGGAGGACGCGGAGCGCGTCGACATCGCCCAGACGGTCCTCCTCGGGCGTGGAGGTGTTCACCAGCCGGACCGCGAGCTCGGCGTACGACGCGAGATCCACAGAGCGCTCCTACCAAGCAGTAAGAGGCGTGGTGCTGATCCGGCCATTACACTCCACGACGCCGCGCAGCGGAAGCCACCATGCCGGGCATCACGGATTTACGCGACCGGTCGCCGTGACGCGGCCGCCGCGAACGGCGGCCGCGTCACGGCACCCTCGGGTCAGAGCACCTTGGACAGGAAGTCCTGCGTACGACGGTGTTTCGGCTCGGCGAGGACCTCACGCGGGTTGCCCTGCTCGACGATGGCGCCCTCGTCCATGAAGACGAGAGAGTCACCGACCTCGCGGGCGAAGCCCATCTCGTGCGTCACCACGACCATCGTCATGCCGTCCACGGCGAGCTGCCGCATGACGTCGAGCACGTCGCCCACCAGCTCGGGGTCGAGCGCGCTCGTGGGCTCGTCGAACAGCATCAGCTTGGGCTCCATCGCGAGCGCCCGCGCGATCGCCACCCGTTGCTGCTGGCCGCCCGACAGCTGCGACGGGTAGCTGGAGATCTTGTCCGACAGGCCGACGCGTTCGAGCAGGGCCATCGCCCGCTCGCGTACGACGGCCTTCGACTCGCCCTTGACCAGGACCGGCGCCTCCATGACGTTGTCCACCGCCGTCATGTGCGGGAACAGGTTGAACCGCTGGAACACCATGCCGATGTCCCGGCGCTGCGCCGCGACCTCCCGCTCGCGCATCTCGTGCAGCTTGTCGCCGCGCTGGCGATAGCCGACGAGGTGACCGTCCACCCAGAGCCGCCCAGAGTCGATCTTCTCCAGGTGGTTGACGCAGCGCAGGAAGGTCGACTTGCCCGAGCCGGAGGGGCCGATCACGCACATGACCTCGCCGGATGCGACCTCCAGGTCGATGCCCTGGAGGACGTGCAGCCGGCCGAAGAACTTGTGGACGCCTTCGGCCAGCACCATCGGCCCCTGACCGGGGACGTCATCGGTCGATTCGCTCACAGTCCCTCCTCCGTCGGGCCTGTGAGCAAGCTGCTGTGTTCGTCGGTTCGCTCACTTCGTTCGCTCACAGGGGCAGCCCTCCTTCCGGGTTGCGGGGCGCGACCGGCGGTCTGGTGTGGAACGTCGTCAGGTTGCGGCGCAACAGGCGCTGGAGCGGCGTCGGCGGCAGCGCGCGGGACGAGCCACGGCCGTAGTAACGCTCCAGGTAGTACTGCCCGAGCGACAGGATCGAGGTGACGATGATGTACCAGACGCTGACCACGATCAGCAGCGGAATCGTCTTGTAGTTGGCGTTGAAAATGTCCTCGCCGGCCTTCAGCAGCTCGGTGAACGCCACCGTCGAGGCCAGGGAGGTGGTCTTCAGCATCGAGATCGTCTCGTTGCCGGTCGGCGGGATGATCACGCGCATCGCCTGCGGGAGCACGACCCTGCGCATGATCTGCAGCCGGCGCATCCCGAGGGCCTGCGACGCCTCGGTCTGCCCCTCGTCCACGGACAGGATCCCGGCGCGCACGATCTCCGACATGTACGCCGCCTCGTTCAGGCCGAGGCCGAGGATGGCCGCCACGAAGGTGGTCACCAGGCTGTTGACGTCCCAGGTGATGAACATCGGGCCGAACGGGATGCCGAGCGAGATGTCGCCGAACAGTGCCTTGATGTTGAACCAGAAGATCAGCTGCACCAGCACCGGCGTACCGCGGAAGAACCAGATGTAGAGCCACGCCGCCGACGACAGCATCGGGTTGGCCGACAGCCGCATCAGCGCGAGGACCACACCGCCCACGATGCCGATGGCCATCGCGATGACGGTCAGCTCGAGCGTCGCGACCAGGCCCTTGAGGATGCTGCCCTGGAAGAAGTACTTCCCGAACGTTCCCCAATCCAGGTTCGGATTGGTCAGCAGCATGTGCACCAGCATCGCGGCGAGCACGAGAACGATCGCGCCGCTGACCCACCTGCCGGGGTGCCGGACCGGCACGGCCCTGATCATCTCAGGCCGTACCGGCTCCGCCGTGTCTGTGTCGGTCATGGGGCCTTCAGCCGGCCGCGCCGTTGACCTTGGGGTCAGTGATCGCTCCGTCGGAGATGCCCCACTTGTCGGTCAGCTGCTTGTAGGTGCCGTCGGAGATCAGGTCCTTGACCGCCTTCAGGATGCCGTCCCGCAGCTCGTTCTCGTTCTTGGGGATGGCGATGCCGTACGGCGCGGTGTCGTAGGCCTTGCCCGCGATGGCGAACTTGCCGTTCGACTCCTTGGCCGCGTACGAGGCGACGGGGGAGTCGGCGAGCACGGCGTCGGCGCGGCCGTTGCCCAGCGCGAGGTTGGCGGCGTTCTGGTCGTCGAGGGAGATCTTCGTCGGGGCGGGCTTGCCGCCCTGCTTGCACTTGTCGACGCGGGCGCCGGCATCGGGCTTGGTGGCCGACTTGGGCGTCAGCTCGTCCTCCTGCGTGGTGCCCTTCTCGACGGCGATCTTCTTGCCGCACAGCGAGAGGTCGTCGGGGGAGAGCTTCAGCGGGTTCCCGGTCTTGACCATCAGGCCGGTGCCCGCGGAGAAGTAGGTGACGAAGTCGAAGCTCTGCTCCCGCTGCTTGTTGTCGGTGAAGGAGGAGAGGCTGATGTCGTACTTCTTGCTCTGCAGCGCGGGCAGGATGTTGTCGAACTTGACGTCCTGGACGTCCGCCGTCACACCGAGCTTCTTGGCGATCGCGGTGCCCAGGTCGACGTCGAAGCCGGCGAGCCGGCCGTTCTGCTTGAACTCATTGGGCGCGTACGACGCGTCCGTGGCGATGACGATCTTGCCGTTCTTCTTGATCGTGTCCAGGGCGCTCTTCTTGCCCGGCGTCGTCGTCTTGGCGTTGCATCCGGACAGCGCGAGGGCGCCTGCGACGACAGTGATGCCCACCACAAGACCGTGGCGGCGCAGAGGACCGTTATGCACGGCGTCCTCCCTCTAGAGGTCGAGGGAAATGTCCCCCGATGATTGTCAGATCGATGGGGGACATCTTGGCGTAAGCCCGCCTCAAGTGCGATTACTGCCGTGAAACAATCCCACAACAGCTATTCCGCCACATTGATCCTTGTCTCGGGCACCGCATCCGAGGAGAGGCCCCACCGGCCGGTAAGCCGCTGGTAGGTGCCGTCGGAGATCAGGGCCTTCATCGCCTTGTAGACCGCGTCGCGCAGGTCGGCCTGCCGCTTGGGGATCGCGATGCCGTACAGGGCGGTGGCGTACGGACGGCCGGAGCACTCCAGGCGCCCGCCGGACTGCTTGGCCTCCCACATCGCGGACGGCGCGTCGGTGAGCACCGCGTCGGCGGCGCCGTTGGTGAGGGCCTGGTTGGCCGCGGCCTGGTCGTCATAGGCCAGCCGGATCGGGGTCGGCTTGTGGCTGCTCCGGCAGGCGTCGATCCGCGCCCCGGCGTCCGGCCTGGTCACGTCCTTGCGGGAGAGCTCCTCCTCCTGAGTGGTGCCCTTCTCGACGGCGACCTTCTTGCCGCACAGGGACAGGCCGTCAGGCCGCAGGTGCCGCGGGTTGCCCTTCGGGACCATCAGCATCGTCCCCGTGGACAGGTACGTGACGAAGTCGAACCTGCTCTCGCGCTCGCGGGTGTCGGTGAACGACGAGAGGCTGATGTCGTACTTGCCCTCTTCCAGGGCTTGCAGGATCGTGTCGAACTTCACGTCCTGGAACTCCGCTCTGACGCCGAGCTTGCGGGCGACGGCCGTGCCCAGGTCGACGTCGAAGCCGACGATCTGGTCGCCCTGCTTGAACTCGTTCGGCGGGTACAGCGCGTCCGTGGCGATGATGAGCTTGCCGGCGTGCTGGACGCGGCCGAGTGGGCCGGCCGCGCCGGCGTTCTGACAGGCGGCGAGAGTGGGGATTCCGAGCAGGGCGGCGAACGCCGCCGCGCGCAGGCGGCGGACGGGCGGACGGGGGCGCAGAGCGTTCTCCTCGGGACGAGGTCATGAGGGCATGGGGGAGGGCCTAGGCGACATCGGTGACGGCCACCGCCTTAGCGGCACCAACAATGGCATAAACCGTTTACTGGGCGGGCCTGAACTGTTCGGTTCGATCCCGGTCTTTGGGGCGGTACGGTCTCGTGTCACCGAGCCCTTCGCCGAGGGCGCGGTCCGCGTCGCGTACGGGTCGCCGCGACGGGACTGGTACGGCCCCCGGCCTGGGGGTCGCCGGTGGATGTGGTTCAATCGGTGAACGGGTGACCCCCGTACACCGTGAGACGTCCGCGTCGCCCGTTGACCCAGGGATGACGAGGCCGTCTGCCCTTTTTGTCACAATTAGCACAGGGGTCGCTGTGGCTGCCAAGCCTGATCAACCGACTGAAAACGACTACGCCGACGATCCGGCCTTCGCGCTGCACCGAGGGGGCAAACTCGAGGTGCGCTCGACCGTCCCGGTCCGCGACCGGGACGACCTCTCACTCGCCTACACGCCGGGCGTGGCCCGCGTCTGCATGGCGATCGCCGAAGATCCCGACCTCGTCAACGACTACACCTGGGTCTCCAAAGTGGTCGCGGTCGTCACCGACGGCACCGCCGTGCTCGGGCTCGGCGACATCGGCCCCGCGGCCGCCATGCCGGTGATGGAAGGCAAGTCGCTGCTGTTCAAGGAGTTCGGCGGCGTCGACTCCGTGCCGATCTGCCTCGACTGCACCGACGCCGACGACCTGGTCGAGACCGTCATCCGGCTGGCCCCCAGCTTCGGCGGCATCAACCTCGAGGACATCAGCGCTCCGCGCTGCTTCGAGATCGAAGACCGCCTGCGCGCCGCGCTCGACATCCCGGTCTTCCACGACGACCAGCACGGCACCGCGATCGTCGCGCTCGCCGCGCTGCGCAACGCCTCCCGCCTCACCGGCAAGCCCCTGTCGGAGATGCGCGGCGTGGTGGCCGGAGCGGGCGCCTCGGGCGTCGCCGTCTCCCGCATCCTGCTGGAGGCCGGCATCGGCGACATCGCGATCTCCGACAGCAAGGGCCTGATCTACGACGGCCGCGACGGCCTCAACCCGGTCAAGCAGGCGCTGGCCCGCGACAGCAACCGCGCCGAGCTGAAGGGCTCGACCGAGGACGCCCTCGTCGGCGCCGACGTCTTCATCGGCCTGTCCGGCGGCACCATCCGCGAGGACTGCGTGGACTCCATGGCCGACGACGCCATCGTGTTCGCCCTGTCCAACCCGGACCCGGAGATCCACCCCGAGGTCGCCCGCCGGCACGCCCGCGTGGTCGCCACCGGCCGCAGCGACTTCCCCAACCAGATCAACAACGTCCTCGCCTTCCCCGGGGTCTTCCGCGGCGCGCTGGACGTACGCGCCCACTCGATCACGGAGGGCATGAAGCTCGCCGCCGCCACGGCGCTGGCCGGCGTCGTCGGCGACGAGCTCTCGGAGGACTACGTCATCCCGAGCCCCTTCGACGAGCGCGTCGCCCCGGCCGTCACCAAGGCCGTCGCCGACCAGGCCCGCGCCGAGGGCGTCGCCCGCATCTGACCCACGACACCCACCACAGGCCCGTACTCTCGTTCGAGAGTACGGGCCGTGTTCGTTCGTGACGACGAACTCCTCGCGGACGCGAAGGCGCTGGCCGCCCGGGAGCATCGCAGCTTGAATTCCGTTATCGAGGACGCTCTGCGTGAGCTGCTCCGCCGGACCGAGACACGAGACCCCGAGCCGGTGGTCTTCCCGACCTACGGCGGCAGCGGCCCGGCCCGGCCGGATCTGGACCTGAGCGATCCGAGGGTCCTCAAGGAGCTGATGTACGAGGAAGAGGACGAGTTCTACCGGAGGCAGGCGCGTGATGAAACTCGTTGACGTCAACATCTTCGTCTACGCGCATCGCCCGGACGCGACCGACCACGACCGCTACCGGGAGTGGCTGTTCTCCGCCGTCGGCGGCCCCGGGCAGTTCGCGGTGTCCGAGCTCGCGCTCAGCGAGTTCATACGAGTCGTGACCAACCCGCGTGTCTACAAAGATCCGACGCCCACGCGCGAGGCGGTGGCCGCGGCGTCCGCCATACGCGACCGGAGCAACTGCGTCCGGCTGACGCCGGGCCCGCGCAACTGGCCGATCTTCGCGGACCTGTGTGAGGAGTCCGAGGCCCCGTGGAACGCGGTCCCGGACGCCTACCACGCGGCTCTCGCCATCGAGCACGGATGTGAGTTCATCACCGCTGACAAGGGCTTCAGCCGGTTCCCCGGACTCCGCTGGCGCCATCCACTTCACTAGCCCGAGCGAGCGGGCGGCAGTCTGGGCAACTACAGTGCGGATCATGTTCGCCGTCACCGCAGCACGCATCGATGCCGACAATCCGCTCGACGGGCTGGAGCTCGGGGAGCGTCCCGAGCCCAAGGCTCCCGAGGGCTGGACGACCGTGGCCGTCAAGGCCACCGCACTCAACCACCACGACCTCTGGACGCTCCGCGGCGTCGGGATCCGTGAGGACCGGCTGCCGATCATCCTGGGCTGTGACGCCGCCGGGATCGACGAGGACGGCAACGAAGTGATCGTTCACTCCGTGGTCGGCGACCCGGAGCGCGGCGGGGGCGACGAGACGCTCGACCCCAAGCGGTCGCTGCTGTCGGAGTCCTACGACGGGACGTTCGCCGAGAGGGTCGCGGTGCCCCGGCGCAACCTCGTGGCCAAGCCCGCATCGCTGTCGTTCGAGGCGGCGGCCTGCCTGCCCACCGCGTGGCTCACGGCGTACCGCATGCTGTTCGACAAGGCCGGGCTCCAGCCGGGCG
>Ga0193707_1000875_pt1 | contig 10805 bp, 10 predicted proteins | sample U3c2metaG_FD_143043 | JGI IMG/M metagenome (GOLD analysis project Ga0193707, IMG submission 143043) | Soil microbial communities from a riparian zone of the East river system, Colorado, United States - U3c2 | ecosystem: Environmental > Terrestrial > Soil > Riparian zone | place: USA: East River...
CGACTCAGCGACGCCCGACGGCTGATCTCGGGACGGTTGGTGATCGGGCGCTGGGGTGACTCGATGTCGTGTATCTTGATGTCGAGAGAGTTTGAGCGAGGTTAGGGGAGCCTGATCTCGTGGCCGGGCGGCGCGCTCGGCAGGATGGGCTCAGCGGAACAGGACTGGACAGAGGAGCAGGTTGATGGCGAGCGTCGACAGCTTCGGTGCCAAGGGTGCACTCGAGGTCAACGGACAGTCGTACGAAATCTTCAGGTTGGCGGGCATCGAGGGTGCGGACACGCTGCCGTACTCGCTGAAGGTCCTGCTGGAGAATCTGCTGCGCACCGAGGACGGCGCGAACATCACCGCCGAGCACATCACCAAGCTCGGCAGCTGGGACGCGAACGCGGCGCCCGACACGGAGATCCAGTTCACCCCGGCCCGGGTGATCATGCAGGACTTCACCGGGGTGCCGTGTGTGGTCGACCTGGCCACGATGCGCGAGGCGGTCGCGGAGCTGGGCGGCGACCCGACCAAGATCAACCCACTCGCCCCGGCCGAGCTGGTCATCGACCACTCGGTCATCACCGACGTCTTCGGCCGGCCGGACGCGTTCGAGCGCAACGTCGAGTTCGAGTACCAGCGCAACGGGGAGCGTTACCAGTTCCTCCGCTGGGGGCAGACCGCGTTCGACGACTTCAAGGTCGTCCCGCCGGGCACCGGCATCGTGCACCAGGTCAACATCGAGCATCTCGCGCGCACCATCATGGTGCGTGACGGCGTGGCCTACCCCGACACCTGCGTCGGCACCGACAGCCACACCACGATGGTGAACGGACTCGGCGTGCTCGGCTGGGGCGTCGGCGGCATCGAGGCCGAGGCGGCCATGCTCGGCCAGCCGGTGTCGATGCTGATCCCCAAGGTCGTCGGCTTCAAGCTGACCGGCTCGGTGCCGGCCGGCGCCACCGCGACCGACGTGGTGCTCACCATCACCCAGCAACTGCGCAAGCACGGCGTGGTCGGCAAGTTCGTCGAGTTCTACGGCGAGGGTGTCGCGGCCGTCCCGCTGGCGAACCGGGCCACGATCGGCAACATGAGCCCGGAGTTCGGCTCCACCTGCGCGATCTTCCCGATCGACGACGTCACGCTGGAGTACCTGCGGCTGACCGGTCGCAGCGACCAGGACGTCGCGCTGGTCGAGGCGTACGCCAAGGCGCAGGGCCTGTGGCACGACCAGTCGGTCGAGCCGCGGTTCTCCGAGTACCTCGAGCTGGACCTGTCGACCGTCGTACCGTCGATCGCCGGTCCGAAGCGGCCGCAGGACCGGGTCGCGCTGACCGAGGCCAAGGAGGCCTTCCGCGGCGCGTTGACCGACTACGCGACCGAGGAGCTCCAGGTCGACCCGTCGGAGACCGGCAGCTTTCCGGCCAGCGACGCGCCGAACGGGCACGGGCACGTCGACGACGCGCCGCACGTCCCGCACGGCGGTCCCGGCCGGCCGTCGAAGAAGACCAAGATCACCCTGAACGGCGCGGAGACCGAGCTCGACCACGGCCACGTCGTGATCGCCAGCATCACCTCCTGCACCAACACCTCGAACCCGTCGGTCATGCTCGCCGCCGCGCTGCTGGCGAAGAACGCGGTCGACAAGGGCCTCGCGTCCAAGCCGTGGGTGAAGACGTCGCTGGCGCCGGGTTCGAAGGTCGTCACCGACTACTACGACAAGGCCGGTGTCACGCCGTACCTGGAGAAGCTCGGTTTCCACCTGGTCGGCTACGGCTGCACCACCTGCATCGGCAACTCGGGCCCGCTGCCCGAGGAGGTCTCGGCCGGTGTGCAGGAGGCCGACCTCGCCGTCGTCTCGGTGCTGTCCGGCAACCGGAACTTCGAGGGCCGGATTAACCCGGACGTGAAGATGAACTACCTCGCCTCGCCGCCGCTGGTGATCGCCTACGCGCTGGCCGGGACGATGGACTTCGACTTCGAGACCGATGCCCTGGGCAAGGACACCGATGGGAACGACGTGTTCCTGAAGGACATCTGGCCGGCCGCGGACGAGGTGGAGAAGGTGATCGCCTCCTCGATCAGCAAGGAGATGTTCACCAAGGACTACGCCGACGTGTTCGCCGGAGACGAGAGCTGGCGGTCGCTGCCGACGCCCGAGGGCAAGACGTTCGCCTGGGACTCCGAGTCGACGTATGTGCGCAAGCCTCCGTACTTCGACGGGATGGCGAAGGAGCCGGCGCCGGTCACCGACATCGCCGCCGCCCGCGTGCTGGCCAAGCTGGGCGACTCGGTCACCACCGACCACATCTCCCCGGCCGGTTCGATCAAGACCGACGGCCCGGCCGGCAAGTACCTGGCCGGCCACGGGGTGGATCGCAAGGACTTCAACTCCTACGGGTCGCGCCGCGGCAACCACGAGGTGATGATCCGCGGCACGTTCGCGAACATCCGGCTGCGCAACCAGATCGCGCCGGGCACCGAGGGCGGCTTCACCCGCGACTTCACCAAGGACGACGCGCCTGTCACGTCGATCTACGAGGCCGCGGAGTCGTACGCCGAAGCCGGCACGCCGCTGGTGATCCTTGCCGGCAAGGAGTACGGCTCGGGGTCGTCGCGTGACTGGGCTGCCAAGGGTACGGCGCTGCTCGGGGCGAAGGCCGTGATCACCGAGTCGTTCGAGCGCATCCACCGGTCGAACCTGATCGGCATGGGCGTGCTGCCGCTGCAGTACCCGGAGGGTGAGACCGCGGAGTCGCTCGGCCTGACCGGTGAGGAGACCTTCGACATCACCGGCATCACCGCGCTGAACGAGGGCTCCGTCCCGCGCACCGTGCACGTCAAGGTCACCTCACCCGACGGCGCCGAGCAGGAGTTCGACGCGGTCGTCCGGATCGACACCCCCGGTGAGGCCGACTACTACCGCAACGGCGGCATCCTCCAGTACGTGCTCCGCTCCCTGCTCGCAGGCTGACGACGAGGGCTGGGGCGTGGTGGGCAGCCCCAGCACTCCCGGCTACGACTACCGCGCCACCTGAGTGCGGCAGTCGTAGCCGTTGGCGCTTACCGGCAGAGGGCGTTCCGGTAGCCCTGCGGCGCCTTGTCCTTGGCAATGCTGTCGGCGTACTCCCGGATCCAGTTCGGGAAGTCGCCGTCCTTCACCATCTCCTTCAGGATCTTCCAGCTGTGGCTGGTCTTCATCGCGGCGACGGCTTCCGTGGCCTTGGCGGTGTCACCGGACTTCTTCGCCGCGGCCGCGACCAGGGTGATGGTCCCGCGGCGATGGGTCGGTCTGAGCTCGGGGGTAGTTACAGAGGAAATCACCCGAGATTTGTCGGTGCGTGCGGTTTTACTGAGCGTATGACTGCCGAGGGGCGCGAGAAGCCGCGCGAGGTCGTGCGGGCGGCGTGCGCCGAGCATGGCCAGGACACGGTGATCGACTGGTCCGTCGCGTTCCTCACCGGGGAGATCTCCGGGGAGCAGGCGTACGGCGCCGCTCTCCCGAAGCTGGTGGCGATCACGGGCAGCGCCAACCCGGGTGGCTGGTCCGCGCCGGTCGACCCGGTGAACTATTACTGGATCCGGGTCTGGGCCGCCCGCGTCTTCCGGTACGTCTGGCGGGACGACGTGGTCGACGCCCTCCTGATCGCAGCCGGGGACCCCGCCTGGCGGGTGCGCGAACACGTCGCCCGGATCACCGCTCAACGTGAGCTCGGCCAGTTGGTCGACGCGCTGCTCCCGATGCTCTCCCACGAGCTCCCGCGGGTACGGGCGGCCGCGGTGCGGGCGATCGGGGCGGCGGGGGAGTTCGAGCACGCGCAGGCGATCGGGAAACTGCGGGACGATCCGGACCACGGCGTGCGGGCCGAGGTCAAGCGGGCGTTGGAGCGCCTCGCGCGCAGGTTGGATCGCGAACTGCGCTGAGCTCGGGCCGGTGGATCCACCGGCCCGAGCCGTCACCTGTCAGCGGATGGTTGTCGTGAACGTGGCCGGAGAGTCGTTCTGCAGCGCGACTTGGCCGGGAAGCAGGTTCCGCACGGTGTTGGCCGTGAACTTCCCGGTGCCGGTCACCCCGCTCATGATCCAGATTCCCTGCGTGGCCGGGTGGTTGATCGTGTTGTTCGTCAGCGTGATGTTGTCGTAGGTCCGATCGATGACGAGGCCTGCGCGAAGAGAACCGCGGATGAGGTTGTTGCTCAGGGTGGCGTTCGTGGAGGCGGTGGGAAACTGCGAGGTAGTCGACGGGGAACCGATGTGCACACCGTGCCGGACGCTGTTCCAGCCACCGCCGCCGAGTCGTCCGAACCGCCGAGCGCTCTCCTTTGTGCCAATGGCTACGTGCTGGCGGCCGACGTCGTGCCGCGGTCGACGCCCGCGCCCCTAACCAGCGAAAGCGGCCCGTAGCCTCCCGGCGTACTCGGCTGCTTCGGCGTCGTCGGCGTACTTGGTCCGGGGCCAGAAGAAGCCGCGCAGTCCGTCGCCCTTCGTCCGTGGCACCACGTGGACATGGAGATGGGGGACCGACTGCGACACAACGTTGTTCACGGCAACGAACGAGCCCTGCGCCTCGAACGCCGTACGCACGGCATCCGCGACCGACCGGGCCGCCCCGAAGAACGGCACCATCAACTCGTCCGGCAGTTCGACCAGCGTCGGCACGTGCTCCCGCGGCACGATCAGCGTGTGCCCTTTGAACACCGGCCGTACGTCGAGGAACCCGACGACCTCCGGTGTGTCCAGCACGATCTGGGCCGGCGTCGTACCGGCGACAATGGAGCAGAAGAGACAGTCGGCCATCAGCCGAGTTTCTCGTCGACGAAGCACCAGCGCCAATTCTCGCCTGGCTCGAAGCTGCGCATCACCGGGTGGTGGGTCTCGACGTAGTGCCTGCTGGCGTGCTTCATCACGGACGAGTCGCAGCAGCCGACGTGACCGCAGCCGAGGCAGAGCCGCAGGTGGACCCAGCTGGTGCCGTCGGCCAGGTATTCCTCACAGCCGTCCGCTCGGCCCCGAGCATGGAGATCCGCAACCGGCGGTAGGCCTCGCTCGGCGTCTCGTAACTCGCTCTCCGGCCGGCCGAGCCGCTCCCACTCGGCCTGCGCCCGGGCCTCACCACGCTGCCGGAGCAGGGTGACCACCTCGGGCGGGTCGTCCGGCATGACGATCTCCTGGAGCTTCTCCTCCGCCGCGCGATGCGCACCTTGCAGTACGGCGGCCTCCTGCAGGGCATCCTCCGCCGGATCCGGGCCGGGTAGGCGGAGCCGTCGTACCAGCCACGGCAGGGTCGATCCCTGCACGAGTAGCGTGCCGGCGGTCACCGTCAGCGCGATGAACACGAGGACTTCGCGGTGCGGTGTGCTCTCGGGCAGCGTGAAGACCGCGGCCAGGGTGACCACGCCGCGCATCCCGCGATTCCGATGACCACGAGCAGCAGGGGAGCCGAGATCCCGAGTCGCCGGGCCAGTGCGGCCCCGGCCGCGACCACGGCGACGAGGGCTACGACCTCGATCGCGATATGCACGCGCACAGTGTCGCAGTGCGGAGCCGGATTCGTCGGCCCGGTTCGCCCACGGCTGAGCCTGGGAGCCGGACGGCTCGGCTCGGTAGGTCAGCGAACCTTGTCGAGATAAGTTTTGTAGACAGTCAGGAACGGCTCCTCGTTCGCCACCGCGCCGACGAGCCGGTCGCACGTCTCCTGAGCCGTCGCGATCACGTCGGCCGGATAGCGGTACTTCACCTGATGATCGGCGAACTCGTCCTCGTCATCGACGAACACCGTCCCGTCCCGCCACTTGATCACGTCCAGATCGAGATCGATCATCGTGACGACATCGTCGGAGAACTCCACCGGCGTGGTGATGTCGCAGTAGATCTCCGTCCGCCGCGGCTCGTCGTTGAAGAGCGCCGTGAACCACTTGTCCCGCGGGAACAGCTGCACATGAGCCTGCTCCTGCGTCACCACCGGCTCGTCCCCCCGCTGCAACACCGAGTTCGCCGGCGCCCCGAGCCAGACGCCGTACTGGTCCTCTCCCAGATACCGCATCCACTGGTGCCAGTGCAGCTTCTCGTCGTACTTGCGGTACACCACCCGAACCTCACGCATGCCCGAAACTTATCCCGAGCAGAGAGTCAGCTGCCGCGCGTGGATTCGCGGATGGTGGCACCAGGTGCACTGGGGCGGCGCCAGCCACGCTCAGTTCGTGGCGGTTGGCTGCGGACGTCGAGGCCATCACATTCGCAGTGGTCGGGCGCCGGCCCACGGGGCCGCGCGGTGGAGACCCGGTTGTGATGGCCCGGCGGTCCACCGGAGTGCGGTGCGGCCGGTCGCGGCCACTGCAGGTTGTTGCAACTTCGCTCTGGGGTATGGATCGGGCGCGGATAGTGATCGAGCATGGTCGGGTTGCCGCCTGGCGCGGCGACTGTTGGTCGGCTCTCGTCGGCTCAGGGGGGCTCCTAGCCGGCGGGGGCCGATTTGCTGTTGGCCTAAACAGTCATGGCCCGGATCTGGTCCAGGTAGGGCTGGTAGGCGGTGGTGAAGGGTTCTGTGGTGGTCATATGGGTGGCCAGGTAGTCGCAGGTGGCCTGGGCGGTGGCTACTACCTGTGGTGGGTAGTTGTAGAGGACCTGGTGCCGGGCGAACTCGTCTTCGTCCATGACGCGGACGGTGCCGTCGCGGAGGAGGCGGATGTCCAGGTCGAGGTCGACGGTAGTGACAGAGTCGACGCCGAACTCGGCCGGCATGGTGATGTCGCAGTAGATGGCGGTCTGGTGGGGGTCGTCGTTGAAGAGGGCGCTCCACCACTGGCCGCGGGGGAACAGGCGGACCCGATGGTGGTCGATCGTGGTCCAGCTACCGTCGGCGCGCTGGCCCTGGGTGCCGGGCTGGGAACCGACCCACAGGCCGTGCTCGTCCTCGCCGAGCCGGACAGCTTCCACCAGGCGGTGCGGCTGCCCGTCGTACTTGCAGAACAGCGTCCTCACCAACTCCATACGATTACTCTAGGTGAAAACCGAACCAAGCCGGCCGAGGCGACGTCTTGGAGTGTGAGATTCCTCCGGAAGCGGTTACCAAGTTCGGAAACCGTCCGTCGGGTGAATAGACTCAAGCATTCGAGGACGACCTGCGGGAGGAGCTCGATGCGCGTGCTGGAGACGGTCAGAGGGCCGGCGGACCTCAAGAAGCTGACCGGTCAGCAGCTCACCGATCTCGCGACGGAGATCCGGGACGTGCTGGTCGAGACGGTGTCGCGCACCGGCGGTCATCTGGGGCCGAATCTGGGGATGGTCGAGATCACCCTGGCGATGCACCGGGTGTTCGACTCCCCGCACGACCGGTTGGTCTACGATGTCGGCCACCAGGCGTATGTGCACAAGCTGGTCACCGGCCGCGCGCCGAGGTTCGACACGCTCCGTCAGCAGGGCGGCCTGAGCGGCTACCCGAGCCAGGCCGAGTCCGAGCACGACATCGTCGAGAACAGCCACGCCTCGACCGCCCTGTCGTACGCCGAAGGCCTCGCCAAGGCCTACCGGCTGCGCAAAGAGGACCGGCACGTGGTCGCGCTGATCGGCGACGGCGGCCTGACCGGCGGTATGGCCTGGGAGGCGCTGAACAACATCGCCGCCGCCAAAGACCTCAAGCTGGTCATCATCGTCAACGACAACGGCCGCTCGTACAGTGACACCGTCGGCGGTCTGGCCACCCACCTGACCAGCCTGCGGACCAATCCTCGGTACGAGAAGGTCCTCGACCTGATCAAGAAGAACCTCGCCCGGACGCCGTATGTCGGCCCGCCGATGTACGAGGTGCTGCACGGGGTGAAGAAGGGCCTGAAGGACATGCTGGCCCCGCAGGGCATGTTCGAGGATCTCGGCCTCAAGTATGTCGGTCCCATCGACGGCCACGATCGCGAGGCGATGGAGGACGCGCTGCGCAACGCGAAGGCGTTCGGCGGCCCGGTGATCGTGCATGCGGTGACCCAGAAGGGCTTCGGGTATGCCGCCGCCGAGCAGGACGAGGAGGACAACTTCCACCAGGTCCGCCCGGCCAACAAGCCGCGCGGCTGGACGGACGTGTTCGCCGACGAGATGGTCCGGATCGGCCACCGCCGGCCCGACGTGGTCGCGGTCACCGCCGCGATGCTGCACCCGACCGGCCTCGCGCCGTTCGCGGCGGAGTTCCCGGACCGGCTCTTCGACGTCGGCATCGCCGAGCAGCACGCGGTGACCAGCGCGGCCGGCCTCGCAATGGGCGGTCTGCACCCCGTCGTCGGCCTCTACGCCACGTTCCTGAACCGGGCCTTCGACCAGGTGCTCATGGACGTCGCGCTGCACAAGCTCGGCGTCACGTTCGTGCTCGACCGCGCGGGCGTCACCGGTGATGACGGCCCGAGCCACAACGGCATGTGGGACATGTCGATCCTGCAGGTCGTGCCTGGGCTGCGGCTCGCGGCGCCGCGCGACAGCAAGCGCCTGGAGGAGCTGCTCAACGAGGCGGTCGAGGTGAAGGACGCCCCGACGGTACTGCGTTATCCCAAAGGCGAAGTGTTCCCGGACATCGATGCGATCGACCGGATCGGCGACCTCGACGTGCTCAAGCGGTCGGGCACCGACGTCCTGCTGGTCGGCATCGGATCGATGGCGTCGACCGCGATGGATGTCGCGCACCGCCTGGAGGCGCAGGGCTTCGGCGTCACCGTGGTGGACCCGCGCTGGGTCAAGCCGGTCGACCCGAAGCTCGTCGAGCTCGCCGCGGACGTCAAGCTCGTGGTCACGATCGAGGACAACGGCCGGGCCGGTGGCTGCGGGTCGATGATCGCGCAGGCCCTGCGCGACGCAGGCGTGAAGACGCCGGTCCGCGACTTCGGCATCCCGCAGAAGTTCCTCGAGCACGCCAAGCGTCCCGCCGTACTGCAGGAGATCGGGCTGACCGGGCAGGAGCTGGCGCGGGACATCACCGAGCTGATCGCCGGTCATCAGGGCGACGCTCTCAGCGAGCCGGACCCGGCCAGCGGCCGTCAGGGCAGTGCCTGAGTCAGGGCGGCACTCCGCACCACCGCGGAGCCGTCACGCAGCAGCTCGCCGCCGCTCGCGCGTCTGGCCACTGTTGCTCTCCCTGGTCCTCGTCGCGGTCGCGGTCGCCGGCGGTCTCGCCCTGCACTACTCCAGCGATCGCGGGGACGGCTCCGACGCCACCGTGGCCACCACGCCGGAGATCGACCTCGCCGCCCGGGCCGCGGCCGTGGACAAGGTGCTGAAGAAACGCGCGCAGGCCGTGCTCGCCGACAACCAGAAGGACTTCCTGGCCGACGTCGACCAGGCCGACAAGAATCTCGTCGCCCGGCAGCGGACCCTGTTCACGAATCTGCGCCAGTTCGGCTTCGCCCGGCTGGCCTACCAGCAGATGTCCCAGCAGTACGACGACGCCATCACCCAGAAGTATGGCCCGTCGACGTACCTCGTCGCGATCGCGATGACCTACCAGATCCGCGGCATCGACACGGTCCCGGTGCGCGCGATGCTCGGCTACACGTTCACCGAACAGCCGACCGGCGCGTGGATGCTGGTGTCCGACACCGACCTGGACACGCGGCTGCCGCGCGGCTCGCACCAGGAGGCGTGGGACACCGGCGAGGTGCTGGTGAAGCGCGCGCCGCGGGTCCTGGTGGTGGTCGAGAAGGGCCAGCAGCAGCTCGCGACCAAGCTGGTCGGGATGGCGAGCAGCGCGGTGAAGGCGGTCTCCAAGAGCTGGCCCGGCGGCTGGAACGGCGCCGGCGTGGTGATCGCCCTCGACGACAAGATCGTCCGCGGCGCCGACTACACACAGCCGAAGAACGCCGAGGACGCGATCGCGATGGCGACCTGGGTCTACCGCACCCTGCCGGGTGAGAAGACCGGCGAGGGGGAGCGGGCCGATTCGTACGTCGTCATCAACCCGCGCAACCGGGACAAGGCCGACGCGCGGACGCTGGCGCACGAGTTCACCCACGTCGCGACCGCGCCGTACGGGCCGTATGCCCCGCGCTGGCTGGTCGAGGGAGCGGCGACGTACGTCGAGTTCCTGCCGATGGACGGCGCGGAGGACCTGGCGCTGGGGAAGTACCGCCAGGTCGTCCGGACCAAGTACCTGGCCAAGGCCACGAGCCTGCCCGCCGACAAGACCTTCTTCGACCGGGCCGACAGCTCGTACCCGCTGTCCTGGCTGGCCCTCGACTACCTCTTCACCCGGTACGGCGGGACCGAGGTCGGCACGCTCTACCGGGAGATGGCGACGCTCGGCACGAGCCAGGCCGCGCGGGACCGGATCATGCTCGAACACGTCGACACGACCGAGGCCGGCCTCTTCCAGGCTCTGAAGGCTGCGGCAGCAGCTTGATCGGTCCGGGTCGAGTAGGGTAGCCGGGCTGCGACTGACGGGTACTCGGAGGGGAACGACCCGAAGTGAGTGCGACCAACCCCAGCGCCGGACCGCCGGGCGCTCAGGTTCCGCCTGCCGGACCCCGCCGCTGGCTGGGACTGCTGCTGGCGGTGGCGCTGGTGTCGGGCGGCGTGGTCTACACCGTTGAAGAGCGCGAGCGGGATGCCCGGGCCAGGCCCACGGCGACCCAGACCCCGGCGCCGAACCAGAGCACCAAGCCGTCGCGGACCGCGGCCGCCGTCGCCGCCCGCCGGGTAGCCGTCGACACGATCCTGCTGCGCCGGGCCCAGGCCGTGCAGACGGGGAACGAGGCGCTCTTCCTGGCCGACGTCGATCCGGCCAACACGAAGCTCCGCGCCGCGCAGAAGGTGCTGTTCGCGAACCTGGTCGAGATCGGCTTCACCGA
>Ga0193707_1000876_pt1 | contig 10805 bp, 9 predicted proteins | sample U3c2metaG_FD_143043 | JGI IMG/M metagenome (GOLD analysis project Ga0193707, IMG submission 143043) | Soil microbial communities from a riparian zone of the East river system, Colorado, United States - U3c2 | ecosystem: Environmental > Terrestrial > Soil > Riparian zone | place: USA: East River...
TCTGAAAAAATACGGCCCGAACGCGCTCGCGGAAGAAAAGAAAAGCGCGCTTTCTGCTTTCCTGGCTTATTTCTGGGGCCCTATCCCATGGATGATTGAGGCGGCTGCGCTGATGGCCTTGATCGTAAGAGACTGGGGTGACTTCACGATTATTGCCTCACTCTTGCTATTCAACGCCTTGCTGGGGTTCTGGGAGGAACATGAAGCTTCCAATGCGCTCGATGCCTTGAAGAACTCGCTGGCGTTGAAAGCACGTGTCCTTCGCAGTGGAGAGTGGCAGGAAGTCGACGCCCGTACGCTCGTGCCTGGAGATATCGTTCGCCTGTACCTCGGCGACGTTGTACCTGCTGACTGCAATCTCATCCAAGGCGACTACATCAGCATCGACCAATCGGCGCTTACAGGAGAATCGCTGCCAGTCACCAAAAAATCGGGCGAGAAGGCGTACTCCGGCTCCGTCGTTAAACAGGGAGAAATGGTCGCAGTGGTTACGGCGACCGGAGCGAATACCTTTTTTGGGCGAACCGCAAAATTAGTCGCTGCCGCCGGAAGCGTTTCCCACTTCCAGAGAGCCGTAATGAAGATCGGTAACTTCCTGGTTATCCTGGCACTGGTCTTGGTTGTGATTCTGGTGGCCAGCCGTCTTTTCGATATGCGGGGCGACTACGATCGCATTGCACTGTTAAGGCTCGCCGAAGTAGTGCTCGTCCTTTTGGTGGCGTCAGTGCCGGTGGCGATGCCTGCCGTACTGTCGGTGACAATGGCTTTGGGAGCACGAATTCTTGCCAGGAGTAAGGCAATCGTTTCCCGCTTGGAGTCGATCGAGGAATTGGCAGGCGTCGATGTGCTCTGTTCCGATAAGACCGGCACGTTGACCCAGAACAAGCTGACCCTCGGCGAAGCAGAACCCTGGGCCGGAACCGACGTAGCAACATTGATTCTGATGGCGTCCTTAGCCTCACGCGCAGCTGATAACGACCCGATTGATCTCGCAGTAATGGATGGCCTGAAAGACCCCTCCATACTTAAGAGCTATCAACAGGAAAATTACGTTCCGTTCGATCCGGTCAACAAACGGACCGAGGCAACGATCAAGAATGCCTCTGGTAAAATTTTTAGAGTTACTAAAGGCGCGCCACAGGTGATTCTCGGCCTGGCGAAGCTTTCTGGCTCGGATTTTGAGAAAGCTAATCAGACAGTGAACAGTTTGGCCAGTCGTGGCTACCGCACCATAGGTGTTGCTGTCGCCCGAGGCGATGGCCCATGGATATACCAGGGAATTCTTCCACTGCTTGATCCGCCCCGACCCGATTCTAAGAGCACCATAGCAGACGCTCGTGCGTACGGCGTTAAGGTGAAGATGGTTACCGGCGATAACGTCGCCATTGCCCGGCAGATCGCATTACAACTAGGCATGGGCGCAAATATTCAGCCGGCGACTGAACTTTTTCCTGGCGATGTCACAAAAGGCCAGATCCCGAGGCGATGGCCCATGGATATACCAGGGAATTCTTCCACTGCTTGATCCGCCCCGACCCGATTCTAAGAGCACCATAGCAGACGCTCGTGCGTACGGCGTTAAAGTGAAGATGGTTACCGGCGATAACGTCGCCATTGCCCGGCAGATCGCATTACAACTAGGCATGGGCGCAAATATTCAGCCGGCGACTGAACTTTTTCCTGGCGATGTCACAAAAGGCCAGATCCCGCTGGACGCTGCCGAAAAAATCGAGGAGGCCGACGGTTTCGCGGAGGTTTTCCCGGAACACAAATACGCGATCGTAAAAATACTCCAGCAGAACGGCCACATCGTCGGAATGACCGGCGACGGAGTCAATGATGCTCCTGCGCTAAAGCAAGCGGATGTGGGGATTGCTGTCTCCGGCGCAACAGAGGCAGCTCGGGCGGCTGCGGCTTTAATTCTGACTGCACCAGGCCTGTCTGTGATCATCGAAGGGATCGCGGAAGCGAGACGCATCTTCGAGCGAATGACGAGCTACGTTTTGTATCGGATCGCTATGACTATCGCGATCATGGTGTTCGTCGTACTAGCGTCGATCTATTACCACTTCTTTCCTCTAACTGCGATTATGCTTATCGCGCTTGCCCTCCTGGATGATGTTCCCATAATGACCATCGCGTTTGATAATGCGAGCGTGCCGCCTCAGCCCGTGAAATGGGAGTTGGATCGTGTGTTAGTGATTTCGTCAGTCCTGGGACTGCTCGCAGTTATTCAAAGCTTTGGATTGCTGTACTTAGGTGACACGCTTCATCACCTGGACCGACCACAACTGCAGACGATGATGTTTCTGCAACTCGTTGCCGGCGGGCACCTCATGTTATTTGTGACTCGCACCCGTGGGCTCTTTTGGAGGCCGCCCTATCCAAGCTCGAAGCTTTTCTTTGCAATTGCTGCGACTCAAATCGCTGCGGTGTTGATGTGTAGTCAGGGCTGGCTCGTGCCGCCGCTTCCCTGGAAAATCATCGGTTTTGTTTGGGGCTACAACCTGCTTTGGATGATAGCGCAGGACATCGTGAAGCTTGGACTCTATGGCATTCTGGATCCCGCTTCCTCGTGGAAGAGGTGGCTTTTCGAGCCACTGGGAGTTCCCGTGACTGGTGCGCAAAAAGCGGTGCGGTAAATCAAGAAGAGAAAAACGAGCATGCCAAACTATTGGAAAAAACTCGCCGTGAAGCCGGGGTCCAAGGTCCGGCTAAAAGATTTCGACCCCAGCTATCACGGAAAGCATGAGTCACGCAAAGCAGCCTTGCCCGAAATTGAGGAGAACCGGCAGAAAATGGACGAACTGCAATATCTCATGTATGCGGAGAACAAGCATTCGCTTCTCATTGTATTGCAGGGCCTCGACGCGGGCGGCAAAGACGGCGTAGTCCGCCACGTTTTCACTGGGCTGAATCCTGAGGGTTGTATGGCTGTTAACTTTAAAGAACCGACCCCGAAGGAGCTGGCGCACGATTTTCTTTGGCGCGTGCATCCGCACGTGCCCGCCAAAGGCTCAGTTGTGATTTTCAATCGCTCCCACTACGAGGATGTGCTGGTGGCAAGAGTTCATGGCTTGGTCCCCGAAAAGATCTGGTCTAAGCGCTACGATGAAATAAATGATTTTGAACGGCTAATAACCACCGAGAACAACACAACGATTCTCAAATTCTTCCTGCACATCTCGAAAGAAGAACAGCTTGCCCGGTTTAAAAAGCGACTGGATGACTCCGCTCGTCAGTGGAAGATCAGTGAATCGGATTACAAAGAACGAGAGTATTGGAATGACTACACGAAGGCATTCGAGGATGTGCTTACCAAAACGAGCACGGATCATGCCCTTTGGTTTATCGTTCCTTCAAATCATAAGTGGTTTCGCGATCTGGCCATTTCGCAGATCATTGTTCGGGAGATGGAAGCGATGGGAATGCAGTTTCCGAAACCAACGGTGAACCTGGCCGAAATTCGCCGCAAGTACCATGAGGCGGCCGGCCCTGGGAAAGCAAACCGGCACAAGAAGCGGTAACATTGGGCGAAATCACGCTTTCGCAACGTCTGACGCTGTTATTAGACGCGTCGCCGCTGAACGGGATCCAGCGATGGCTTTGGGTGCTATCGACCGGCGGCACGCTGCTTGATGGCTTTGTTATTTTCGTTCTTGGCGTGGCGATGCCTCTTATTATTGCTGTGTTTGATCTCACGCCCGATGTTGTAGGTCTCATCGGCGCAAGTCTGGTCCTTGGTGCCGTGTTTGGGGCCGGACTCGGTGGGCCGATCGCTGACCGCTTTGGTCGGAAGCCGTTGATGCTCGCCGATATGATAATTATTTGCGCAGGCGCGGCGGCCAGCGCGTTAGCCAAGGGACCGGCGATGTTGTTTATCGGGCAATTCCTCGTCGGGGTGGGAATCGGCATCGATTTCCCCGTCAGTAGCAGTTACGTTTCGGAAGTGTTGCCAAGACGCGATCGTGCGCGATTGATGGTCGCCACGATTGCGTGCCAATCGCTTGGTATGTTGGTCGCGGCTGTAATTACGCTGGTGCTGCTGAAAACCGTCGAGAGCATGCAGAACTGGCGACTTTTCCTGGCGAGCGAAGGCGTCATCGCCTTTCTATTTTTTTTGCTCCGTCTTTCAGCGCCAGACAGTCCGCATTGGTTGATGGCCCGAGGCAGATTTGCCGAGGCTGCGCAGGCGTTCATCCGGATCATGCCTGAGCAACGCGAGGCAGTGTTGGAAGTTACCAGCCACGTTGGAAACCAGAACCTCGCAAGTACGATTGCGCACACGAGAATGCCAGGGCTTCGGATTCTTTTCTCGAGCACCACCTATCGAGCTCGTACAGTGCTTGTCTCGGTACCATGGTTCTTAATGGATATCGCCACGTACGGCGTGGGACTGTTCACCCCTGTTATCTTAGGTGCTGTTGATATCTCCGGGCGCGGAGGCGGCGCAATTACTCACGATCTGGTTGTCGCCAAGGGAAGCAGTGCAATCGATTTGTTCTTGTTGTTCGGTTTCATTGTTGGAATCTGGGCAGTTCCAAAGTTCGGACGCATCCGTATGCAGGTCATCGGCTTCGCCGGCATGACTTGCGGCATGATCCTGCTCATGGTCGCTCTTTACCTCTCGAATTCGAGCTTGCACATCCCACTGGTGTTCACCGGATTTATCGTGTTCAACCTCTTAATGAACGCGGGACCTAATTCCACAACATTTACGCTGGCTCCCATCCTTTTTCCGACTCAATTGCGGGCGACGGCCAGCGGTTTCGCGGCTGGTGTCGCCAAAATCGGAGCGACTCTCGGCGTCTTTGTCCTGCCAATTTTAAAGAACAAATTCGGCGTTCCGGCGGTACTGGGAATGATGGCGGCAGTCAGCCTTCTGGGTCTGACAGTCACCTTGATCTTCGGTCGCGAGGATACGGAATATTGAAACGAGCAAGGAATCGACGACCATTCGTCGCATCAACCGTCTCTCAATTGCGGAAACCAAATCAGTTAGGATTGCACAGCCTCGGTGCTAAGCCCTTCGTACGTTTCGGCGACGATATGATCGACTACTGCCTTGATGTCGCGCGTGCGTTCGTACATTGCGAGCTGTCGATCTGCGCCGGTGCCCTCGCGCATGATGCGTTCGATGTGCGCCATTTCGCGATGCGTGCCGAACTCGCTCACCTCACTGGCTACGAACTCGAGCAATTCGTTCAGTAAACTTCGTTCTTCCACCTCGGTTTCCTTCCCGAAGTCGATTAGTTTTCCATGGATTCCGTAGCGCGCAGCGCGCCAGCGGTTCTCATCCAGAAGACGGCGCCGGTAAATCCGGAAAGTGGTGTTTTGTCGTAGCAATTTAAAAAGCTTCGCGATGATGGCCTGGATCAGCGCCGCGATTGCGAGTGTGTCGTCCACGCGTGTTTGAGCATCGCACACGCGGACTTCCAATGTATCGAAGAATGGGTGCAGGCGGATGTCCCACCAAATCTTTTTCGCGTTATCGATGCACCCAGTTTTGACCAGCAGCTTGCAATAATCTTCGTACTCTGAAAGCGATTCGAACGAATCGGGAATGCCCGTGCGCGGAAAACGTTCGAACACTTTGAGCCGATAACCTTTCAATCCCGTGGCTTCGCCGACCCAAAACGGCGAGTTAACCGACAGCGCATAAAGATGCGGCAAAAAATAGCGCGCCTGATTCATCACGTGAATGGCCATTTCGCGATCGGGTATACCTACATGCACGTGCAATCCAAAAATAAGATTCGCACGAGCGAGCAGCTGCATGTCTTCAATGATCTGCTTGTAACGTTCCCCTTCTGTGATGTGCTGGTCGCGCCAGTGTGAAAACGGATGCGTGCCGACGGAGGCGATCTTGAGCCCTGCCCTGCCGGCGAGCTCGGCCAATTTGCTGCGAAGATCAAGGACGTGTGTGCGCGCGTGCTCGATGGAATCGCAAATCTCAGTGCCAAGCTCGACCACGGACTGGTGCATCTCGGGTTTGATCTGCTCTTTGAGCACGACCTTGCCGCCCTCGAGGATTTCCTGAATGTGCGAACGCAGCTCGCGCGTCTCCGGATCGATAATGGCGAACTCCTCTTCAATCCCGAGAGTGAACGTGTGGTCCTTCGCGCTCATTACCGATGATAACTGTCTCTCAAAATTGCCAACCTGTCACTCTGAGCGACGGGAAGTCAGGCATCTTGCCAGACTCGGCCAACAGGCTTCCAGCCTGTCGGGGTAAGGTCGACGAAGCAAGATGCTTCTCGGCCAAGACAATCTGGAAGGTTGTCTTCCGATCTACGCGAGTTCGCTGAGCGAACGCCGCGTCACTGCGGCTTGCAGGAATTTCCCCCAGCTCAGGTTGTCGCGGCCGGGAACGTGTTCGCGCGCTTTGCGGATGGCCATTTCCGAAATTGCTTCGACAACCCATTCGAAATTGGGTTGTCCGATCCACGCCGCTTCGCAATCGGGCGCGGGATTGCAAAAGTCGATCGCGACCGGCACGCCATCGCGAATGGCAAATTCCACTGTGTTCAGGTCATAGCCGAGAAATTGATTTAATCGCAACACGCCTTCCTCAACTTTTTGCAGAATTTCTTTTGGCGCGTGCCATTCGGTTTGGTAACGCAAATGAAACGGTTGCCGCGGCTCGTAGGGCATGATCCGGACGTGCCGCTGATCAATCGAATAACAGCGGAAGTACATGTCAAATTTCACTTCCTCCTGCAACATCATCACCAACTCGCCAGTATCGTTGTAAGCGCGAAAAAATTCGTCGCGATTGTGCAATCGATAGACATTTTTCCACCCGCCACCTGCGAACGGTTTGAAGAACGCAGGCCAGCCTACGTAATCGAAAATCGCTTCCCAATCGAGCGGGTAGCCGAGATTGCGGAAAGATTTGTCGTTCGTATCGGGCGGCGGTTGATTTGATGGAAGTAACACGGTGCGCGGAACTGCAACGCCGATCTTTGTCGCCAGCGCGTTGTTGAAAAATTTTTCATCGGCGCTCCACCAAAACGGATTATTTACGACAGCCGTTCCGGTGAGTGCTGCGTTCTTGAGCCAGGCGCGATAAAACGGCACGTCCTGCGAGATACGATCGATCACCACGTCGTATCCACACGGTTCGCCCTGAATCACCCTGTCGATCCTGACGAATTCTGCGGCGATGTCTTTGCCGCCGGTTTTTTGATTCACTCGCTCGACAAATGCCGGCGGGAAACTGTGTTCCTGGCCAAAAAGAATTCCGATTTTTTTCATATGCAGACAACCGCGGATCACGCGGATAACACGCATGAGGTCGGGTCAGGGCTCGCCCTGAATCACCCTGTCGATCCTGACGAATTCTGCGGCGATGTCTTTGCCGCCGGTTTTTTGATTCACTCGCTCGACAAATGCCGGCGGGAAACTGTGTTCCTGCCCAAAAAGAATTCCGATTTTTTTCATATGCAGACAACCGCGGATCACGCGGATAACACGGATGAGGTCGGGTCAGGGCGCGCAGTAAAGCGCTACCCCTGGAGTCTCTTTAACACCGAGGCTTTTAAGCCCGGTGACTTCGCGTGTGCAGCGGAAATAAGCCGTTTTAACGGCTTTGTCCAGAGCGGGAATTTGAATCCCTCTGGCGAAGGAATAACGTAGGCCATGGTCAAGAAATTGCTGCACACGCGCTATCGCGTACATGACCTCGAGAAAGCGGTTTCCTTTTATAAGGATGTTCTCGGACTCGAAGAGGTTCGCGGTTTCCTTTTATAAGGATGTTCTCGGACTCGAAGAGGTTCGACGACAGACATCGGGCCGCGGATCGCAGCTTGTCTTCTTGAAAGCGCCAGGCAGCGACGAGGAAATCGAGCTTTGCAAATTTGATCACAGCGGTCCGGTGCAGGTTGGCCCCGATCTGACGCATCTCGCATTCGAAGTGGATGATTTGGACAAGTTTGCGAAACACGCAGCCGCTAAAGGTTACCCACTGTCGGACGGGCCGCATCCAAGCAGTGGCGGCAGAATCGCCTTCGTTGATGCACCTGAAGGCTACGAAATCGAACTAATTGAGCGCGCACGAAAATCGTAGGCGCTCCGGCGAAAGATCAGCGGCGCTTGCGCGCGCGAAAGTTTTGTCTCTAATTTCCCGGCCATGATGCGGCGCAAACGAACGCTCCTTCTTTACGCGCTCCTCTCAGCGTTCGCGCTTAGCGCCTGGAGTCAGGATGCAGCTGACTCCGAGGCAGTGCGACCGAGCGGGGTCTCCGGCCCCATTCGCAAAGCGAAGGCTGTTACAGCCAGAGACACGGACACGGACGATGCCGACGCTGAGTCTAAATCCGCTCGGAAGACTAAAAGCTCGAAATCAAGTCATGCTTCGTCGCACCGGAAACGCGCAAAGGCCAAACAAGACACTCAGGACACAATTCCCGCGCCGACCGAGTTCACTCCCGAAGGGATACCGAAAACCACCGCGGCGTCAGAAGGGATACCGAAAACCACCGCGGCGTCAGTGATCGTGGTTGACGCGAACAGCGGAAAAATCCTATACGAAAAAAACGCGGACCAAACACGACCCGCAGCGAGCACGCAAAAATTACTGACAGCTCTCATTGTAGCGGAGAGCGGTTTTCTGGATCGGCCGGTCACGGTGCAGCCTACAGATACGATGGCCGACCCGGTGAAGTTGAACATTAAAGCAGGCGACACTTATCAGCGGATCGATCTCCTGCGCGCCTTATTGGTGAAAAGCCCCAATGACGTTGCGCGATGCCTGGCACGGGACAATGCGGGCAGTATCGAGGCGTTTGCGGAGGTGATGAATAGACGCGCTCAACAACTTGGAGCCGTGCATTCACACTTTGTGAATCCAAATGGTTTGCCAGTGCCGGGGCAGTACTCAAGCGCGCGCGACCTCTCGCTTATAGCCCGCGCTGCCTACGCCAATCAGACGATTCGATCCATCGTTTGTCTTCCGCAGCTTGTCTTCCGGTACGCCAATGGCCGCACCAGAGAGCTTGAAAATACGAACAAACTTCTCAGACGCGTCCCGTACTGCAACGGGATGAAAACCGGTTACACAGACGCCGCAGGCAAATGTTTGATTGCAAGCGGCACGCGCCCGGGCAGAGACGTCATTGTTGTTGTGCTGGGCGACAGCTCGAGCCGCGTCTGGCGCCCGGGCAGAGACGTCATCGTTGTTGTGCTGGGCGACAGCTCGAGCCGCGTCTGGCGCGACGCCTCAGCGCTACTTTCCTGGGGCCTTTTGATGTAAGACTTCCGTTGCGCTGCTCAAGCTTCCACCTTTCTCACGGTGATAGCTGCCCCGGGCCAGATGCTGAAACATTGCGCGTAGCCACCGGAAAAAAAATCGTAGTGCAACGCTGAATGACATTTTCGATTTCCCGCGCACGCGGTCACGAAAAGCAATGGGAATTTCGCGTACGCGCAGCGTCCCACCGGCGCGCACCATCGTCTCGAAGACAATTTTGAAACCGCTGGTTTGCGGTGCCAAGTCGAGCAGCCGGGAACGGCGAATAGCAAAGAAGCCGCACATCGAATCGTGCAGGCCGGTCAATGGATAGGCGAGGGCGGCACCTGTTCGGGACACGATCCGCCGCCAGATGGGCCACCCGGGTGTGGACCCGCCTCTTACATATCGGCTCCCAACTACCAAATCTGCAGCATCGGTAAATAACGGTGCCAACAGATCGTTGATTCGGTCGGGCGGATGACTCAGGTCCGCGTCCATCACAAGAAGAATTTCTCCTTGCGCAGCGCGGGCGCCCGACATAATTGCGCCAGCCAATCCGAGCTCTGCGCCGTCTTGTTCGATTAAGCGGATTGGCTGAGTTCTCGCGAGATCGTGAATCTTACCGCGTGTGTTGTCCGTGGAATGATCATCAACGAACAAAATTTCCAGAAAAGGAACAGCGCATGCAGTGATTTGAGAAATCAATGGCTCAATGTTTTCCTCTTCGTTCAAAGTAGGAATGACGATCGAGACTGAGCTGCCACGTGCGGAGGAATCTGTCATGCAAAGTTTTTCTGAAATCGAATTTCAACGCTCAACTTTTGATGGGCGAACACAAAGCAATCGCAGTCGACTTCCTGCCAGGCCGTAGTCTTGCAGCTGTGCAACGCAAAAGCCACGATGAAAAGGGAGGCTGGAGCCGACGACGGGATTCGAACCCGTGACCTGCGGTTTACGAAACCGCTGCTCTACCAGCTGAGCTACGTCGGCGGGAAGCCGCAAAACATTGCATCCGCTGGCGCCTGAGACAAGCGCTCTCCTGCAGCCGCTTCGCTGTGCGAAGCGCTTGATTCGAGTCGCAAGGCTCCGGCGCACTGCGCACATCACGCGTCTCACAGAGACGCGGCTACAATGGCAACACAAATGTCTCACCGATTTCACGCAATGCGATGCGCTCCGGAGTTTTTCGCAGTGCGGCTTCGAAGCGCTCAATTGGCTCACGGAATGGTTCGAAGCTCAACCGGAACGTTTGATGATGGATCGGAACGATGAAGTGCGCGCCTGCGGCGTTTGCCATTTCAACCGCCTGCTCGGGCGTGCAATGCGCGCGGATCCAAGGGTTGTAAGCACCAATCGGCATAATCGCTAGATCAATCTGTCCCTGTTGCCTCAGCTCTGCGAAACTGTCCGTCATCGCGGTATCACCGGTGAAAATGATGCGCCGTCCGTTTTGCTCGAGCAGATAACCGTTGTAGCTCCGATACGTGTCGCGTTGTTTTCGCGCGCCCCAATGGTTTACCTCGAAGGCGCTAATGTTCACTTCGCCAGCAGCCGTGGTCTTGCTGTTCCTTTC
>Ga0193707_1000877_pt1 | contig 10805 bp, 9 predicted proteins | sample U3c2metaG_FD_143043 | JGI IMG/M metagenome (GOLD analysis project Ga0193707, IMG submission 143043) | Soil microbial communities from a riparian zone of the East river system, Colorado, United States - U3c2 | ecosystem: Environmental > Terrestrial > Soil > Riparian zone | place: USA: East River...
CGTCTCCCCCAGCCATCCGCAGCAGGTGCGCCCGCGCGTCGTCCGCCAGCTCGAACTCCGCGTTCAGCCCGCGCTCGTCGGTCAGCGCCCGATCCAGCAGTACGGCGATATCGTCGTCGGTGAGGGATTCCAGCGTGAGCAGGAGCGAGCGGGACAGCAGGGGCGAGATAACGGAGAAGAACGGGTTCTCGGTCGTCGCGGCGACGAGCGTCACCCAGCGGTTCTCGACACCAGGGAGCAGCGCGTCCTGCTGGGCCTTCGTGAACCGGTGGACCTCGTCGATGAACAGCACCGTCTCGACCGTCCCAGTCGCCCGCGACAGATCCCGCCGGGCCCCGTCGATCACCTGCCGGACGTCTTTCACCCCTGCGGTGACGGCCGACAGCTCGACGAACTTCCGGTTGGTCTGGTGGGACACGACCGCCGCGATCGTGGTCTTTCCAGTGCCCGGCGGGCCCCACAGGAGAAGCGACATCGGCTGGTCGCCCTCGACGAGCCGCCGCAGCGGCGAGCCCGGCGCCAGCAGGTGCTGCTGTCCCACCAGCTCGTCCAGACTCCGCGGGCGCATCCGGACGGCGAGCGGAGCGGCCGTGTGGTCGGCATCAGCCAGGCTGCCACCCCCACGAGCGGGAGCAGGCGCACCTGGCAGATCGAACAGACCGTCACTCACGTCACGAGCCTAACCAACCGCACCGACACCTCACGCCCCGGCACAGCTGACGAGCCCCTGCTTCGCCCTACCTCGCCGAACAGCGCGGGGTGACGGTGAAGCAGAGCGGCTGCGGATGCCTGAGAGACCACAGCGTCACGGCCGCGAGCGGGAGACTGATCCAGGCACCGCGGATGAGCAGCATGCGGGCATCGCCGCCCAGCAGCGCCACGGCCGCGCTTCCCACGAGGCTGAGGATCACCGCCGTACCCACCAGGTCGGTTCGGCGGCGACGCGCGAACGAGACCCCCGCGCTGATCAACGCCGGCACCGTCCCGGCCAGCAGCGCGGTCACGTCGCTCGTGCCGACGGCCCGCAGGCCGTAGAAGAGCGCGAGTGGTAGCCCGCTGTCGATGACGAGAAGGCACGGACCGTTGCGCCTGGAGGACATGACCAGACTCGCCCACCGAGCCGCTGACGGCATCGGGCCGACGGCTGATCCGGTGAGACCAAGGTCGAGGGTCTACGCCTTGGCGTCGGGCCTCTCGCCGTCCTCGCCCTCGCCCTTGCCCTCGTCCTCGTCCTGGTCGCGGAGCTCCTCCGGCAGGTCATCCGCGTCGTCGGCATCATCTTCGTCGTCTTCGTCGTCCGCGTCGCGGAGTTCCTCGGGGAGGTCCTCCTCGTCGAACTCCTCGGCGAGGATCTCCCCGGCCTCGGCGACAGATTCCGGCTTGATGGCGTTGCGGAGGCGGCCGAGGATCCGGTCGGCTTCGGTGCCGAAGGGGTTGTCGTTGACGAGGTAGGTCCAGGTCGCGGTCGGCCGCGGGATGCCGCTGGCTTCCTCGTCCAGGCCGTCGGCGGTGATCTCGGCGGTCTGGAAGGTCTCGACCGTGTCCGTCCAGGAATCCGCGATCAGCGTGTCGAACGACGCGATCGCGGACTTGTTGAACTCGTCGATCGGCTTCAGGTTCACGATGCCACCGGCCAGCGACCGCAGGTGGATGCCCTCGCGAAGGTCGGCCAGGTACGCCAGGTGGTCCGTCCAGCGCCGGTCCAGGTGACTCAGCGCGATCCGCCGGACCGCCTCCTTCACCACGTCCTCGCCGACCTCGTCGACCAACTCGTCGTACCGCTCCTTGGCCCGCTTGGCGAGCTCCTCGGCGGCCAGGTCCTCGGTGAGTACCTTCTCCCTGGTGTCGAGCAGGATCGCCCGCTGCTGACCGGTCAGCCGGTGGTACGACCACGTGGTCCGGTGCAGCTCGGCGTTCGCGCCGTCGGCCACCCGCTGGGCGTGCTCGAGCACCGCAAGCGACTTCCGGTCCGTGAGCCGGCCGCTCTCGTCCGGATGCGGCCGCAGACCGGACGAAACGGAGTACCGCGTGACGAGTTCGTCGGCCAGGCTGGCGAAGAACAGCGACCCGCCCGGGTCGCCCTGCCGCCCGGCGCGCCCACGCAGCTGGTCGTCCAGCCGGCGCGAGGCGTGCAGACCGGTCCCGACCACGTACAGGCCACCGAGCTCGATGGCCTTCTCCTTGTCGTGCGACTCGTCCCGGCCACCCAGCCGGATGTCCGTACCGCGGCCGGCCATCTGCGTCGACACGGTCACCGTCCCCGGCACACCGGCCTCGGCGATGATCGCCGCCTCCTCGGCGTCGTTCTTCGCGTTCAGGACGACGTGCGGGATCTCGGCCGCCTCGAGCCGGTCGCTCAGCTGCTCGGACTCCTCCACACTGTGCGTGCCGATCAGGATCGGCCGCCTGGCCTCGTGCACCTCGGCGATGTGCTCGGCCAGGGCCACGTTCTTCTGCTCGGTGGTCAGGTACAGCCGGTCCTGGTCGTCCTTGCGGATGTTCGGCTTGTTCGGCGGTACGACGGCCACGTCGACCTCGTAGAACTCCTGCAGCGACTCCCCGACGACAACCGCCGTACCGGTCATGCCGCACAGGGTCTTGTAGCCCTTGACCAGCGCCTGCACGGTGATGCTGTCCAGCACCTCACCGGAGTCGCTGACCGGCACGGCCTCCTTCGCCTCGACGGCGGCCTGCAGACCGTCGGGCCAGCGCTGCAGCTTGGCGATCCGGCCGCGGTTGTTGTTGATCAGGCTGACCTTGCCGTCGCGGACCAGGTAGTCGACGTCCTTGCGCAGCAGCACCTCCGCGTGCAGCGCGACGTTGATCTGGGTCAGCCGGTCGAGGTTGTCGTCCTCGTACAGGTTGATCCCGCCGAGCGACTCCTCGACCTTGTCCGTGCCCTTGTCGGTCAGCGCGACCGTCCGGCCGTCGCCGTCGATCTCATAGTCCACGCCCGCCCGCATCGTCCGGACCAGCTGGACCACGTCGTCGTCCAGCTCCTCGGTCCGGGTCGCACCGGCCAGCACCAGCGGCACCCGGGCCTCGTCGATCAGCACCGAGTCCGCCTCGTCCACCAGCGCCACGTCCGCGTCGGCCGTGACCCGGCCGGCCACCTCGGCGACGAGCCGATCGCGCAGTACGTCGAACCCGATCTCGCTCACCGGCGCGTAGCAGACATCCGCCTGGTACGCCGTCCGCCGTTCCTCCGGCGTCGACGCCTGGCCGATGTGCGACGCGGTGACACCGAGCAGCTCGTACACCGGGCCCATCCACTCGGCGTCGCGGCGGGCCAGGTAGTCGTTCACCGCGAGCACCTGGACCTTGCGGCCACCGACGGCGTACCCGGCGGCGGCGAACGCACCGGCCAGCGTCTTGCCCTCACCGGTGGCCATCTCGACCACGCGGCCCTGCAGCATCGCCAGCGCGCCGACGACCTGGCCGTCGAACGCGCGCTCGCCGATCGCCCGGTTGGCCGCCTCCCGCGCCAGCGCGAGGAACTCGATCTGCTCGTCCTCGTGCAGGCCGCCGGTGGTGCGCAGCTCGGCGACCGCCTCGGTGAGCTCTTCGTCGGTCAGGGGCAGGACTGATTCCTCCGCCTCGCCGACCAGCTGGGTGAGCCGCTCGTACGGGCCGAGATCGATCGAGCCGGGGCGCTGCAGCAGCCGGCGGAAGCGAGTCGCGATTTTCAGGGCCATGATGACGGCAACGTACAGCGTCGGCGTGTCGTTCCTTACACCAGGTCAGCGTGTCCCTGGAGTGTTACGGAGTCCACTCGTACGGCGTGGTGATGGTGACGCCGTAGAGACCCAGTTTCTGCAGGATCGGGCGGGAGTCCTCGGACGCGTCGACCCGGAGGAACTCGTACCCACGCTCCTTCGCCAGCCGGGCCCGATGCACCAGCAGCGCGCTGTACAGCCCCTGCCGCCGCCACTGCGGCAACGTCCCGCCACCCCACAGGCTGGCGAACCCCGTCCCGGGGTGGAACCGGACCCAGGCGGCCGACACCGCCGGCCCGTCCGGACCCTTCAGGGCGTCCTCGACCAGGAACACCGACAACCGGTCCGGGAACATCCGCGCCTCGGCCGCCAGCCGCTCCACGATCCGGTCCAGCCCGTTGTGCCACAGGGTGTCCGTGAGTACGGCGATCCGGTGGTAGTCGGCGGGCCCGTCGGCCTCCCGCAACCGCACCTTCGACGGCAGGGCGGACGGCCGCTCCAGAATCCGGTCCACCTCACCGAGGATCAGCGTCTCCGGCTCCTCCCGGCTGAACCCCGCCTGGACCAGCCGTTCACCAAGGTCGGCCGGCTCGTCGTACGCATAGGTCTTCCACTCGAACGGCAACCCGCGGTCGCGGAAGAACGCCACCTGCGCCGCGATCACCGCGTCCGGGTCGTCGCCCAGGCCGCGGGGCGTCTCGACGAACCCGGCGCCGTCCGGCCGGTCGTCGTACGAGCGATGCACCAGGCCGTCGTGCTCCTGCTTCCAGCCGGGGATGGCGTCCGCGTCGGGCAGGCGGATCCGGCGATGGAACATCTCGAGTAGCTCTTCAGGGGTCATCCGCACATCGTGCCCGATCGGCTACCTGAAATCACCAGGCTCGAAAGTAAACCAGTTGGCCACTGGTGTCGTCCAAGTAAGTGTCCTCACAAGGGGGGAACACATCATGAACATCCACCACATCACGCCCAGGACGATCCTCGCCGCACTCGCCGTCATGGCGATCCCCGCGGTCGCGATCGCCGCTCCAGCCGTCGCCGGCTCAGCCTCCGCCCTCCGCGCCGCCTCGACCGCCACACTCGCCGCCGCATCCTGCCCGAGCGGCTGGGGATCGTTGCCCGAGGCAAACAGCCGGATGACGCCGGCACCGGTCACGAACGTCCGCACCGGAAGGCATGCGTGCTTCGACAGACTCGTCGTCGACGTGCACGGCCGAGCACCCGGGTACGACGTCCGCTACGTCAAGAACGTCTACACCGACGGCGCCGGCCTCCTCGTCCCGCTCCGCGGTGGCGCGAAACTGCAGATCGTCGTCCGTGCCCCGTCGTACAACGCGGCCGGGACGACGACGTACAAGCCGAAGAACGGGCGTGAGCTGACCACCGTCGCCGGCTACCGCACGTTCCGCCAGGTCGCCGCCGCCGGCAGCTTCGAGGGGCAGACGACGATCGGCCTCGGGGTCCGCGCCAGGCTCCCGTTCCGCGTCTACACGCTGGCCGGCCCGGGCTCGAACACCCGCCTCGTGATCGACGTCGCGCACGCCTGGTAAGCCCCACCCCGCGGTCGCCCGGTTCCCCACCGGGCGACCGCTCTCGTCTACAGCACGCGGTTGAGCAGGTCGAAGAAGGTGTTCGCGAGGACCAGCTCGTAGGGATCGCCGAGCAGCGGTGCGAGCTCGGCCATGTCCGACGGGGTCCAGGACCAGGCGTTGATCAGACCCGCCACGAACAGCGGGCTCGCACCGTCCCAGTTCGCGATCCGCGCGTCCAGAGCGGCTTTGTACTCGGCCGCCTTGCCGGGCGCACCCCAGGCTCCGACGATTGGCAGACCGCCCTGGCGGGTCACCAGCGGATCGCCGTCCCAGGTCTGCATGATCCCCTTGATCGGCGTGTACTTGGCAAACCCGCCGGCGATCTCCTCCGACAGGAGAACCCACTTGTCGTTCTCCCGGCTGCTGTACGAGTACACCTGGTCCATCCCGGTACGCCGCAGCATCGCACCGGTCAGTTTGAGGTACTGCGTCAGCTGGTCGGCCTGCCACGATCCCGGATACGTATAGCCGGCGCCGGACGGACCACAGAGCAGCAGGTCGTTGGCCGTCGCGGTCCGCTGGTAGTAGCTGAACAACCCGGGACCGGTCTCGGCGAGGAATGGGCTGATGGTCCAGTTGGTCAGCACCTCGCCACGCTTCGGGTCGTCCCACAGGTCGCGCAGATGGCGCTGGCAGTACTGGATGTTGTCGCCCTCGCCGAAGGTCAGCGTCACGTAGACCTTGTTCTGCGGCTTGGTGATCCGCCGGACCGGCCGGACCTTGTCCGAGATCGGTGCGGTGAACCCGGCGTGGACGGTCCCGTTCATGTAGAAGTCGGCAGCGATCACCGGCGAACCGCCCTTCGAGGCGAGGTCGACGCCGTCCCACTCCCCCGACACGTCGTTCGCGAACCAGCCCATGTACGGCGCGAGCGTCGGGTACTTGGCGAAGTGCTCGATCAGCAGGTCCCCGGTCTCGCCGCCCGGCGGCAGCCAGCTCACCAGGGCCTTGGTGGCCACCACGTAGTCGCGGAAGTACGGGAACGCCTCGACCCGGGTCGGCGCGGTGTCGGTGATCGTGACCAGGTACTGGTTCCACATCTCCACGGTCACCACCAGGGAGGTCGTACCCGCCGGTGGTTCGAAGCGGTAGATGAAGTAGCCGCCGCCGTCGCTGAAGCGGTTCGCGTCACCGCCGATCGAGGAGTTGACGCCGTCGAACAGGTACGGCGCCTCCTCCGGCGTGCCCGGCAGGAACTTGGCGATCTCGGTACCGTTCGCCTTGACCGAGACCGATGCCACCGACGGGCCCCAGCCGTCGTCGGTGAACGAGTCCTGGAACCGGACGTACACCGCCTCCTTGCCGAGCTTGGGCGACGCGTCCAGGTCGAAGCTGCCGCGGTTCGACGAGTCCCGGATCTGCTCGGTCTCGCGGGCGATCTCCTGCCAGACCACGTTCTCGACCTGGACCACCATGGTCGGCGGCAGGCCGGCGAGCAGCTTGTGGGTGACCCGCGGGAACAGGTTGTCGAGCTGCCAGCGATAGGTCTTCACCCGGTCGTCGTCGAACATCCCGCGCAGGTCCTTCACGATCCGCAGACCGTGTGCCTTGACCTGGTCGGCGTCGGCGACGACCGCGTTCTCCAGTCCGGCCAGTGTGGTCGCGACGTTGAGCGAATCCGGTACGTCGGGGTCGTGGACGATCGCGCCGCGGACGCGATTGCGGTACTTGGCCACCAGGTCCAAGGGGTTCGCGTACCGCTTGGCCGGCAGGCGCATGTCGGCCAGCCACTTGGCGTCCGGCGTGCTCATGGTGCCTGTGTCGTAGAGGAAGTACAGCTCGGGCTGGGTGCGATTGACGACGCCTTGCAACGTTGTCAGCAGTGTCTGATCGCCACCGCTGAGTTTGCTGACGTCGCCGTAGTCCAGGTGTTTCGGGCGGTTGAACACCGGCAGGAGCCGGGAGCCGCTTCCGGTCGTGAGATCCGCGGGAATCGCGCTGGCCGTCAGGCTCGGGACCACCCCGAACCCACCTGCCGTCACCGCGCCACTGCCCGCCAGGAACGTCCGTCTCGAGACCATCGTGACCACTCCCTGTCGTTGACATCGATGTCAAATCAGCCGGGAGAGTAGCAACGTCGAGACAGCGTGTACAGAGCTCGTCACAGCGTTGGCGCGAGCAAATGTGGAATCGTTTCCGAGCTACCAGGACCGATGCAGGATCTCGGCCGCCTCCGCGAGGCTGATCCCGGCCCGGCGGGCGGCCCGGGCGAACACGGTCGCCGCCGCCCGGGTCTCCTCGTCGTCCACCCGGCTACGCGACGCGAGCACGAATGTCCCGTTCCGCCCGCGCGTCTCGACCAGCCGGTCGGCCTCGAGCTCCTTGTACGCCCGGGCGACCGTGTTCACCGCCAGTCCCAGATCACCCGCCAGCTGCCGGACCGTCGGCAGCCGCGTCCCCTGCGCCAGCTCGCCGGTCCGGATCATCCCGTCGATCTGGTCCTTCACCTGCTCGTACGGCGGTTTGTGCGACGCCGGGTCGACCGAGAGGATCACCGGATCACCCGCGCCACGCGACGCGGACCGCGGCGACTCACGACCATCCGGATCGACAGCTCCATCAGAACCACGTCCCTCGAGTTTGTATCGAATGTATTGATACAAAGACTCGGAGTCAAGCCTCATCGCTGACGGTGTCGCCTGAGGCCGCTCAGGCAGCGGACTTTCGGCGGGTACCGAAAGCTTGGAGCGCCCCGCCGACGGGCTCGAAGGTGGTGGGATGAGAGTCGGACAAGGTGGGACCGGGCCAGGGGCGCACACGCCGGATGGCAGTGCGATCGAACTCTACGAAGTCACGCCGGTGCACGGTGAGGATCAGTTGATTCATGCCGCGATCGATCCGGGCAGCAGCATCCTCGAGCTCGGGTGTGGCACCGGGCGGATCACCCGGCCACTGCTCGCGCTCGGGCACCAGGTGGTCGCGGTCGACGAGTCGCCGGACATGGTCGCCCGGGTCACCGAGACCGAGACGATCTGCTCGACGATCGACGACCTCCGGCTGGATCGCCGCTTCGACGTGGTGCTGATGATGTCGTACCTGATCAACGTCGCCGACGACGCGGAACGCCTGCGGCTGCTGCGCACCTGCGCGCACCACGTCCGTCCCGGCGGCTCCGTCCTGCTGCAGCAGCAGATCCCCGGGATGCTCCGCGGTCCCGCCGTGATGGAGAACGAGCATCGCCGCTTGGTCGTCTCCGACGTCGAGGAGTTCCCCGGCAACCGCCGGGCCGCGACGCTGACCCACACCATCGGCGACCGCTCCTGGTCGCAGCGGATCCTGACCCAGAACCTCAGCGAGGATCAGCTGACCATCCACCTGACCGAGGCCGGGCTGATGCTGACCGACTACCTCACCCCGGACAAGAGCTGGGTACGAGCGCAACCGAACTGACCGCGGTCAGCCCAGGCCGCCGCCGTTCTTGGCGAGGGTGTCGAACTGGGTGCGGGTGAGTTTGCTGGTGTCGCCGGCGAGCTTGGCCGGTCGGGTGCAGATCACGCCGGCCGGTACGGACCGGTCAGGCAGTTGATCGCGCTCTTGAACGAGTCACAGCGCCGCTGGTCCTCTGCCCCGGCCGGGTAGCCGATGGCCGCGTCGACCCGGCCCATGTCGAGGTGACGGGTTCGCGATCCGCGGCGGTAGGCGGGGCGAAATCCGTGAAAAGTTACCTGCAGACCTCACGACAATGTCACTTTCCACTGAATTCCGTCCGGGCCCAACCCCTTCGGCCCTGGCGAATCCGCTCTACTGCTGGGGTTCGCCCTTCGGCTCCGGCTTGGCGTCGACGCCGGCCTCCTTGCGCTGCGCGGGCGTGATCGGCGCCGGGGCGGCGGTCAGCGGGTCGAAGCCGCCGCCGGACTTCGGGAACGCGATCACGTCGCGGATCGACTCCGTGCCGGCCAGCAGCGCGGTGATCCGGTCCCAGCCGAACGCGATCCCGCCGTGCGGCGGCGCGCCGAACTTGAACGCGTCGAGCAGGAAGCCGAACTTCTCGGTCGCCTCCTCGTCGGTCAGCCCCATCACCGTGAAGACCCGCTTCTGCACGTCCTCGCGGTGGATACGGATCGACCCACCACCGATCTCGTTGCCGTTGCAGACGATGTCGTACGCGTACGCCAGCGCCGACCCCGGGTCGGTGTCGAACGTCTCCAGCGAGTCCGGCTTCGGCGACGTGAAGGCATGGTGGACGGCGGTCCACGCACCCGAACCCACCGCGACGTCACCGGCGGCGGTCGCCTCGTCGGCCGGCTCGAACAGCGGCGCGTCGACGACCCACACGAACGACCAGGCCGACTCGTCGATCAGCCCGCCACGGCGGCCGATCTCCAGCCGGGCCGCGCCGAGCAGCGCCCGCGACGACTTCACCGGACCGGCGGCGAAGAAGATGCAGTCCCCCGGCTTCGCGCCGACGTGGTCGGCGATACCCGTGCGCTCCTCGTCGGACAGGTTCTTCGCGACCGGACCGCCGAGCTCACCGTCCTGGCCGACGAGCACATAGGCCAGACCACGCGCGCCACGCTGCTTGGCCCAGTCCTGCCACGCGTCCAGCTGCTTGCGCGGCTGGTCCGCACCACCCGGCATCACGACGGCACCGACGTACGGCGCCTGGAACACCCGGAACGGCGTGTTCTTGAAGTACTCGGTGCACTCCACGAGCTCGAGGCCCATCCGCAGGTCCGGCTTGTCGCTGCCGAACCGCGCCATCGCCTCGGCGTACGTCATCCGCGCGATCGGCGACTGGACGTCGTACCCGACGAGCTTCCATAGCGCGGTCAGAACCTCCTCGGCCAGCGCGATCACGTCGTCCTGGTCGACGAAGCTCATCTCGATGTCGAGCTGGGTGAACTCCGGCTGCCGGTCGGCGCGGAAGTCCTCGTCGCGGTAGCAACGGGCGATCTGGTAGTACCGCTCCATCCCGGCCACCATCAGCAGCTGCTTGAACAGCTGCGGCGACTGCGGCAGCGCGTACCAGCTGCCCGGCTGGAGACGGGCCGGGACCAGGAAGTCGCGGGCGCCTTCCGGCGTCGACTTGGTCAGCGTCGGGGTCTCGATCTCGACGAAGTCATGGTCCGCGAGCACCTCACGGGCGGCACGGTTCACCTGGCTGCGCAGGCGGAGCGCGGAACCCGGGCCTTGGCGGCGCAGGTCGAGGTAGCGGTACTTCAGCCGGACCTCTTCGTTCACCGGGGTCGCGTGGTGCTCCTCGACCGGGAACGGCAGCGGAGCGGCCTCGTTCAGGATCTCGACCTCGGTGGCGATGACCTCGATCTCGCCGGTCGGCAGGTTCGGGTTCGCGTTGCCGTCGGGACGCGGCGAGACCTCGCCGACGACCTTCAGGCAGTACTCCGCGCGCAGGCCGTGCGCGGCGTCCTCGTCGCGGATGACGACCTGGACGGTGCCGGTGGAGTCGCGCAGGTCGATGAACGCCACGCCGCCGTGATCGCGACGCCGCGCCACCCAGCCCGCCAGAATCACGGTTTGCCCGGCGTGCTCGGCGCGC